>Ga0137403_10000536_pt1 | contig 49095 bp, 41 predicted proteins | sample CZOMad2_1_16fung_FD_122057 | JGI IMG/M metagenome (GOLD analysis project Ga0137403, IMG submission 122057) | Vadose zone soil fungal communities from Angelo Coast Range Reserve, California, USA - CZOMad2_1_16fungal (Hybrid Assembly) | ecosystem: Environmental > Terrestrial > Soil > Vadose zone... | reverse complement strand
CGGCACGGCGAGCCGCGCGCTGCCGCCGCGGAAGCTCTGCTCCGCCGGGCGCGGCCGGGCGGTGGGGAGGTCGAGGAGGGCCGGAGCGCCGGCAAGCTGCGCCCGCCAGTGCTCGACCTCCGCCGCCGTGGCAACGCCGTCGAGCTGCCGGCGCTGCCGGCGGGCGTAGGCCGGGTACTGGCGGGGCAGCGCCGGCAGGGAGAGACCGCGATAGAGGGCCGACAGCTCGCGGAAGAAGACGCCGAACGACCAGCCGTCGAAGACGATGTGGTGGAAGGCCGCGAGGAGGAGGTGGCGCTCGTAGGCCAACCGGAGGAACGTCAGGCGGAGCAGCGGCCCGCGGGCGAGGTCGAAGGGGCGCACCGCGGCCTGGCGGGAGAGGGCCGCCGCGGTCTCCTGCCGCCGCTCGGGCGGGAGGCCCGAGAGGTCGACGATGGGGAGGGCGAGGTCCCCGTGGGGGGCGACGATCTGGACCGGCCGATCGGGATTGGCGGGATTGGCGGGATCGGCGCGGAAGGTCGTCCGCAGGGCCTCGTGGCGACGGACGACGCCCGCCGCGGCGCGTTCCAGGGCGGCGGGATCGAGCGGCCCGTCGAGCGCGATCGCCCGGGTGATGTTGTACACCGTGCTGCCGGGCACCAGCTGGTCGAGGAACCAGAGGCGCTCCTGGGCGAAGGAGAGCGGCGCCGTCTTCGGCTGCTCCGCCTTCTGGCGCAGCAGGCGCTCGAGGAGGGCGCGTTTCTCCGCCGGCGCATCCTGCGAGCGGTTTACCATTTCGATATTTAAAACATTCAAGCTTGCCGTGATTTACGTCCGAGATTCCCCTCTTTAGGGTGCAGAGAGACGGCGGAAGGGAGACCGGGCCCTCGGCCGCCCTGCCGGAGGTCCCCGCCAAATGTCTCGGGATGTCTCGGGATGTCTCGGGATGTCTCGGGATGGGAGGGGCGCGACACCTCACCTTGCGAGGCGGCCGTGTACACTAGCTCCCCCTACAGGGTCGCGGAGGTCGGTATGGAGAGATTGTTGCAAGATTTGCGATTCGCCTGGCGCCTGCTCTGGAAGCGGCCTGCCTTCACGCTCATCGCCGTCGCCTCCCTCGCCCTGGGTATCGGCGCCAACACCGCGATCTTCAGCCTGGTCGACGCCCTCCTGCTGCGTCCCCTGCCGGTCGCCGATCCGCCGCACCTCGTCTCCATCTTCACCGTCGACGAGAAGAACCCCGGCTTCAACCCCTCCTCGCATCTCAACTGGAAGGATCTGCGAGCCCAGAACACCTCGTTCTCCTCGGTCGTCGGCTACGACTGGGAGCCGGTCAACGTCCTCCTCGGCGGCGAGCCGACCCTCGTCGACTCGCTCATCGTCTCCGGCGACTACTTCTCCGGCCTGGGCGTCCGTGCCGCCCACGGCCGCACCTTCTCCCCGGAGGACGACCAGGAGGGGGCCGGCCGGGCGGTGGTCGTGATCTCCGATCGCTTCTGGCGCCAACGGCTGGGCGGCGACCCCAAGGCCGTCGGCCAGACGCTCACCATCAACAACCATCCCTTCACCGTCATCGGCGTCGCCCCGCCGGGGTTCTTCGGCACCGACGTCGGCGTGCACTACGACCTCTGGGAGCCGATGGCGGTCAACAAGACGATCCGCCCCGACCCGGCGACCAACTGGTATGGCATCCGCCGCGGGCTCATGATCTCCGCCCTCGGCCGCCTGAAGCCGGGGGTGAGCTTCGGCCAGGCGCAGTCCGAGATGGCCGCCCTCTCGGGCCGTCTCCAGCACGATTTCCCCAAGGAGAACAAGGGGCGCAGCTTCAAGCTCCTGCCGCTCGCCCAGGCCGCCATCAACCCCGACGCCCGCAAGGGCGTGGTCACCGCCTCCTCCCTGCTCCTCGTCATCGTCGGGCTGGTGCTCCTCATCGCCTGCGCCAACGTCGCCAACCTCCTCCTGGCGCGCGCCTCGGCGCGGCAGAAGGAGATCGCGGTCCGCCTCTCGATCGGCTCGCCGCGCGGCCGGCTGATCCGCCAGCTGCTGACCGAAAGCCTCCTCCTGGCGCTCCTCGGCGGCGCCTGCGGCCTGCTCCTCGCCGCCTGGGCCAACCGCCTGCTCGCCGCCGTGCTCCCCTCGGTCCACCTGCCCTTCGCCACCGCCGCCATCGACCTCCGGCTCGATCCCCGGGTGCTGCTCTTCACCCTCGCCCTGTCGCTCGTCACCGGCCTCCTCTTCGGTCTCGTCCCGGCCCTCCAGAGCTCCCGGCCGGAGCTGGTGACCGCCTTGAAGAGCCAGGTAGCGCCCGGCGCCGGCTCCGGGCACCCCGGTCTCGCGGGGGGCCGCCTCACCGGCCGCAACCTGCTGGTCGCGGCGCAGGTCGCCCTGTCGCTGGTGGCCCTGGTCGCCGCCGGCCTCTTCCTGCGCAGCCTGGGCGCGGCGCAGCGGGCCGATCCCGGCTTCGCCGCCGACCGGCTGCTGCGCGTGCACTTCAACCTGGTCGCCCAGGGCTACAGCGTGGAGAAGAGCCAAGCCTTCCTGCGCACCCTGGTCGAGCGGGTCTCGGCGATCCCCGGCGTCGCCACGGCGACCCTGGCGTCGAGCGGACCGCTCCAGCCGGCGATGGTCACCCGTTCGATCTACGTCGAGGGGCAGAGCGATCCCGACAGCGGCACCATGATGCAGCTCAACTCCATCGCCCCGCGCTACTTCGAGGCGATCGGCGTGCCCATCCTGCGCGGCCGGCCGCTCACCGCGGAGGACCGGGAGGGGGCGCCCTACGTGGGGGTCATCAACCAGTTCCTGGCCGACAAGTTCTTCCCCGGCCAGGACCCCGTGGGCCGGCACTTCAAGCTCTTCGGCAGCCGCGTCGAATTCACCATCGTGGGAGTGGCGAAGAACACCAGGTACAACACGGTCGACGAGGACCTCCAGCCCTACATCTACATCTCCCTGGGCCAGATCTTCAACGGCAACCTCACCCTCCTGGTGCGCTCCAGCTCCGATCCGGCGACGCTCCTGCCGGTGGTCGAGCGGGAGCTCCACAACCTCGACAAGCAGCTCCCCATCGCCGAGGCCGCCACCCTGAAGCAGGTCCTCCACGAGGGGCTGTGGGCACCGCGGATGAGCGCCGCCCTCCTGGGCATCTTCGCCATCCTCGCGCTCCTCCTCGCGGCGGTGGGGATCTACGGCGTGATGTCCTTCTCGGTCGCCCAGCGGGCGCGGGAGATCGGCATCCGCATGGCCCTGGGCGCCGAGCCCCGGGGGGTGCTCGGCCTGGTCCTCACCCAGGGCATGACGATCGTCGCGATCGGCCTGGGCGTCGGCCTCTTCGCGGCCTTCGCGATCAGCCGGCTGGCGGCGAAGATGCTCTACGGCGTCAGCCCCACCGATCCGCTGACCTTCGCCGGCACCGTGCTCCTCCTGGCCTTCGTCGCCCTCGTCGCCACCCTGATCCCGGCCCGCCGGGCGACCGCGGTCGATCCGGTGCTGGTGCTCAAGGGGGAGTAAGCCGGCGGGAGCGCCGCGAAAGCCTCCGGGATCTTCCGCAACGCCTCCGGGAACGTCCGCAACCCGTGGAAAGTCGTCCGGAGCGCCTCCGGGTGCTTCCGGAACCTCTCCGGGAGCTTCGGGAACCTCTGGAAAGTCGTCCGGGACTCGTGGAAAGTCCTCCTGGGACCTCTCCAGGAGGTCCCGGTCGGTCTCCGGGAGCTTCCGGAGATCCTCCGGGCGCTTCCGAAATCTCTCCGGGAGGTTCCCTAAACCCTCCGGGACCTTCCAGAAACTCTCCGGAAGCTTCCAGACGGTCTCCGGGAGCTTCCAAAACCGTGGGAAGTCTTCCCGGACGCGTGGGAAGTAAATTTCCACGCTCGAAAAGTCGAGCTGCATGCATGAAAAGTAAAACACCACGCAAGAGAAGTCTTCCCGGAGACGTCGAAAGTGACTTTCCAGGGATGGGAAGTCGACCCGGAGGGGAGAAAAGTCGACCTGGAGGCGTTAGAAGTCGAGCCGGAGGGATCAGAAGTCGACCCGGAGACGCAGGAAGTCGACCCGGAGAGGTTTTGGAGGCCTTTTCAGGGTTTTGGGCGCCCCGCGGAGGGTTTTCGGGACGGGTCGGAGGTGAATTCGTCCTCTCCGGAGGTCGTTTCGCCACGCTCCTCGCCATCGTCATCCTGCGGGGAGCCCTAAGCGACCCAAAGGATCTGGGAGGGAGACGCTGCTGGTCCCCCGCCCAGAACCTTCTTGCTCGCGGAGCTCGCTTTCAGGATGACGATCTTTAGCGAAGAGCGATGACGACTCGGAAGCCCAGAACCTCGATCCCGGTACCCGGGGACCCGTCGTCCCGGTATGCCGCGCGCGCCCTCTCCGGGACGAACCAGCAGCTGCCACCGCGTAACACGCGCGTGCCGCCGCCACCGGCCTCGGCGGCGGCATGGTCGACCTCGACGGTGGCTGGGTTGAGAGTCACGCCTCTCTCGCGACCCGAGTAGTCGTCCGGCCAGGCACTGAGCGTCCACTCCCAGACGTTGCCGTGGACGTCAGGTGAGAAGCCGAGCCGGGAGGCGATCGCCTCCCGTGCGACTTTACCCGCGAAGCGCGGCTCCAGCCAGTCGAGCAGTCGGCCGCGCAAGGCTGATGGAAGCCCGGGCTCGAGCGGCGGAGGCGGCACCAGACCCGAGGGAAGGGCAGCCGAATCGAGGCGACCGGTCTTGCCGAGAAGGCCGGCGGCCAGCCGCTGGACCGCGCGGTGGTACGCCGGCTCTCCAGCCGGCTGGAAGTCGACGCATTGGATCGGAGCCAGGAAGGGAGGGAGCGGCGTCTCGACCAGCATCGCGAGATGGAGGCGGCCCTCGGCTCCATCCGCCGCCAGAAAGCATTCCTTCTCCACCCAGGCCGAGGCGAGGGCCTCGGGCGTCACCACGAGCACCAGCTGCTCCGCCCGACCCAGCCCGACCTGGAGCTGGCCGACCCAGGAGGCGCCGCTGCCGAGATCGGTCTCGTCGAGAAAAACCTTCCACGGTTGCCGCCCGGCGGCTTTGAGGCAGGTTTCGAGGTTCTGCTGGAGAACCTTGACCCACGGCCGATAGCGGTGGGCGTAGCTCAGAAAGGCCGCGGGGTCGGACATGTGGGGAGATCATAGCAATGATGTGAAGGCTCGGCGGGGAAGCCTTCGGCGGAAGTCTCGCCAGAGGGTACGCCTTGGAGGAGCGCTTCTCTCTGCCAAGGTATACAAGATTGCGCACCTTCCACTCGCCGAGTAACGTAAGGCTTTGGCATCGGTAAGCTCCGAGGCTGTGAAAAAATCGGTCTCCTACCTCACGGGCCTTCGTAGAGACGTCCCCAGCCGCCGTCCGGGACCTCCCCGGAACCACCGCCGTCGGGGCGTCTCCGCAGGTCGGGGACACTGAGATCTCGGCAGCGTTGGAGACGCCCCGACGGCGCGGTAACGGCAAGGATTTCGATAGCGCCTGGGGCGTCTCTACAGGAATTTCCGCCTGCGACGCGATTTTTTCACAGCCTCTCCGCTCACCTTCGCCGGCACCGTGCTCCTCTTGGCCCTGGTCGCCCTCGTCGCCACCCTGATCCCGGCCCGCCGGGCGACCGCGGTCGACCCGGTGCTGGTGCTCAAGGGGGAGTAGGCCGGCGGCTTCTTCCCGGATCCGTTCTCGGATCTCGTGTGCCTGCGCGCAGTGACCGCGCACCTGCACGCAGCGATCGTGTACCTGCACGCGACGATCGCGCGCCCGTGCGCGTTGGCTGGGTGCAGGCACGCAATCACCGCGCGCCTGTACGCAGTGACCCCGCGCAGGGACGCAAGGACCGTGCACCTGCACGCGATGACTGTGTACAGGGACGCAGGGACTGCGCGCCTGTACGCGAGGTCCGCGCGCCTGTACACGATCACCGTGTGCCTGCACGCGACGACCGCACGCCTGTACGCAGAGGCCGTGTGCAGGGCTCCTGTCGGAAGAACCGGGAGGTGAGAGTGATGGCTCCCCCAAAGACGGACGCCTTGGTCGCGGCTTGTGTTGAAAACCCAAGTTTACAAGATTGCGAATCTTCCACTCTCCGAGTAGCGTAAGCGTTCAGCGCCGTTCAGCTTCGAGGCAAGCCCTACGCGAAACCTTCGCCGGACCGCTACACCCGCCGCTTTCGACCGTTCGCTCCGGCGACACGCTCTCCATGCGCCTTCCAGCGGAAGGCGCTCCATGCCGGCGACAGAGGGTCGCCGAGCCTTCCCGAGAGGAGGATGTATGAAAAGCACGTCCAGCGGTGCGCGGTGGCTCGCGTTGGGAGTGGTTCTGCTCGCGGTCCTCGTCGCCTCGCCCGTTCTGGCGGGAGAGCGGCTCACCCGGGGCGCTGACCTCTGGGAGACCTCCACGGGCCTGTCGTACAGCAGCTTCAAGGCGGAGCCCATTCCGGCGGACTTTTTCTGTCCCGGCTCGGAGCCGTTCACCGGCGTGATCCAGTTGAACGGCAAGCCACTCGCGACCGCGCCGGCCGGCGCCCTGGGCAACATCGACACCATCGTCCACCGGCTGGACGACGCGAGGCTGAACGAGAAGGGCGAGGCCTCGACCCGTATCCAGCTGATGGCCCTCTCGCTCGCCAGCGTCAAGCCCATCGAGACCCGCTGCGGCCGCTACGACGTCACGTCCTCGCTCGCCGGCGCCCAGCCCATGACCACGATGCGCATCCGGAAGACCAGCGACGGCGGCGGCACCTACATCGCTCCCCTCGAGCTCAACGTCAAGCTCACCTTCACGCCGGTCTCGGGCCAGGGGGCGAGCCGCGAGCTTTACCACCACGTCAACATGAGCCCGGCGAGCGGCGAGGTGTGGTCCTTCGTCAAGCCGGTCCTCGCGCGGACGGGCACGGTACGGGTGGACACGGACGGCGACGGAGTGCCCGATTCCGAGGTCCCCGGCCCCTCCAACTTCCGCGCCGGCGTCGCTCCGGTCTCCACCGTCACTTACGTGGCCTGCCCGGTTTGCCACTGCTCGACCACCTCGACCGACCCCAATCAGTCGGCCGCGGGCTGCGACCATCTGCACTGCACCACCGTGCAGATGCAGGGGCCCTGCCCGGCGGTGAACACGCTCAACAGCACCGAGTAGGAAGCGCACGAAGAAACGCCGCGGCGGTCCTCCGGGAACGCCGCCGCGAACCCGAAAACCAGAGGATACAAAGTTGTACATCTGCTGCAAGTCGTCTACTTTTGGGGGTCTTTTGGGGGTCCATCCGCTTCGATCCGCGCCCTGTAGACATGCCGAGGACGGGCAGCGGGTTGCGGCGGCCCTGCACCCAGGGGTAGCACCATGGCGAGTCTCCGGCAGCGCCTGTTGAGCATCGATCCCGACGAGACTTCGTTCGCGCGGCGGAGGTTCTGCTGCGAGGACGCGGCCGTACGGGAACGCCTCGAAGGGGTCGGCTCCGCCTTCCTCCACGGCTACCACGCGGCCCTGGCCGAGGATCGCCCGGCGGCGCTGGCGGACCGGCTCGACCGCCTGGCGCTAGAGCTCCGTGGGTTCACCTACGAGGGCGCGGCGCTCGGCCTGTCGCTCCGCGACTTCCTCACCCCCTGGAAACGGAACCGGCTGCGCCGCTTCCTGGACGGCCCCGCCGCCCCTCACACGTACCTGGCGCACGTCGGCGCCGGCTGGCTCCTCGCCCGGGCGCCGGTGCGGGTGAACGCCCTCCTCGCCCGGCTCGATCCGCTGCTCGGCTGGCTCGCCCTGGACGGCTACGGCTTCCACCAGGGCTTCTTCCACTGGCCGCAGGCGGTCGAGCGGCAGGAGGTGCCGAAGCGCCTCGCAGGCTATGCCCGGCGGGCCTTCGACCAGGGCCTCGGGCGGAGCCTGTGGTTCGTCGACGGCGCCGACGTGCGCCGGATTCCGCGTACCGTGGCCGCCTTTCCCGCCGCGCGGCAGGCCGACCTGTGGAGCGGGGTGGGGCTCGCCTGCGCCTACGCCGGCGGCCGCGACCGCGCGGCGGTCGCCGAGCTCGCCCGGGCGGCAGGCCCCCACGCCCCGGCCCTCGCCCAGGGCGCCGCCTTCGCCGCCCAGGCGCGGGAGCGCGCCGGCAACCCCACCCCCGAGACCGCCCTCGCCTGCGAGGTGCTCTGCGGCCGGAGCGCCGCGGCGACCGCCGCGCTCACCGAAGAGACCCGCCGGGACCTGCCGGACGACGGCGTGGTCCCCGCCTTCGAGGTCTGGAGGCAACGCATCCAGGACCGCTTCACCACCCCCTTGGGAGCGACAGCATGACGACGCAACCGGGTTTCCTCCGCAGGAACGCCGTACGGCTCACCGCCCTGGCCCTCCTTTTCACCCTCTACGGCTTCACCCGGCTGCCCGAGCTGCCGACGGCCGAGCGCGCCCGGATGGCCGCGCGCTTCGCCTTCACCCGCGAGCCGCTGCCGGAGGCGACCGGCCTGCCGCGGCGCGCGATCCGCCAGGTGAACCCCAGCCTGCAGCGCATCGCCGCCTGGATCTCCTCGGTGGGGGCGGCAGTCGCCCTGAACGACCTCGACGGCGACGGGCTGCCCAACGACGTCTGCTACGTCGACACCCGGGTCGACCAGGTGGTCGTCGCCCCGGTGCCGGGGACGGGAGCGCGCTATCCTCTCTTCACCCTCGACCCGGCCCCCCTCCCCTTCGACCGGAAGACCATGGCGCCCATGGGCTGCCTGCCCGGCGATTTGAACGAGGACGGCTGGACCGACCTCCTGGTCTACTACTGGGGCCGGCCGCCGGTCGCCTTCCTCCGCCGCGCCGGGGCGGGCGCCCCCGGGCGGGGTGCTTATGAACCGGTCGAGATCGCCCCGCCCGGCGAGCGCTGGTTCACCAACGCCGCGACCCGCGCCGACCTCGACGGCGACGGCCACGTCGACCTGATCATCGGCAACTATTTCCCTGACGGCGCCCGCATCCTGGACGCCCGGACGACCCAGCCCGACGAGATGCAGGACACCATGTCGCGGGCCGCCAATGGTGGCAGGAAGCACCTCCTCCTCTGGCAGGGGGGGACTTCCGGCGAGCACCCCACGGTCCGCTTCGCCGACGCCTCGGCGGCGCTCGACGAGGCGGTCGCCCACGCCTGGACCCTGGGGGTGGGCACCGCCGATCTCGACGGCGACCTGCGGCCGGAGATCTATTTCGCCAACGACTTCGGCCCCGACCACCTGCTCCACAACCTGTCGACCCCCGGTCACCTGCGCTTCCGGACGCTCACCGGCACCAAGACCTTCACCGTCCCCTCCTCGAAGGTCCTCGGCCGCGACTCCTTCAAGGGGATGGGGGTCGACTTCGGCGACTTGAACGGCGATGGCCGACTGGACATCTACGTCAGCAACATCGCCGACACCTTCGCCCTGGAGGAGAGCCACTTCGCCTTCCTCTCGACCGGCGACGTCAAAGCCATGGAGAAGGGCGTCGCCCCCTATGTCGACAAGAGCGAGGATCTCGGGTTGTCGCGCAGCAGCTGGGGCTGGGAGACCCGGCTCGACGACTTCGACAACGACGGCGTGCTCGAGGCCCTGCAGGCGACCGGTTTCGTCAAGGGCGAAATCAACCGCTGGCCCGAGCTGCACGAGCTGGCGATGGGCAACGACGCCCTCCTGCGCTCGCCCCGCGACTGGCCGGTCTTCCAGCCCGGCGACGACCTTTCCGGCCATCCGCACGACCCCTTCTTCGTCCGTTCGGCTTCCGGCCGCTATTTCGACCTCGCCGCCGATCTGGGGCTGGGCGATCCGCACGTCACCCGCGGCATCGCCACCGCCGACGTCGACGGCGACGGCCGGCTCGACTACGCCATCGCCGACCAGTGGGAGACCTCCTGGTTCTTCCACAACCAGAGCAGGAAGGCCGGGGCCGCCCTGGACCTCGCCCTGGAGATCCCGGTCGAGTCGATGGCCGGGACGCTCGTTCTGCCCGGCACACTCCCCGGCTCACCGCGGCCCGGCACGTGGGCCTGGCCGGCGATCGGGGCCACCGCCGCCGTCCGCCTGCCGGACGGCCGGCTACGGGTCGCTCAGGTGGACGGCGGTAACGGTCACTCCGGCAAGCGCAGCCCGGAGATCCACCTCGGCCTCGGCCGGGTGGCGGCCGGAACGCTGCTGCCGGTCGACCTCGCCTGGCGCGATGTGCACGGGGTGGCGCACCATCAGACTTTGAGGCTGCCTCCCGGGCGCCACACCGTGCTCTTGGGCGAGGCCCAGGGAAAGGAGGGCTAGACGATCATGCCTGAGCAGAAACCCGACCTCCGGCTCGCCGCCCTGCGCCGCTTCGCCACCGCGATCACGGTGTTCAACCTCCTCGGCCACACGATTTTCGGCTTCGAGCAGTCGTGGGCGCAGCCCTTCGTCGCCGTCGGCACCGCCTACGCCGCCGAGATCCTCTTCGAGCTCCTTTTCGCCTGGAGTACCGGGAGCCAGGATCGCCGCCCCCGCTTTCTGGGCGGTCCCGTGAAAGCGATCGATTTCCTGCTCCCGGCCCACATCACGGGGCTCGCGATCTCGATGCTCCTCTACGCCAACGACCGGCTGCTGCCGCTGGTCTTCGCCACCACGGCGGCGATCGCCAGCAAGCACCTCTTCCGGGTCCGGGTCGGCAACGGCAGCCGCCACTTCTTCAACCCGTCGAACCTGGGCATCACGGCGACCCTCCTCTGCTTCCCCTGGGTGGGGATCGCCCAGCCCTACATGTTCACCGAGAACCTGACCGGGGCCGGCAAGTGGATCCTCCCCGGCCTCCTCGTCCTCTCGGGCAGCTTCCTCAACTTCCGCTTCACCCACAAGGTGCCGCTCATCGCCGGCTGGCTCACCGCCTTCGCTCTCCAGGCGACCGTCCGCTGCCTGGTCTTCGGCACCCCGCTCGTGCCCAAGCTCCTGCCGATGACCGGCGTCGCCTTCCTGCTCTTCACCTTCTACATGGTGAGCGACCCGGCGACCACCCCGGAGCGGCCGCGCAACCAGGTGCTCTACGGCGTCTCGGTGGCCGCCGTGTACGGCCTCCTGATCACGTCGCACATCGTCTTCGATCTCTTCTTCTCGCTCTCCATCGTCTGCGTTTCACGCGGGCTCGGCCTCTGGTGGCTCGCGGAGCGCGCCAGGGCGCGGGTCCTGCGGCCCGCGACCTCCACGGCGGCCGCTATTTCAGCAACATCGGTCGAGGGATCGGGGGCATGACACCCGGCCGAGGGATCGCGGTTGTCGGCATGGCCTGCCGCTATGCCGACACCCGGTCGCCCGCCGAGCTGTGGGAGAACGTCCTCGCCGAGCGGCGCGCCTTCCGCCGCCTGCCGGCCGAGCGGCTGCGCCTCGAAGACTACTGGAGCGCCGACCGGGACGCCGCCGACGGCATCTACTCGCAGGAGGCGGCGGTGCTCACCGACTGGGAGCTCGACCGCGTCCGCTTCCGGGTGGCGGGGAGCACCTACCGTGCGGCCGATCCGGCACACTGGCTGGCCCTCGACATTGCGGCCCAGGCGCTGGCCGAGGCCGGCTACCCGGATGGCGAGGGGCTGCCGCGCGAGGCGACCGGAGTCCTCCTCGGCAACTCGCTGACCGGCGAGATCTCGCGCGCCAACCTGCTGCGCCTGCGCTGGCCCTACGTGCGCCGGGTGGTGGAGGCGTCTCTTGCCGATCTTGCCGAGCAGGGCTGGGACGCCGCCGAGCGGGCCGGCTTCCTGGCTCGTCTGGAGGAAAGCTACAAGCAACCGTTCCCGGCGATGACCGAGGAGTCGCTCGCCGGCGGTCTCTCGAACACCATCGCCGGCCGCATCTGCAACCATTTCGATCTGAAAGGCGGCGGCTACACGGTGGACGGCGCCTGCGCCTCCTCGCTCCTCGCCGTCGCCCAGGCCTGCTCGGCGCTCGCCGCCGATGACCTCGACCTGGCGCTCGCCGGCGGGGTGGACCTCTCGCTCGACCCCTTCGAGCTGGTGGGCTTCGCCCGCACCGGGGCGCTGGCCGGCGGCGCCGATCCCGAAATGCGGGTCTTCGACCGGCGCTCGGCCGGCTTCATCCCCGGCGAGGGCTGCGGCTTCGTGGTGCTGATGCGCGAGGACGACGCCCGTGCCCAGGGTCGCCGCGTCCACGCCACGATCCGCGGCTGGGGGATCTCCTCCGACGGCCACGGCGGCATCAGCCGGCCGGAGGCCGCCGGCCAGCTCCTGGCGATCGAGCGCGCCTACCGCCGCGCCGGCTTCGGCATCGAGACCGTCCCCTACTTCGAGGGGCACGGCACCGGCACCGCGGTGGGCGACGCGACCGAGCTCGCCGCTTTGGGGCTCGCGCTACGCCGGAGCGGCGGGGTCTCCGGGGTGCCCGAGCCTGCTCCCGCGGTGGGCTCGGTCAAGGCCAACCTCGGCCACACCAAGGCCGCGGCCGGCCTCGCCGGTCTGCTCAAGGCGATCCTCGCCGTCGGCCACCAGGTCCTGCCGCCCAACACCGGTTGCGACGAGCCCCACCCGGCGGTCGAGCAGGCCGGCCTGCGCACCCTCGGGCAGCCGGAGGTCTGGCCGGCCGACCTTCCCCTCCGCGCCGGGGTGAGCGCCATGGGCTTCGGCGGCATCAACGGTCACCTGGTGATCGAGGGCACGGCAACGCATCGGCGGCGCACCCTGGGGAGCGCCGAGCGGCGCCTCGCGGCCTCCGCCCAGGACGCCGAGCTGTTCCTCCTGGCGGCGCCCGACGCCGCGGCCCTCGGCCGGCAGGTCGAACGCCTGCAGGTCGTCGCTCCGCGCCTCTCCCGGGCCGAGCTCGGCGACCTGGCGGCCCGCCTCGCTCGCGACCTCCCGGGCGGCCGGGTGCGCGCCGCCGTGGTGGCGGCAAGCCCGGCCGAGCTCGCCGACCGCCTGACGAAGCTTCGCCTATGGCTGGAAGAGGACCGGGAGGGCGAGGCGACTCGCCTGGACCCCCGGCTCGGTCTCTTTCTGGGGAGGACGGGGCACTCGCCGCGGATCGGGTTTCTCTTTCCCGGGCAGGGCTCGCCCGCCCACCTGGGCGGCGGCCTGTGGCGCCGCCGTTTCGAGAGCGTCGAGGAGCTCTACGCGCGGGCCGGCCTCCCCGCCACCGGGGACGGCATCGACACCGCCGTCGCCCAGCCCGCCATCGTCACCCACTCTCTGGCCGGCCTTGCCGTCCTGGACCTCCTCGGCCTCGAAGCCGTGGTGGGGGTCGGCCACAGCCTGGGCGAGATGACGGCCCTCTGCTGGGCCGGCGCCTGCGGCGAGGAGAGCCTGGTGCGCCTCGCCACCGGGCGCGGCCGGGCCATGGCGGAGCTCGGCAGCCCGACGGGAGCGATGGCGGCCATCGCCGCCGGCCCCGAGGTCGTGGCCGGCCTGCTCACCCCCGGGGTCGGGCTCGCCGCCTTCAACACGCCGGCGAGCACCGTCGTGTCGGGGGAGGCCGAGGAGGTCGCGGCGATCGTGACGCGAGCCCGGGCGCGCGGTCTTTCCGCCACCCGGCTCAAGGTCTCTCACGCCTTCCACTCCCCCCTGGTGGCGGCCGCCACCGAGTGCCTGGCCACCACCATGGCGAGCGAAAGCTTCGGCCCGCTGACGCGCCGGGTGGCCTCGACGGTGACCGGCGCCCTGCTCGCGCCGGAGGCCGACCTCTGCGCCCTGATTCTCGCGCAGGTCACGCAGCCGGTGCGCTTCACCGCGGCCCTGGAAGCGGCCGGTCCCGGTATCGACCTGTGGATCGAAGTCGGTCCCGGGCGGGTGCTGACCGACGTGCTGGACGATTTCGTCACGACGAAGGCGATCGCCCTGGACGCCGGGGGACCGTCGCTCCAGGGCCTGCTCGCGGCGGCCGGCGCGGCCTACTGCCTGGGCGCGCCGATCGACCCCGCCGCCCTGTTCGCCGGCCGCTTCACCCGGCCCTTCGACCTCGATGCCCCGCCGCGGTTCCTGGTCAATCCCTGCGAGCTGGCGCCGCTGCCGGAGACGGCCGTGCTCCCCCTGCCCCTGCCGCATCGGGACCCGGCCCCGGCGCTGGAGGAGACCGCCGCCGCCCCTGCCGCGACGCCCTCACAGTCCTCACCGCTCAACCCGCTTGATACCCTGCGCCAGCTCGTCGCCTCCCGCGCCGAGCTGCCGGTGGCCGCGGTGGGCGAGGACAGCCGCCTGCTCTCCGACCTCCACTTCAGCTCGATCGCGGTCGGCCAGCTGGTCGCGGAGGCCGCACGGCAGCTCGGCCTGCCGCCCCCGACCTCCCCCTCCGACTATGCCCAGGCGACGGTCGGCGAGGTGGCGCGGGCTCTCTCGGAGCAAGCGGCGAACGGCGCGGGACCGGCCGAGGAGGACGGGCTCCCGGCGGGCGTCGACGGCTGGGTGCGGGCGTTCACCGTGGCCTGGGTGGAGCGCCCCCTGCCAGCGATATCGGCGATATCGGCGATATCGGCGATATCCGCAACGGCGAAACCCGCGGGCGCCTTCCGGGTGATCGCCCTGCCGGGGCATCCGCTCGCGGCTGGTCTCGCTGCGGCGCTGGCCGGAGCCGGTCCGGGGATCGCGGTCTGCCTGCCGGCCGAGCCCGACGCCGCCGAGGAGGAACGCGGCAACGCGGTCGATCTGCTGCTCGCGGCGGCCCGCGAGATCCTGGCGTCCCCCGGGCCGATGCCCCTCCTCGTCGTCCAGCAGGGGGGCGGGGGGGGCGGCTTCGCGCGCACTCTCCATCTGGAGCTGCCACAGGTCGCGACCCGGGTCGTCGATCTGCCCTTCGATCATCCGCAGGCCGCAGTCTGGGCCGCGGCGGAAGCGGCGGACGTCTCTCAAGGCTACGGCGAGGCCGCCTACGATGCCGCCGGCACCCGGCGGGTCCGCCTCCTGCGGCTCCTGCCGGAGGCGCCGCCCACCGAAATGCCGGGCCCGCCACTCGGGCCGGACGACGTCCTCCTGGTCACCGGCGGCGGCAAGGGGATCGTCGCCGAGTGCGCCCTGGCCCTCGCCCGGTCCACCGGCGTGCGGCTGGCCCTCCTCGGGCGCTCCCTGCCCTCCGCCGATCCCGAGCTGGCGGCGAACCTCGATCGCTTCCAGGCCGCCGGGGTCGCCTGGGCCTATCTCCCAGCCGACGTCGCCGACCCGCTCGCCGTCGAGGCGGCGGTCGCCGCGGCCGTCTCGGCCCTCGGGCCGGTGACCGGCGTCCTCCACGGGGCCGGGGTCAACACCCCCCGGCTCCTGGGCGCGCTCGACGCCGCCGCCCTAGGCGCCACCCTCGCCCCCAAGCTCGCCGGCGCCGAGAACCTCCTCGCCGCCGTCGATCCCGGGCGCCTGAAGCTCTTCGTCGCCTTCGGCTCGATCCTCGCCGAGACCGGCCTCCCGGGCGAGGCCGACTACGCCCTCGCCAACGAGTGGCTGGCGCGCTGGACCGAGCGGCTGGCGCGGCGCCATCCGGCCTGCCGCTGCCTGGCCCTCGAATGGTCGGTGTGGGCGGGGGCGGGGATGGGCGAGCGGCTGGGCCGCCTCGCCGCTCTCCGCCGTCAGGGGATCGCGCCGATCCCCTTGGACGCCGGAGTGGCGATGTTCCTCGGCCTCCTCGCCCAGCCAACCCAGGCTGTCTCGCTGGTCGTCGCCGGCCGCTTCGGCGAGCCGCCGACCCTTACCGTCGAGCGCCCCGAGCTGCCCCTCCTCCGCTTCCTCGAACGACCGCGGGTCTACTATCCCGGCGTCGAGCTGGTGGCCGACACCGAGCTCGGCAGCGGCACCGACCCCTACTTGGAAGACCACGTCTTCCGCGGCGACCGCCTCCTCCCCGCGGTGCTCGGCCTCGAAGCCATGGCCCAGGTGGCGCAAGCGGCGCTGGGGCCGCTGGGGATCCATTCCGGCCCGCCGCCGGTCTTCGAAGCAGCCGAGTTCCCCCATCCGGTAGTGGTGCCGGAGAAAGGGAGCGCGGTCGTCCGGGTGGCGGCGCTGGTGCGCGGGCCGGGCCGGGTCGAGGCCGTGCTGCGCACCGCGGCGACCGGCTTCGCGGTCGATCACTTCCGCGTCACCTGCCGTTTTGGCGAGGCGGAATCCGAGGCACCCGCGGCGAAATCGGCCGCGCTGCCGGGCGACGAGGCGCGGGCGGCGGTCGTCCTGGAGCCGGCCGCCGACCTCTACGGCCCGGTGCTCTTCCACACCGGCCGCTTCCGCCGGGTGCGCGCCTACCGCCACCTCTCGGCCACCGCGTGCCTGGCCGAGATCTCGCCGGACGGCTCGACCGCCTGGTTCGGCCGCTACCTCCCCGCCGACCTGGTGCTCGGCGACCCCGGAGCGCGCGACGCCGCGATCCACGGCATCCAGGCCTGCATCCCGCACGCGACCCTGCTGCCGATCGGCGTCGAGCGGATCGAAAGCGGCCGGATCGGCACCTCCGAGCCCTACCTCCTGGCCGCCCGCGAGCGTGAGCGAAACGGCGACACCTTCGTCTACGACCTCGAAGTACGGGACGCCTCCGGCCGGTCGATCGAGCGCTGGCAGGGCTTGACCCTCCGCGCGGTCGACGCCATTCCCGCGCCGGCAACCTGGACCCTCGCCCTTCTGGGACCCTTCCTCGAACGCCGCCTGCAGGAGCTGCTCCCGGAATCCGCCCTGCGAATCGCCGTCGAGCGCCGCAAGGGCGAAGCGCGGCAGAGCGCGAGCGACGCGGTCCTCGGCCGCCTCCTCGCCTCCCTGGGCGCCAGCCCCATCGTCCGCCGCCGGCCCGACGGCAAGCCGGAGGCCGATCCGGCGGCCAGACGACAGATCTCGGTCTCCCATGCTGGAGACGTGGTCCTCGCGGTCACCGGCAGCGATTCCCGTGGTGTGGTGGGCTGCGACCTGGAGCCGGTCACCCCGCGCGAAACGGCGGTCTGGCGCGACCTCCTGGGGGACGAGCGATTCGGCCTCGCCGAGCGGCTCGCCAAAGAAAGCGGGGAGGGGGAGGACAGCGCGGCGACCCGGATCTGGACCGCCGCCGAGTGCCTGACCAAGGCCGGCGCCCTCTCGGGCGCTCCCCTGGTGCTCGACAGCCAGACGGCGGATGGCTGGCAGCTCCTGCGCTCCGGACGGCTCCGCATCCCAACCCTCGTGGCGCCGGTCCGCGAGCTCGGCGGACCGGTGGGGCTGGCGGTCCTCGTCGAGAGCTAGCCTCGGGATGCGCGCCTACGAGTACCGCCACCGGATCGGCTTCGAGGAGACCAACCTGGTGGGGAACGTCTACTACGTCAACCACCTGCGCTGGCAGGGCCGCTGCCGCGAGCTGTTCCTCCACGAGCACGCCCCCGAGGTGCTCGACGAGCTGCGCCAGGGCCTCGCCCTCGCCACCGTGCGCTGCTCCTGCGAATACTTCGCCGAGCTCGAAGCCTTCGACGAAGTCGTCCTCCGCATGCGGCTGGGGGAGATCGCCCAGAACCGCATCACCCTGCTCTTCGAGTACTTCCGGCTCAGCTCCGGCGGGGAAGAGCTGGTCGCCCGCGGCGAGCAGCAGGTCGCCTGCATGCGGCGCCAGGGCGAACGGACCGTGCCGACGACGATTCCCGCCGCGCTGCGAGCGGCCCTGGAACCCTACGCGAGCGCCTGAGAGACCGATGTCCAAACTGACGAAAATCCTTCTCGCCGCCGTCCTCGCCGTCGCCGTCCTCGGCGGACTGCACACTTGGTTGAACCTGAGGTTGGGCAAGGGAGCGAGCGCACCGCGGACGGGCACGACGAAGCAGGCCCGCTTCCGGGTCGGCTTCCTGCCCGTCACCTGACACCTCACCTGCCCCGTCTCCGACTGGATTCGCCGCAATACCACCGGAGAGGGGCTCTTTGAACCCGTGCGGTTCAACGGCTGGCCGGAACTGAAAGAATCGCTGCTCTCGGGCTACCTGCCCGCGAGCTTCCTTCTCGCCCCCATGGCCATGGTGCTCCGCGAGCAGGGGGTGCCGCTCAAGATCGTCTACCTGGGTCACCGCGACGGCACCGCCCTCATGGTCCACAAGGACTCCGCCCTGCACACGTTTCGCGACCTGAAAGGCAAGCGGATCGCCGTCCCCAACCGCTTCTCGAACCAGAGCCTCATCATCCACAAGGGCCTGAAGGACTTCGGCCTCACCCCAAAGGACGTCGAGATCGTCGAGATGCCGCCGCCGGACATGCCGGCTGCCCTCTACTCGAAATCGGTCGACGCCATCATCTCGGGAGAGCCGTTCATGGCCGAGACCGAGATGGACGGCTACGGCCGGGTCCTCTACCAGGCAAAAGACCTGTGGCCCAACTTCATCTCCTGCGTCCTGGTGGTTTCGGACCGGATGATCCGCGAGCATCCCGAAGAGGTGCAGGCCCTGGTCGACGGCATCGCGAAGAGCGGCCTCTGGCTCGACGCCGGCATGGACCACCGGATGCGGGCGGCGGACGCGGTGGCCAAGGGGTACTACAACCAGGACCCGCGCCTCCTGCGCTTCGTGCTCAGCAAGCCGCCCGACCGGGTCACCTATTCGAAGCTCGCCCTCGCCCGGCCGGACTTCGAGCAGATCGAGCAGCTGGCGGTCGAGACCGGCATCCTCAAACGCGCCATTCCGTTCGAGGACTACGCCGACCCGCGCTTCTCCGAGCGGGCGGCGGGGCTCACCGCCTACACCTGGGAGGGGCGGTGAGGGAACGGCTCGAGACCCTCCTCCTGCCGCTCGCGGTGGCGGTGGCGTTCGTCCTCGCCTGGCACCTGGCGGTCGTCGTCTCGGGCAGCCGGATCTTCCCCACCCCGCTCGCCGTCCTCGCCGGGATCGGCGAGCTGGCCCGGCGCGGCGTGCTCCTCCCCTACCTCGTGGCCTCGCTCTTCCGGGTCTCCGCCGGCTTCCTCCTGGCGGCGCTGGTGGGCATCCCCGCCGGTCTCGTCCTCGGCTGGTTCGGCCCCGCCTTCCGCGCCTTCAATCCGATGATCCAGGTGCTGCGGCCGATCTCGCCGATCGCCTGGATCCCGGTCGCCATCCTCTGGTTCGGGTTGAGCGACCTCGCCCCCATCTTCCTCATCTTCCTGGCCAGCCTCTTCCCCATCATCACGGCGGCCATCGCGGCGGTCGAAAACCTGCAGCTGGTCCACCTCCGCGCGGCGCGCAATTTCGGTCTCACCGGCCTGCCGCTCTTCCGCCAGGTCGTGCTGCCGGCGGCGCTGCCGCAGATCCTCACCGGCCTGCGCCTCGCCCTGGGGATCGCCTGGCTGGTCGTCGTCGCCGCCGAGATGATCGCCGTCAACTCGGGGCTGGGCTACCTCATCATCGACGCGCGCAACGCCGGCCGGCGCTACGACCTGGTGGTCGCGGGGATGGTCCTGATCGGCCTCGTCGGCCTCGCGCTCGACCTCCTGATGCGCCGGCTCGAACGCCTCGACGAGGTGCGCTGGGGCTTCGAGAGATGAGCGCCGAGATCGCCCTCCAAGGGGTCTGGCAGAGCTTCCCCGGCAAGGCCCGCGGGGCGTCGATCCCGGTCCTCGAAGACATCGAGCTCACGGTGCCCGCGGGGGCCTTCGTCTGCCTCGTCGGTCCCTCGGGATGCGGCAAGTCGACGCTTCTGAACATCGCGGCGGGGTTCCTGCCGGCCTCCCGGGGAGAGATCCGGATCGACGGCGAGCCGGTCCGCGGACCGCACCCCCGCCGCCTCTTCATCTTCCAGGAGTCGAGCGTCTTCCCCTGGCTCACGGTCGCCCAAAACATCGCCTTCGGCCTGACCGGGAGCGCCGAGGAGCGCCGCGGGATCGTCGCCGACTGGATCGCCAGAATGGGCCTCGCCGGCTTCGAGGCGGCCTACCCGCGGCAGCTGTCGGGCGGCATGAAGCAGCGCGTGGAGATCGCGCGGGCCCTCGCCTGCCGTCCCGACGTCCTCTTCCTGGACGAGCCGTTCGGAGCCCTCGACTACCTCACCCGGCTGCGCCTGCGCGCCGAGCTGATCGACCTCTGGCAGCGCGAGCGGCCCACCGTCCTCTTCGTCACCCACGACGTCGACGAGGCGGTCCAGCTCGCCGACTGCATCGTCGTCCTCTCCCCCCGCCCGGCGCGCCTCCGCCGTCTGCTCCCCGTCGACCTCCCCCGGCCGCGCGACCTCGACGCCCCGGCCTACCTCGCGCTGCGCGATCAGGTGCTGGTGCTCCTCGGGGTCGATCTCGCGGTCTAGCTAATCCACTCTCCCACCGAAACCTCCCGCCACACCCCGCCCCGCTCCTCGAACCGCAGCTTCCCGCCGCGCCAGGTGATCGACCAGACGGCGAAGGCGCGGTGGCCGCTCCGGTCGCGCACGAAGAGCGTGATCTCCAGGGGAAAGAACGGCCCGAACCGGGCTGCCGCGGCCGCCTGCTCCGCGGGCGTCAGCACGATCACCCGCCGGTCGGGGAGGAGGCCGGCGAAGAGGGCGCGGTCGCCCTGGACGAAGCGGGCCTCCCCGTCGAGTGCCGGCAGGTGCTGGAGACCGCCCGCGGGGAGCGCCTGCTTTCCCACGGCCCCGATCGCGAGGAGGGCGGAGAGCGGCATCGCCGGCTGTCCGGCGCGCCAGGGGACGAGCGGCAGCGGGTCCCGGCCGTCCGGGATGCCGTCGCCGTCGGAGTCCGGGCGGCGCGGATCGGTCAACAGGCGCTCCTCGGCGAGGTCGGTCAGGCCGTCGCCGTCCGTATCGCGGGTGAGGTCGGCCAGGCGGAGGTCCAGGTAGAGTCCCCGGGCCTGCCGCTTGACCCGGATCTCGCGCACCGGCGGGAAGGAGATCGAGGCGGGATCGAGCTCGCGGACTTCCACCTCGACCTGCAGGTGGTCGCCGGCGAAGAGGGGGAGAGCCGAGGCGGCGCGCACGACGTAGGGGGTGTGGATCCGCAGACCGGTATAGAGCGGGGCGGACCAGGTGCGGCCGCCGTCCTCCGAGAGGAGCACCCAGTAGCCGCCGGAGGAGATCTCGGTCCCCGGGTCGTAATCAGGAGAGAGGACGAGCGCCGCGGCCCGCAGACCCTGGCGCTCGGCGCGGACGAGCTCGGGCTCGCCGGGGAGGCGCCGGGCGGTGGCGAGGAGCGCCTGCCCCGCCGCCTTCTGCGCCGCGGTCGGCTCGACCGGGGAGAGGCCGGCGGGTAGCGGATGCTCGGCGAAGGGAGCGAACCGGGGCGCTCCCAGGGAGCGGGCGACGACCGCGGCCCCGGGGTCCGTGCCGGGAGCAGCGCCCGCCCGCGCCGCCTTCTCCGTCTCCTGCCGCCGCGCCGCGATCCGGGTAGCGAGTCGACGACCCTGAGCGAGGAGCGGCGCCGGGAGGCCGGCGGGTTGCCAGGGGGCGGGGTCGGCGGCGAGTTGGAGCGCGGCCCGGCGGGCGAGGTAGGCCGCGATGGCCGGATAGCCCTCGCGCTCCGCCATGCCGGCGGCGATGTCGGCCACAGCCGACGTGGCATCCTGGCCATCGGTCACCGCGAGGAAGGTATTGGCGGCCTTGCAGGTATCGAGGATCGGCGCCGCTCCGGCGCCGCCGCTTTCCGGCAGGGCGGGAAACGGCTGGAGGACGAAGGAGACGAAGAGGAGAAAGATGGGGTACCGCCGACCTGAGCCCGTCATGGGAGCCTCCCGTGCGAAGAACGGCTGCAAGCTTCGACCCGGGAGAGACCCCGAGGGTTCCCGGGAAACACCCCGCAGGCGCTCCCGGGCGCGCCTGCGGGGCTACTCCGTAACGGCTCTATCTGCCACTCCTACTCGGTCCCCCGGACCGCCTTCGTCGCCTGGACTTCCGGCTGCGGGGCGGGCGGCGGGGTGGAAACTCCGTCCGGATTGTGGCGCGGCGGCCGCCGGCGGAGGGGCGGGATACCGAACTGCTTCAGCTGCTCGGTCGTGGTCCCCAGCTCGGCCAGGATCGCCCCGCGCAGGCGGCGTGCCCGGTCCTTGCCCTCGGTGACGATCGCCTTCAGGCTCTGGGTCGTGCCCTGCTTGCTCGCCACCCGCGATTCCTGGAGAGTCTTGGCCTGCCTGGCCTTCTCCAGGCTGTCGGCGAGCGCCGCCCGGTGCGAATCGATCGGCGCCAGCACCGCCGCCTGGTCCGCCACGGCGCTGATCAACGATTCCCAGTCGCGGAGAGTGTCGGCGAAAGCGTTGGGCCTCGTCTTCTTCTTCGTCGGCTGCGGGGTCGGGTTGGGGGTCGTCGAGTTGGGGTTGGGATTCGTGGACATGATCGTTTCTCCTTTTCGTTTTTGACTGCGTTGGTTTTCGTTGTTGGGTGAGTGGGACGGTTAGCCGAGCTCGGCCGCGAGATCCAGGAGCGTCCCGGTGATCCCGTGGCCGGACTGGCCGTGCAGGGTGACGACGATCTGACCGGACGAGAGGTGGAGCCTTAGCGGCAGGCGGCGTCCTGCCGCCAGCTGGACGGCGAAAGCCGCATAGGTCGCCGCGTCCTGCGGATCGCCCAGCTTGCGGACCTTGGCGATCATGCGTCCCCCGGGGGCGAGCTTCCAGCCGGGCATTCCGTCCAGCCGCTCCATCACCTTCAGGCGCTGGAGCGTCTTGCGCACGGAGAGCCCGTCCTGGACTCGTTCGGGTTTCAGGTTTCCTTTTCCAACCGCGACGGCCTTTTCCTTCGACTGCATACGACACCTCCTTTACGGAGTAGCCCGACGCCTCCATGGCGCCGGGAGATCGATTTCTTTTTCCACCGGGCCGCCGTGATTCACAAATCGTCGGCCACGGGAGAGACCGTAAAGGAGCGCAAGAGGAAAGTCACCCCTCTGTGCTGATTTGACAATCCAGCCAAACCTGAAAAGCGATCAACTGCGGCAGACAAAGGAGATGGAGCGACGCAGAAACTTGCGTAGAAGCGGATGCGCGGACGGAAGCGGGAAATCCGCGAAAAGTCCTTCCTGTCGCTGCGGAAACTGAAATGCAGGGGCATGTTTTAGTTTCCACAGCGACAAAAACTATTTTCGCCGCTCTCATTTTAGTTTTCCCAGGTGCGTTTAGCATTTTCCGGGCCGCATTTGAATTTTTCGGGATGCATTTCAGTTTCTCCAGAGACAGGAGAGCCCGCCCCAAACGCTCTTGAAGCCGTCCGTGAAATTCGGCGCAAGTCGGGCGGAGGAGGGGCTGCGGGCGGTCACTGGGAGCCGTGCGCCGGTCATAGAATGACGGCCGCCGGTCATCGCGAGCAGCGCGCCGATCACAGAATGACGGACGCCGGTCATCGCCAGCAGTGCGCCGGTCACAGAATGATGGACGCCGGCCATCGCGAGCCGTGCGCGGGTCACGGAATGACGGACGCCGGTCATCGCGAGCCGCGCGCCGGTCACGGAATGACGGACGCCGGTCATCGCGAGCAGTGCGCCGGTCACGGAATGACGGACGCCGGTGACGGAATTCCGGCAGTGGGACGGCGCCCGGGGCCGCCCCACTGCCCACGGGGCAGCGTTCTACGCCCGCTGCTGGCGCGCCAGGATGCGACCGATCTGCTCGATCGCTCCCGGTCCGGCAGCCTCGACGAGAGCCGCGAGGGCGACCGGGGAGCGCAGGAGGGCCTCGAGCAGATGCAACGCCTCGATCAACCGCGGCTCGTGGCGACGGAGCCACCCCGCCACCTGGCTCCCCTGGTCGCCATAGACCGCTTCGACGGCGAACCCGTCGGCCTCTTCCTTATTAGATAGGGCGAACAACGGCTCCCGGCCCAGGAGCGGCAGAACGAGGGAGAGGAGCAGGGCGGTTTCCGAGTGCCAGAAGATCGCCTCGGGCAGATCGCCGCGATCGAGCTCCTCCCAAACCCGAAGCACGGCAACCGCCCCGGGTCGCCCCGGAAGGGGCTCGCACTTCCAGGGACCGGCGAGATCGGCCTCGCCGGCGGTCAAGGTCTCGTCCTCCTCGGCCAAGCGGGCCAGGAAGTCGAGGGAGAAAGCGGTGTCGAGGGTAGGGGTGGACGGACTGGTAGACTGGTACGGGTGGCGCATGGACGTATCTCCTTGCGTTGCCAAGGGGTCGGCAGGGTGGCTGCCCTGTCGGCTCCGCTTTAGGGGTGGGGGAGGAACGGTTCCTCCCGGCGGGAGTATGGTAGCATAAGTCGAGCGGAAGAAGGAAGACGCAGCCGAACCCTAGAAGCCTCATCCATTGACCCGCCAGGCACCGGATGCAGACCCTTCCCCGCTTGACCGCCGTCGAGTTCCGAGGAGAGCTCGACTCCGGCGCAACTCGGCCTTGTGTCTTTCTCTGCGAGGACGAGAACGGCGTCGAAGCAGAGCACGTCACCAAGCTGCGCCAGGACGTTCGAAGCTCAGGATTGACCTTTGAGTATGTCTCGGCCAGACTGGCACATCACTTTGAAGTGCCGATCCCTGACCCCGCGTTGCGGATCGCCGCATCGACAAGCCGAATCTACTGGCCGGCTCCGATCGCCTCTTCGTCATCGACCACGAGCTCGCCTTCAGCTTCGTCCGGCTTATCGGCCTGTCGACACCCTGGAGAGAGCGCCTCCGCTTTCTCAGGGAGCACCCGTTTTTGACAGCCTTCGCGGTGCCCGGCTGGAGCTCGACCTTTTTGCGGAACGGCTCCTCCAACTGACCGACGAGGCAATCAATACCATCCTCTCTGAGGTCCCAGCCGACTTCGGACGAGAACATCTGCCGGCGATCGCTGAGCGCCTCCGGGAGGCTCGCGACGACAGCGCTGGATTCCTCAGTGGGATTACGGAGGTTGCACGATGAAAATCCCCTACACCTTTACGGTTCTCCGCTACGTACATGACGCCGTGTCGGGCGAGTTCGTCAACGTGGGGGTGATACTGTACTCTCCTTCGACCAGATTCCTCGGAGCCGCCTGCACGAGAAGCTCGCAGAGACTCTCGAGATTCTTCGGACGCATCGAGGGTGACTACATCAAGTCACTTCTGCGGCACATCGAAGATGGTCTCCAGCACCAGCAGCAGGAGATCTTTGGAACTCTAGAGCTGCACCCGCTACCGGAAGACGCCCGGGCTTGCGGTGAGCGCGTCCTGCCTTTGGATGACTCAGCCCTACAGATGTCGCCAGTTAGCGGCGGCCTCGCAGAAGACCCAAAAGCCGCACTGGACAGGCTCTTCGAACGCTATGTCGAGAGGTATAGCAAGAGCATGGTCCGATCGACGAGGCACGACGAGGAAATCTTGCCTCTCTTCAAGAAACCTCTCGAGGAAAGGGCACTCCTACCTCGGATGCAGGCGAAAGTGATATCCACTCCGGACTACGAGCACGAGTTCCCTCTCGCCTGGAAGAATGGGGTCTGGAATGCCTGTGACGCCGTCTCCCTGGATTTGGCCGAGAGTGACGCAATTCTGGAGAAGGCCAACAAATGGCTCGGCCGTGCGGTCATCTTGAACGAAAGCCTAGAGCGCTTCCGACTCGTTCTACTCCTGGGAGAACCGCGCCAGAAACACCTGGAGCAGGCTGCGCACAAAGCGGAAAATATTCTCCGCAAGGCACCAGGCGAGATGCTCATCATTCGCGAGCGGGAGGCAGGCCAACTCGCAGAGTTGGCGGACAGGGATCTACGGGAGCACTCTGACCAAATCGCCTAGAAAACAAGACAACATCTCTTCATTCAAGGCGAGGTAGAAGGTCAAGCGTGAGTTTGATAGTCTGGGCCTCTCCGGCCCGCACTGCACCGCCCTACGGATCAGTTCATAGATAGCCCTTCCCAGCCAGAATATCTCAGTCGACGTCATTTCTCGAAAATCATGCCGAGTCGAAATCTTTCGGGCCGTGCGCCACGTGCCAACCCGGGAGGTGAGCTTCTCGATGCCCTGAAGCTTACACCAACGCCCGCCGCTTTCCGACCGCCGCACGAGCCGCGAGCGAGGAATCCCTCGCTACTCGAGCCCCATCTCTTGAAGGGACTCGGCGACCAGGATCTCTTCGAACCGCTCGACTGAGGAAATCGCCGCCAGCTGCCGGCGTACCCGCAGTGGCAGGGTACCGAAGCGACGGCCGAGCACGTGCAGGAGCAACCGCCGCATGCCCTCGACCTTGGCTTCTTGACGGCTCTCTTGAAGGCCTTCCTGAAAGCCCTCTCGACGACCTTGCTCTCGGCCTTCCCGCAACCAATCCCGCAATGTGTCTTCGATCATAGTTACCCGAGCCCCATCGCTTGGAGCGAGTCGGCGACCAGAACCTGATCCGCCAGCTCTTCGAGCCGCTTGGCCGACGAGATCGCCGTCACTTGCTGGCGCACCCGTTGCGGCAGGGTACCGAAGCGCCGGCCGAGCTGCCGCAGGACAAGCCGCCGCATGCCCTCGACTTGGCCTTCTTGACGACCCGCCTCTCTCCCTTCCCGCAACCAATCCCGCAACGTCTCTTCGAGCATGGGCATATCCTCCACAAGTACCACCTCGGGGATTATAGCTCCAGGGTGGAGGCGCCTCAGCAGGTGGGAGAGCCAGGTTCCGAAGTCGTGCCGAAGATCGGAATCCTCGCTGGGAGGCAGCAGCCTGGCGAGCGTGGCGGCCAGGGTGAGGACGTCCTCGGGAGCGCAGGTTTCCAGTTGGAACAGGGTGGCCACCGGGCTCTCCGGCAGCGCCAGAGCCTCGGGTGGCAGACGGTTTTCGTCGACCAGGACGTAGGAAAGCTGGGGCTGGTAGCGCTCGCAGCCGGGCGGGACGGCGCGGAACAGGCTCGTAAGGTCCAGGGGGACGCCCCAGGGGCGTTTGCCATTGTAGAGCACGATCGACAGGATTGGGGGCAGTCCCTCGGAGAGCTTGACATCGCCACTCCGGATCAGCCCGAGAAGGAGGAGGGCGACGTAGTCGAGAAGGCGCAGGCCCATGAGCGGATCGGGGGTCGACTGGAACTCCATCAGGAAATAGAGGTAGCACCACCCCCGTTCCGGATCGGTCCAACGGGCGCGCCAGACCATGTCGCCTCGACGCTCGCGCAGGTCCGCGAGCACGTAGCTGTCGCGCACTCGCTCCAGGGTCCCAAGGTCGAGGCTCTCGGTCCACGCCTCGTGGAGGAAGCCCCGGAGGAGGTCCGCGACCATCTCGGGGTGAGAGAAGAGAAGCTTGTAGCCGCCGTCGTGTTTCGCCATGACTCCCTCCAGAAGAGGCCTCGTAGGCCGTTTTCTAGGAAGGACGGAAAACACCCCGGCCGATCGCTCACACGCTTCGCGCGCTTGCTCCGGCTCCTTGCGGGAGGATACGATCACAGAAGTGGAGCGGAAGAGATCCGCCCCCGACCGACGAGAAAAGACACCCATGGAGCTGATCGGCATTCACCACCTGACGGCGGTCTCGGCCCAGATCCGCGAGAACCACCGCTTCTATACGCAGACGCTCGGGATGCGCCTGGTGAAGCGCAGCGTGAACCAGGACGACGTGAGCGCCTACCATCTCTTCTACGCCGATGCCCTGGCGAGACCGGGCACCGACGTCACCTTCTTCGACTGGCCGGTGCCGCGCGAGCGGCGGGGGACGCGAGCGATCACCCGTACCTCCCTGCGGGTCGCGGGGCTCGAATCCCTGGAGTGGTGGGCGAAGCACCTGCGCAAGCGCAATGTCGCCGAGGCCCCGGAAATCATCGAGCGCGACGGGCGGCTGACGCTCGACTTCGAGGACCCGGAGGGGCAGCGGCTCTCGCTGGTCGACGATCAGGGCGCGGGCGAGGCGCATTCCTGGGAGCGGAGCCCGGTGCCGGCCGCCTACCAGGTGCGGGGTTTGGGTCCCATCCGGCTGAGCGTCCCCAACCTGGAGCCGACCGATCTCCTGCTCCAGAAGGCGCTCCACATGCGGCCGGTGCGCGAGTACCCGCACCCGGACTATGCCAAGCACACGGTGCACGTCTACGAAATGGGACCGGGGGGAGCCTCCGCCGAGCTTCATGTGGGGGTGCAGCCGGATCTCCCGACCACCCGTCCGGGCGCCGGCGGGGTGCACCACGTGGCGTTCCGCACCCCGACCTTCGCGGAGCACGACGCCTGGATCGAGCGCCTCGCGGAGCTGGGGATTCCGAACAGCGGGCTGGTGGATCGCTACTACTTCCGCAGCCTCTACTTCCGCGAGCCGAACGGCATCCTCTTCGAGATCGCCTCGGATGGGCCAGGCTTCGCGGTCGACGAGGACGAAGCCACACTCGGCGAGAAGATCGCCCTGCCGCCCTTCCTGGAGCCCCGCCGCGCGGAGATCGTGGCGAACCTCAAGCCGCTGTAGGGAGCGCGCGAAGCTGGATTCATCCAGCGCAACCCATAGCCCGGAGATTCATCTCCGGCGGAGCCGCCGGCAAGAAGAGGCCGCCTACCTCTTCTACGCTTTGCCAATTGAGAAGAGGCCACCTACCGCCGGTTGAACTTGCGCAGCAGATCCTCGACCGAAGGCCCTTTCTTCGGCGGCGCCGCGGGTGCCGGCGACATCGGCGCCTGCGGCTTGGGTCCTGGTCCCGGCCGGCCGGGGCTGCCCGTCGCCTGTCTCCCGGGACGTCCGGCGGCGGGAGGCTGGAGGGCCTTGATCGAGAGGCTGATGCGGCCGCGGTCGCGGTCGACCTCGATCACCTTGACCTTGACGATCTGCCCCACCTGCACCGCCTCGCGGGGGTCCTTGACGAAGGTCTGCGACAGCTCGGAGACGTGGACCAGTCCGTCGCGCTTGACCCCGACGTCCACGAAGGCGCCGAAGTTGGCGACGTTCGAGACCCGGCCTTCGAGCACCATGCCGATCGTCAGGTCCTCGATCGAGGTCACGTCCGCCCGCCACTCGGGGGCGCGGAACTCGGGGCGCGGATCGCGGCCGGGACGCTCCAGCTCGGCCCGGATGTCCCCCAGGGTGAATTTGCCCAGACCGGCCGCGTCGTTGGCGAAGCGGTTGAAGTCGAGCCTGGCGACCAGGGCCGGGTTTCCCACCAGGTCCTTCAAGGGGACGGCCAGCTCCTTCGCCATCTGCTCGACCACCGGGTAGCGCTCGGGGTGGACCGCCGTGCCGTCGAGCGGATGCTCGCCGCCGCGGACCCGTAGGAACCCGGCCGAGAGCTCGAAGGTCTTGGGGCCGAAGCCGGAGACCTTGAGGAGCGTCCTGCGCGAACGGAAGGGGCCGTTCTGGTCGCGGTGGGAGACGATCGAGCGGGCGATCCTCTCGGAGAGGCCGGAGACCCGGCGCAGGAGGGCGGCCGAGGCGGTGTTGAGCTCCACCCCCACCCGGTTGACCGCCCCCTCGACCGCGGTGTCGAGCTCGCGTTCGAGCGATTTCTGGTCGACGTCGTGCTGGTATTGCCCGACCCCCAGGGAGCGCGGCTCGATCTTGACCAGCTCGGCGAGCGGGTCCTGGAGCCGGCGGGCGATCGAGACCGCGCCGCGGAGGGAGACGTCCAGGTCCGGCAGCTCCTCGCGCGCCACCCCGGAGGCCGAGTAGACCGAGGCGCCGGTCTCGGGGACGATGGCGACGATCACGCCCGGCGTTCCCGGCGTCCCCGGCGAGCCGGCCAGGCCGGCCTCCTGGACCACCTGGCGGGCGAAGAGCTCGGTTTCGCGGCTGCCGGTGCCGTTGCCCACCGCCACCGCCCGCACCCCGTGCTGGCGGAGGAGGCCGACGAGGGTGGCGGCGGCGCGCTCGGGTTGGGCGTGGGGGGCGATGGCGTAGATGACGTCGGTCGCCACCACCCGGCCGGTGCCGTCGACCACCGCCAGCTTGCAGCCGGTGCGCAGGCCCGGGTCGAGCCCCATGACCGGGATCTGGCCCAGGGGAGCCTGGAGGAGGAGGGCCTCCAGGTTGGCGCGGAAGACGGAAATGGCCTCGGCCTCGGCGCGGTCGCGGATCTCGCCCCGGACCTCGTTGGCGATCGAGGGCCGCAGGAGCCGCTTGTAGCCGTCCGCGGTGGCGGTGGCGACCTCGCGGCCGCAGGGGGTGTCGAGCGGTACCCGCCAGGAGGCGCCGAGCTGGTCGACCTCCCGGGCGTCGTCGATCTGCAGGTCGGAGATAAGGAAACCCTCGCGCTCGCCGCGCAGGATGGCGAGCAGGCGGTGGGAGGGGATCTCCCGGACCGGCTCGTTGTGGTCGAAGTAGTCGCGGTAGACCGCCCCCTCCCCCTCCTTGCCGGGGAGGACCTGGACCCGCAGCACCCCCTGCCCGGAGAGCACCTTGCGCAGCTCGGCCCGCTCGGGAGCGCTCTCGGCCAGCCGCTCGGCGAGGATGTCGCGCGCCCCGGCGAGGGCGGTCGTCGCATCCTCTACCTTCTTTTCCCCCTCTTCCGGACGGACGAAGGGAACGGCCAGCTCGGCGGGGAGAGCGGTGGCGCTCCTCGCCCCGGCCAAAATGGCATCGGCCAGCGGCTCCAGCCCCTTCTCGCGAGCGATCTGCGCCCGGGTGCGGCGCTTCGGCTTGTAGGGGAGGTAGAGGTCTTCCAGCTCCTGCTTGCTCACCGTCGCCCGGATGGCCTTCTCCAGCTCGGGGGTCAGCTTTCCCTGCTCCGCGATACTCTCCAGGATGGCGTCGCGCCGGGAGGTGAGGTCCAGGAAGTAGTCGCGGCGCTTGGCGAGGTTCTCCAGCTGCTCGTCCAAGAGGCCGCCGGTGACCTCTTTGCGATAGCGGGCGACGAAGGGGACGGTCGCCCCTTCCGCGAAGAGGTCCGCGGCCGACTGTACCTGCGCCGGCCGGCAGCCGACCTCGGCCGCGATCAGCTCGACGAAACGAGGTTCCAGGGTGAGGCTCTTCTCCATCGCTCGGCTCCTTCCACTTCCTTCCGGGGTCCGCGGGCTCGCGAGAGAGGGGTATCCTCTCAGATAGGAGGCTGAGGAGCTACCTACCTCCACGATTCTTCTTCATCCCCCTCTCCCGGGGGCCAGGGGGGGCGGGCCGGGAGAGGGGGGTAGGGGGGTGAGGGGCCTTGGTCAAAGGGGTGAGGCGCTTCAGATCAAGGAAACCGGGAACCCCGGGGCGCGTAGGACGTTATAGCAGTCGGGAGAGACGAGCATGAGCGATGCGTGCCCCATGGGGCAGGACGAGCAGGGCGAAGTGGACGATGCCGAGCTGATGGTGGGCCTGCGGTCGGGAGACCGGGAGGCTTTCGCGCAGCTGGTGGATCGCCACAAGGACGCGGTGGTCGGCTACCTGGCCCGCCTGACCGGCAGCCGGGACCGCGCCGAGGACCTGGCGCAGGAGACCTTCCTGCGCCTCTATCGCGCCGCCGCCGGGTACGTGGAGCGCGGCTACCTGCGCGCCTTCCTCTTCCGCATCGCCACCAACCTGCTCCGCTCGGAGGAGCGGCGCGAGCGGCGGATGCGCCTCTTAGCCCCGTTCCTCCTGCTCGACCGCGAGGAGGCTCCGGCGGCATCGTCGGGGCTCCTGCGGGCCGAGGTGCAGCGCGAGGTCGCCTCGGCGATCGCGGCGCTGCCGATGAGCTACCGGGTGCCGCTCGTCCTGCACGAGCTCGAGGGCTGGTCGTACGCCGACATCGCCGTCGAGCTCTCGTGTCGCGAAGGGACGATCAAGTCCCGCATCTTCCGCGGCCGGGAGCGCCTGCGGCGCAGTCTCGAGCCCTACTGGCATGGTGGAGGTCTGACATGGAAGACGAACGCGTAGACAGACTGCTGCGCGCCCTGCCGCGAGAGACGGCGAGCGCCGGCTTCACCGCGCGGGTCCTCGCCCGCCTCGACGAGATCGAGGCGGCAGAGGCGAGGACGCCGGCGCGGTTTCTTGGACTGCCGCGGATCACTCTCCCCGCGGCCGTACTGGCGGCGACCTTGGTGGTCGCCGCCAGTCTTTCCCTGCAAACCGGCGGCGGCCTCGGGGTTCCCGCGCCGCGGCTGCAAAAGTCGCTCCTGGCGCCCCGCGCGGCGGCGCGGGTCCCCACCGGCGCCCCGGCATGGACCGCGGCGCGGGCGAGGCCGGCGAGCGCGGTGAGCACGGCGAACCTCTCGCCGCGGCAGGTCGCGGCGCGCCGCGCCGAGCTGCTCCTGGAGGAGATCCAGGCCGAGCACGGACGGCTGCACGACGAGCTGCGGCAGCTGCGCGCGGCACGGCCGGGAACGGTCTATCTGGGCGGCGACGAGGACATGGACCTGGTGGTCCACCTCGACCGGGTTCGCGAGATGCCGGCCGGCCAGGTCCGGCCCGTCGCCGCGCAACAATTCGATTGATTCGTCTAAAGATGAGATATCAGATCAGGAGGAAGAGTATGCACGGTTCATCCAAGACCTACGCCCGGTTGGGCCTCGCCGCCGGGCTCCTGCTCCTGCCCATGGCCGCGGTCGCCGCAAGCGCCGCGGGGGCCGAGACCAACGGCGACAAGCCAGCTGCGCCGCAGCAGAAGGTCGTCCACCAGCGGGTCGTCTTGATCGACGACGAGGGCAAGAGCGACAAGGCGATCGATTCGGTCGCCAAGCGGGTGCCGCGCGGCTATCTGGGCGTCGGCCTGATCGACTTGACGCCGGAGCTGCGCACCCACTTCGGGGTGCCGGACGAGAACGGCGTCATGGTGTCGAAAGTCGAGGCGGGGAGCCCGGCCGAGAAGGCGGGAATCAAAGTCGGCGACATCCTCACCCGGCTGGACGGCAAGGCCGCCGGGACCAGCTTCGACGTGCGCCTCCGCATCCGAAGCGCCGACGAGGGGGCGCAGACCACGATCGAGCTCTGGCGCGGCGGCAAGGTGCAGACCGTCACCGCGACCCTGGAGAAGCGCGACCGGCCGGAGCTCGACCTCGCCCCCTTCTTCTACAAGATGAAGGACAACGACAAGCTCCTCCTCCATTTCGACGGCGCGGACCTCCCGGAGCTCCCGCAGCTCAAGATCGGGGCGGGCCAGCCGCTGATCCACGTCCAGCGCCTGCAGGGGCGGGAGCAGGATCTGGAAAAGCATTTGAAGGACCTGGAGAAACGAATCAAGGATCTCGAGCGCCAGCTTGAGAAGCAGCAGCACTAACCTCCTTACTTGGGCCTCCCCGGGTACTTGCGCACTCGGGGAGGCCGCTCTTTCTTTCCCTTACGAGCGCTGGGCGTTCCCGACCGGCGGGCGGGCGCGGTAGACCTGGTCCAGGGCCGAGACGACCTCCCCCGACTCGCCGAAATCGGCGTCGCCGACCAGGAGCTGGCTCGCCAGCTCGATCGTCCCCGGAATCCGGTCGCTTCCGCCGTGCAGGCTGGCGTTCTCCAGCACCAAGTCGATCTGTGCCTCGACCCGCTCCAGGTCGCTGTCGACCTCCTGGATCGTCCGGGCGCAGCGCGCCAGGTTCGCCAGCCGCTGCCTCAAGAGCTTGAGAGTCGCCTGTTGCGACTCCCGCAAGGAGGCCGAGGTCGGCGCGCCGGAAGGATCGCCGGAGGTCGCCTGCTCCAGGTCGGCGATCCGGCGCTTGAGGTCGTCCTCGCGGATCTCCGCCTGGGTTGCCTGGAGGTGGTCGCGGGCGACCAGGAGCTTCAGGTAGATCCAGGTCAGCCGGTCCAGGGCGTCCTGGTTGCCGTCGACGACGTAATCGTCCGCCTGGGCCTCCCGGTAGACCTCAAGGATGCGGGCGCATTTCTCCTCCAGGGCGCCCAGGCGGTCGCGGGCGCCGCGCGACAGCTTGCCGACCAGCTCCTGGCGCCGGGCGCGGGCCGCCGTCTCGATCGTGCCGCGGCTCCGGCCGTCGACCCAGAGCTGGAAGCGGCGGTTGGTGGCGAGCGAGGTGAGGAAGGCGGTCTCCAGGCCGAGCCCGAGGAGCCAGAAGGCAGGGTGCCCGAAGCCCAGGATGCCGAAGCCCAGGGTGGCGAGCGGGTTGACCGGGAGCCGTCCCAGCCCGGGGACGGTGACGCCAAACCAGAAGGCCTCCTTGAAGTAACGCAACATCAGGAGCCGTGCGTCCGCTCCCAGCCGGCGAGCAGGTTGTTGATCACCTCCGCCTTCGGCGCCTCGCAGACCGATCCCAGATCGGCGTTCAGGCCGAACTTCTGGTAGAGCACGAACGGGCTGTCCGGCGTGCGGACCGGCACTGCCGGGTTGCCCGGCCGGAAGCCGTGGACCAGCGACTGCCGCTGGATCGGCTCGGAGAGCAGGAAGTCGAGAAACACCCCCGCCGCCTTCTTCTGCTCCGGGCTGGACCACGGGACGTCGAGGACGTAGTAGGGGTTGTCGTTCCACATGTTGCGCTGAGGATAGCTCACGTGCAGCTCGCCCCAGCGCCCCTCGGCGTTTTTCAGATAGTCGATCGCCACGTTCTCGTAGACGAACAGGCCATCATAGGCGGACGGGCCTTTGAGCACCATCTCGCGCATCATGGTCCCGGTGCTGTTCGACAGCCCCGAGATGCCGTGCTCGATGCCGTTCAGGAAGCTCTGAAAAGCGGGGTCCAGGATGTCGGCGAGCGCCAAGCCGCGGTTCTTGCCGTGGTATTCGTAGGCCATGAGCACCAGGGTCATGAGGCCGCTGTTCGACTGGTTGGGATGGGTGTGGCCGAATTTGAAGAAGCCCCACTGCGGCTTGCCGGCGATCCCCTGCCATCCCCCGGGCTCGGCCAGCGCCTTGCCGACGGTCTTCCAGGAGACATCCCCATACTTGGCGGCGAAGGCCGCATGGCGCTCCGCCCACATCACGAAGACCATGGGGGTGAGCGCCAGCGACTCCTCGCGCACGATCGGGGTCTTGCCGTTCCGCGCCTTCCAGTCCTCGACGAAGACGTCTTTGTAGAGCGTCGAGGCCGGGCTCCAGACGTGGATCCGCTTGTCGCCCGCGGCAACCGCCTGGGCGCCTTCGAGCGAGCCCATGGGGATCAGGTTGATCTTGATCCGCTTGCCCTCTTTCGTCTTCGCGAATTCGTCTTTGGAATCGACCCCATGGGCGGCGTCGAACGGCGCCCCGAGCGGGATCTCGACCGCCGAGGGCCGGAAACCGTACTGCATCGCCCGCTCCTGCTGCGGCCGGGCGAGGAGGTAGTCGACGTAGACCTTCGCCGCCTCGCGGTGCTCCGGGGTCACCCAGGGGCGCTCGACGACGCCCACCGGGTGGTCGCTCCAGAAGGTCCCCTCCTTGGGATAGACGGCGACCACCGGGAAGGGGAGCTGGTACGAAGGCCCGTACGATTCGATGACCATGTTCTCGTAGAGCACGGCGGCGGAGAGGTACTGCGGTCCGGCGGCGAACATCCGCTTGCCGAAGAAGCCGGTCGAGCTCCCGTAGTGGACGATCGCGCTCTCGATTCCGGCGACGTATTGGGCGGTCTTCGGCTGGGCGACGTCGGCGACCGAGAGGCCGGCGACCTTCCCCGCCCCGGCATAGGCCTCGGCCAGGAGGGAGATCAAACCGCTGTTGCTGTATTCGGGGTGGGTGTGGCCCAGCCGGAAGGGTCCCCACTCGGGATGGCCGAGCGACGCCCAACCCCGGGGTCTCGGGCGAGGCTCAGGATGTGGCTCCAGCCGACCGGCTGACGCCCCCAGCCCAGGGCCTCGGCCATCGGCTTCCACATGGCGATGACCACCGGCGAGAGCACCAGGTTCTTGGTCTCCCCGATCAGGTCCTTGCCGGTCTTGGCGCGCGACTGGGCATTGCCGATGCGGAGGAACGCCGCCGAGGCGGGGCTCGTCAGGTGCGGCTTCCTGGTTTCTGACAGGATGTCGTCGATCGACTCGCCCGACCCCTGGGGGACGGCCTCGACGAGGATCTTCTTCCCCCCGGGAGTCTTGAAGCTCCCGCTGTTGAAGGAGGCGGTGACGTCTTTGATCCACTCCTCCTTCTCCGAGCCGTAGGTGAAGAGGAGCTGGACGGTGGTCGCCGGATCGGGGGGCGCACCCCCCGGGGAGGACGCCCCCGGGCTCCCTGCCTCTCGGTCTCCCTGGCAGCCCGGGAGAGCGAGGAGGGTCAGGTAGAGGGCGATCCCCTGGACGGGCCCGCGGAGCTTGCGCGTCAGCATCTCCTCACCTCCTCCGGTGTCAGGAGGCGATTTTATCTGCCGGCAGGCGTGCCTCCGGGCCGGCGGAGCGACTTGGAGCGATATGTCACGCGGCTGTCACACCAGGAGGAGCCCGCCCGCGCTGCACGGCGCCGACCTAACACTGGCCCGTCGTCTCTGGATATGGCCTGTATCTGCTTACGCTGGCCCGTTGTCTCTGGATACGGCCCGTATCTGCTTACGCCGGTCCGTTGTCTCTGGATACGGCCCGTATCTGCTTACGCTGGCCCATTGTCTCCGGATACGGCCCATATCTGCTTACGCTGGCCCATTGTCTCTGGATACGGCCCATATCTGCTTATGCTGGCCCGTTGTCTCTGGATACGGCCCGTATCTGCTTACACTGGCTCATTGTCTCTGGATACGGCCCGTATCTGCTTATGCTGGCCCATTGTCTCTGGATCTGGCCCGTATCTGCTTACGCTGGCTCATCGTCTCTGGATCTGGTCTGTATCTGTTCGGCTCAGGGGGGTGCTTCTACCCCGTCCCCTTTCCTGGTAAGATATCGGGCTCTGCGCGCGGGTCCCTCTCGCGCACCCGGCCGTGGTGCGATTTTGCCCGCGTCCGCAGGACGAAGACTCTGGAGGTTACGAAGACGATGCTCAAGATTCGGTTGCGCCGGATGGGCGCCCGCAACAACCCGTTCTACCGGGTCGTGGTCTCGGACTCGCGCCAGGTGCCGACCGGCGCCGCGATCGAGGAGCTCGGCCACTACGACTCGACCAAGGTCCCGGCCCAGGTCACCCTCAACACCGCGCGGATCGACCATTGGGTCGGCCAGGGCGCCCAGCTGTCGCCCACCGTCAAGCGGCTGGTCCAGCAGTCGCAGAAGGCCCAGAAGAGTGCCTGAGCCCCTGCCGCCCGTGCTGTCGCCGGCGCCACCGGCATCGCCCCAGGCGCTCCCGCAGGAGCTCAAGGAGCTGGTCCGGCTGCTGGTCGACCGGCCGGAGGCCGTCGACCTGGCCGTGGTCGCCCAGCGCGACGCGACCCTGCTCGAGCTGTCGGTCGATCCGGAGGATCTGGGCAAGGTGATCGGCCGCCAGGGGCGGACCGCCCGCGCCCTGCGCACCCTGCTCGACACCCGGGCCACCCGGGACGGCGTGCGCTATGAGCTCGAGATCCTCGAGGACTGATCTCCCCGAAACCGTTCTCGTGGGCCGCATCCTGCGTCCGCATGGGTTGCGCGGGGAGGTCGTGGTCGAGGTGCTGACCGACGTGGAAGACCGGTGGACCCCCGGCAGCTCGCTCCTCCTGGCCGACGCCGAGGCGGAGCCGCGGACGGTGCCCGGCTTCCCCGCCGAGGTGGAGGTGACCGGTCGCCGCCCGCACAAGTCGGGCGCGCTGCTCCGCTTCGCCGGGGTGGAGGACCGCGATCGGGCGGAGCTGCTGCACGGGGTCTGGCTCGCCGTCCCCCGCTCGCGGGTGCCGGAGCCGCCGCCGGGGACGTACTACCATTACCAGCTGCTCGGCTGCCGCTGCCGGGACGGCGGGAGGGACCTGGGGACCGTGGTGGACCTGGTGGAGGACGGCGGCGGGCTGCTGCTGATCGTGGAGGCGGAGGACGGAGAGGCGGGAGAGGGGCGGCAGAGAGTGCCGGTGCCCTTCGTCCAGAGCTTCCTCCGGGAGATCGACGTGGCGGGCCGGAGGATCGATCTCGAGCTGCCACCGGGGCTCCTCGAGACATGCGCGTCGACGTCATAACCATCTTCCCCGAACTGTTCGGCCCCTTTCTGGCGACCAGCCTGGTGGGGAGGGCGGTGGGGAAGGGGCTCCTGGACGTGCGGCTCCACGACCTGCGCGAGTTCACCGAGGACCGCCACCGGAGCGTCGACGACGAGCCCTACGGCGGCGGCGGCGGGATGGTGATGGCGGCGCCGCCCTGGATGCGGGCGGTGCGGAGGGTATCGGAGGGGGTGGCCGCCGGGCGGGATCACCCCTGGCGGGTGCTGCTCACCCCCCAGGGCCGGCGGCTGGACGACGCCAAGGTGCGCCAGTTGGCCGGGCGGGGGGACCTGGTCCTCCTCTGCGGCCGCTACGAGGGGATCGACGAGCGGGTGCGCCTCGCGGTCGTCGACGAGGAGATCTCGATCGGCGACTACGTGCTGTCCGGCGGCGAGCTGCCGGCCATGGTGCTGATCGAGGCGCTGTCGCGGCAGGTGCCGGGGGTGGTGGGGCAGAGCCGGTCGGTCGAGGAGGACAGCTTCCGGGCCGGCCGTCTCGACCACCCGCACTACACCCGGCCGCCGGTGGTCGAGGGGATGGAGGTCCCCGCCGTGCTGCTCTCCGGCGATCACGCCGCGATCGAGCGCTGGCGGGCCGAGGAGGCCCTGCGGGCGACCCGGGAGAAACGGCCGGACTTGTTGGCCCTGGGGCCGTCCGCCAGAGGCGCCGAAGCGGAGCGCATCCTGGCCGATACGCAAGCGGTGCACGGGGGCACCCCGGAGGGGCGCGACCCTGAGGCGCCGGAGGCGGACGGCCCCAGGGCCGAGGAGAAGTGGAGGGGCGGTGCAGGGGGCGGTTAACGCCTCGCTTGCATGCACCGGTGCAAATGGAAAATAATGAGCCCACCAAACTTACGGCGGGCCGGAAAAGGTGATGCCATGAACGAGCTGCATCAGGTCGAAAGTACATATCTGCGCCAGGGCCAGCCGGAGTTTCGCTCCGGGGACACGGTGCGCGTCCACGTGCGCGTCGTCGAGGGCGACAAGGAGCGCATCCAGGTCTTCCAGGGGGTGGTCATGGGCCGCCGCGGCGGTGGCACCCGGGAGACCTTCACCGTCCGCAAGATCTCGGGCAGCATCGGGGTCGAGCGCATCTTCCCCCTACATTCGCCGAACGTCGACAAGATCGAGGTGGTGCGCCGGGGCAAGGTGCGCCGGGCGAAGCTCTATTACTTGCGCGCTCTGCGCGGCAAGGCGGCGCGCATCGAAGAGCGCCGGGACGAGCCGACAAAGCGGTCCTGAAAGCGGCCTCGCCAGGGGCGTCTTAGGAGGAGCCGAGATCGCAGCGCCCAACCCGCCGATCCCACCGGTCCCGCCGATCCCTCCGATCGTGACGACCGTGGCGATCGCCGATCTCTTCGCCGAGGCGTACCGTCTCCGCCTCCTGCGCGGGCTCGAAGAGCTCCTCGCGCAGTGCGGCTATGCCCGGATCGCGGGGGTCGACGAGGCCGGCCGCGGCTCGCTCGCCGGGCCGGTGGTGGCGGCGGCGGTGATCTGTGACGCCGGCTGCGCCGTGCCCGGGATCGACGACAGCAAGTGCCTGACGGCCGCGGAGCGCGAGCGGCTGGCGGCGGCCATCCGCCGCTCGGCTCTGGCGACCGCCGTGGTGGCCGTCGACCCGGACGTGATCGACCGCATCAACATCTTGGAAGCCACCCGCCGTGCCATGATCCGCGCCCTCCGCGCCCTGGCGCCCCGCCCGGATTGCGCCCTGGTCGACGCGGTCTCCCTCGCGGGCCTCCGTTTCCCCTGCCTGCCGGTCATCCGCGGCGACTCGATCAGCTACGCCGTGGCGAGCGCCTCGATCCTCGCCAAGGTCGAGCGCGACCGCATGATGGTCGAGCTCCACCGCCGCTACCCGCAGTACGGCTTCGCCGTGCACAAGGGCTACGGCGTCCCCGAGCACCTGGCGGCGCTCCGCGCCTACGGCCCGTCGCCCGTGCACCGCCTGACCTACCGACCGGTCGTGCCGCGCGTCGCCCCGGGGCGTCCCGGGCGCCAGGGGGCCTGCTGATGGCGCTCAGCCGGGAACAGGTGGTGCAGACCGCCGAGAAGTTCGTCGCCCGCGGCAAGATCGAGGCGGCGATCCGCGAGTACAAGAAGGTGCTGGCGGAGAACCCCAACGACGCCAACACCCTGAACCGGGTGGGCGACCTCTACGCCCGCATCCAGCGCATCGACGAGGCGGTCGACTTCTTCAACCAGATCGCGGCCCAGTACACCTCGGAAGGGTTCTTCGTCAAAGCGATCGCGATCTACAAGAAGATCATCAAGCTCAATCCCACCCATCTGGAGGTCTACGAGCGGCTGGCCGAGCTCTACCACAAGCAGGGGCTGGTCAACGAGGCGCGCACCCAGTACCAGGTGCTCGCCGACTATTACATGAAGCACGAGAATCCCACCTCGGCCATCGCCATGTACCAGAAGATGGCGGAGGTGGAGCCGGAGAACCCGACCTACCACGTCAAGCTGGCCGAGCTCTACCACCAGCAGAAGCTGACCGAGAAGGCGATGGGCGAATACCGCGTCATCGCCGAGCTGATGCTCGAGCACGGCCACGCCCAGGAGGCGGAGAAGGTCTACGAGCGGGCGCTGGACGTCGACGCGGGGAACGTCCCGTTCATCACCGACGCCGTGCTCAAGCTGCGCGAGGGGGGGTACAACGCCGCCGCGGCCCGCTTCCTGGCCTTCGCCATCGAGCGCAACCCGGAGGCCGAGCGGGTGGCCCGCCTGGTGGGCGCCGAGGGGGAGGCGTACACGCCGGAGGCGCGGGAGATCTCGGAGATCCGCGCCGGCGCCGCGGCCGCGCCGGCCTGGGGCGCCGGGGAGGAGGAGCCGGAGGTCGCCGCCTTCGCCGAGGCCGAGCCGGCCGAGCCGGACGAGAGCCTGACCACCGGCCGGCTGGGCATCCCCCGCGACCTGTTCGACTCGCAGCCCCTGCGCTTCCCGGATCTCCCGGATGCGCCGGCCGCCTCCCTGGACGCCGCCTACCCGGAGGTCGACGAGGCGCCGGCCCCCCGCTTGGGCGACGAGGAGATCGAGCTCGACCTGGACGAGGTCTTCGTCCTCGACATGGAGAGCGAGGAGGAGCCGGCGAGCCTAGTCCGGCCGCCGGCCGACATGCTGGGCGATGCGCCGCGCCGGCCGGCCTGGGCGCAGACGGGGGACGAGCCGGCGGCAGCGGCGGCAGCGGCGGCAGCGGAGATCCAAGCCGGGGAAGCCGAGGATTTCGAGCTGCCGGGCATCGAGATCGAGATGGACGAGGAGGCCGCCCCGGCCTGGCCCGAGCCGGAGGTGGACCTGGAGCCCGGGCTAGAGCTCGGCCGCGCCTTCGACGCCGAAGCGGGACCGGCGGCGCTGCCGCCATTCCCGGAGCTCCCCCCGTTCCCCGTCCGGCCCACGGCGACGGACGAGGCCGACCGCGGCTGGGACGGCGGCGAGTTGGAGCTCGACCTGGACGCCGGCTTCGAGCCGCTACCCGAGCTGGCCGCGCCGGCCGAGGCCCTATCGTCCATCGAGCCCATACCGTCGATCCCGCCGGAGCCCCCGCCGCCGATCGCGCCCGCGCCCTCGGCGCTCCAGATCGACCCCGACCTCCTCGAACGCACCGCGGCGGAGCTCCACCCGCAGATCATCCACCAGCGCGAGGAGGACCTGGTCACCGAGGCCGAGGTGCTGGCCAAGTACGGGCTCGAAGAGAAGGCCCTGGAGCGCCTGCGCGAGGCGCTCAAGATCAATTCCCGACACCTGGCGGCCCACGCGCTCGCCATCCAGCTCCACCTCGACAAGGGGCGCCACTCGCGGGTGGTGGAGGTCGCCAACCAGATGGCCAAGGCGGCCGCCCACGCCAGCGACCGGGAGCCCTGGCTCAAGATGCGCCGGAAGCTCCTCACCGCCGGCTACCGCCTGGACGGGGACCAGGTGCTGGGCGGGCCGGCCTCCGTGGCGGCGGCTTCGGATGGGGTCGACGATCTGCTGCGCGGTCTGCTCAAGGATTCCCCCAAGACGCCGGTGGCCCGGCGGGAGCGGCCCAAAGCCGTGCCACCCCCCGCGCCCCCGGCGCCTCCGGCACCTACCGCACCTCCCGCGGCCCCCCCGGCGGGATTGGCGGGATTGGCGACAGCGGCGACAGTGGCGGCCGCCCCGCCGCCGGCTCCGCCGCCCGTCCCGGCCTCCCCCATGGCCAGCCCGCCGATCTCCGGGCAGTTCAACCTGCTCGAGATCGGCGCCATGGTGGAGAGCGAGGACTTGGACAGCTTCGACGACCTCCCGCTCCCCCCGCCGCGCCCGGCGGTCCCCCTGCCGCCCCCGCCCGCCGCCGCCCCGCCGCCGGCCCCGGGGCTCGACGACACCGGGATGAGCTGGCTCGACGAGGCCGAGGCCGGGCGGGGCCGGCAGGGGGACCGCGGCGGCAAGCTGTTCGCCGAGGAGGACGACTTCTTCGACCTGGCGGGCGAGCTGGAGCAGGAGCTGTCGCGCGAGGAGGGCATCCAGGGCAGCGACCTCCTGGTCCAGCCGGCCGAGCAGTCGCTGGAGCAGATCGTCGAGGGCTTCAAGAAGGGGGTGGCCGAGAACCTCTCGCCGACCGACTTCGACACCCACTTCAACTTAGGGATCGCCTACCGCGAGATGGGGCTCCTCGACGAGGCGATCGGCGAGTTCCAGCTCGCCTCGAAGTCGCCCCACCTGCTCGTCCCCTGCTGCTCGATGCTCGGCCTCTGCTTCCTCGACAAGGGGCTTCCCGAGCTGGCGATCAAGTGGTACCGGCGGGGGCTCGAATCGCCCAACGTCTCCGAGGACGACAGCCTGGGTCTCCTCTACGACATGGGGAACGTTTACGATACCCTGGGCGACGCCGACGCCGCCTACAAGACTTTCGTCGAGATCTACGGCATCAACACCAACTACCGGGACGTCGTCGCCAGGATCGAAGAGCTGGGGCGGGGGCGCTAGGAGTCACTCATGAAGGACGATCACCGGCCTGCCCGGCGGACCGTGGAGGTGCGCCGGGTCGACGAGTGCGCGACGCTCGACGAGCTCTTCACCCACTGCCTGCCCGCCTTCGGCGGCGCCTATCTGCGCCGTCTCTACAAGATCCTCGACCAGGCGATCGGCGGCGGCTATCCCCTCACCCTGGCGATCGCCGGTCCGGTCACCGTCTCGGGCCAGCACCAGGCCTGGCTGATCCCGCTCCTGGAGACCGGCTGGGTGGTCTACCTCTCGACCACCGACGCGGTCTGCTACCACGACGGCCACCGCAGCCTCGACGCCCACAAGGACCCGGTCTTCGAGGTGCCGATCTTCACCGACGACGGGGCGCTCCGCGACGAGGGGACGATCCGGGTGACCGACATGGCCTTCGAGGAGGCGGTGCTCTTCGACCAGGACCGCTTCGCCACCGCCTGCCTCACCCGGCCGGAGTTCCAGAAGACGATGTCGGGGACCGAGCTGCGCTACCTCCTGGGGCGGATCTACGCCGCGCAGGAGGCGCAGAACGGCATCCGCCCGGGCCTCCTCGCCACCTGCCACCGCCTGGCGGTCCCCATCCTCGTCGGAGCGCCGGGGGACGGCAGCCTGTTCCTGAACTCGATGAAGCTCTGGGCGATGGAGAAGGCCGGCCTCCTCCCGCGCTACGAATTCCGGCTCGACCTCCACGCCGAGGTCTTCGAGAGCTGCGCCTACCACCACTGGGGGCTCTTCGAGAGCGAGGCCCGGGCGCTCGCCACCCTCATCCTGGGCGGCGGGGTGCCGAAGAACTACAACCTGCAGCCGGAGCCGGCCCTGGGCCAGATCCTCGGCCTCCCCGACGTGCGCGGCTACACCTTCGACGTCCAGATCGTCTCCGCCCCGGTGACCGAGGGGTCGCTCTCCTCCTGCCCTCCCGCCGAGGCGGTCACCTGGGGGAAGGTCGACAAGGACACCTACCTGCAGACGACCGAGAGCCTCCAGGGCGACTACTCGATGCTCCTCCCCTTCCTGGTCAAAGCCCTCCTCGACAACCGCGACCGCTACGCCCGCCGGGCCGCGGAGATCGGGATGGAGGCATTGGTGGCCGAAGACCCCCGGGCCAAGGGCTACCTGCGGCCGCGCGAGGGCTACCGGCTCTACGACCACCGCGACCGCCTGGTCGAGACCCTGCTCGCCGCGACGCGGGAGAACGGCGACTGGCTGCGGAAGACGCTTCAGTATCCGCTGGCGATCGACCACGCGGGTAAGTGATACCCTTCTCCGGGGAGGAGAAGGAACGGCGATGGGCAAGACGACGATCACCCTGATTCCCGGCGACGGCATCGGCCCCGAGGTCGCGGAGGCGACCGTGCGGGTGCTGGAGGCGGCCGGGGCGGAGCTCGATTGGGAGCGCCATCTCGTCGGCAAGGACGCGGTCGAGAAGTTCGGCACCCCTCTGCCGCAGGAGGTGCTCGACTCGATCCGGCGCACCAAGGTGGCCTTGAAGGGGCCGGTGACCACCCAGGTCGGCGGCGGCTTCAAGTCGGTCAACGTGCAGCTGCGCCAGGAGCTCGAGCTCTACGCCAACCTGCGGCCGGCCCGCTCGCTGGAAAGCATCCCTTCGCGCTTCCAGAACGTCGACCTGATCATCGTCCGCGAGAACACCGAGGACCTCTACAGCGGCCTGGAGCACGTGGTGGTCCCCGGGGTGGTCGAGAGCTTGAAGATCATCACCGAGAAGGCCTCGACCCGCATCGCCCGCTTCGCCTTCGAGTACGCCCGCCGGCACGGCCGGAAGCGGGTGACGGCGGTCCACAAGGCGAACATCATGAAGCTCTCGGACGGGCTCTTCCTCGACTGCTTCCGCAAGGTCTCCTCCGGCTACCCCGAGATCGTCGCCGACGACAAGATCATCGACAACATGTGCATGCAGCTGGTGATGAAGCCTGAGGCCTGGGACGTCCTGCTGCTCGAAAACCTCTACGGCGACATCGTCTCCGATCTCTGCGCCGGCCTGGTGGGCGGCCTCGGGGTGGTGCCGGGGGCGAACCTGGGGCTCGACGTGGCGATCTTCGAGGCGGTCCACGGCAGCGCCCCGGACATCGCCGGCCAGAACCTGGCGAACCCGCTCGCCTTGATGCGCTCGGCCATCCTCATGCTGCGCCACCTGAACAAAGACGACGTCGCCGAGCGCCTGCGCGCCGCCCTGCGCGACGTGGTGGTACGGCAGAACGTCAAGACCCGCGACCTGGGCGGCGAGGCGACCACCAGCGGCTTCGCCGACGCGATCATCGCGGCGCTCGCGAAGCTCCCGGTCCCCGCCCTGGAGACCGCCTGAGTCGGCCCTGAGGGGATCGCCATGGAGAGCCGCATCGTAGAGACCGCCTGCCCGCTCGACTGTCCGGACGCCTGCAGCCTGGAGGTCCAGGTGGTGGACGGCCGGGTGGCCGGGATCGAGGGGAGCCACAGGAACCCGCTGACCGCCGGCTTCCTCTGCCACAAGGTCCGGCACTTCGCCGAGCACGTCTACGGGCCGGAACGGCTGCTCTATCCGGCGCGGCGCAGCGGCAGGAAAGGGGAGGGGCGCTTCGAGCGCCTCTCCTGGGACGCGGCGCTCGACCTCGCGGCGGAGAAGCTCCGCGCGGTCCCGACCGGGGAGGCCATTCTCCCCCTCTCCTATGGCGGCTCGAACGGCTTCCTCACCCAGGACACGACCGACGCCCGCCTCTTCCGCCGCCTGGGCGCCTCGAACCTGGCGCGCACCGTCTGCGCCGCGCCGTCGGCCGCCGCCGCCTTGGGGCTCTACGGTAAGATGCCCGGGGTGGCGTTCGCCGACTACCTCCACTCCCGGCTGATCGTCGTCTGGGGGCACAACCCCTCGGTCTCCGGTATCCACCTGGTGCCGCTCCTCCAGGAGGCGCAGCGCCGCGGCGCCCGCCTGGTGGTGATCGATCCGCGCCGCATCCAGCTCGCCAAGCGGGCCGACCTCTATCTCGGCCTTCGTCCGGGGAGCGATCTGGCGCTCGCCCTCGCGGTCGTCCGCTGGCTGTTCGAGAACGGCGCCGCGGATTGGGAGTTCCTGGGCGCCCACGCCGAAGGGGCCGAGGAGCTGCGCCGGCGGGCCGCCCCGTGGACGCCGGAGCGGGCGGCAGAGGTCACCGGCCTCGCCGCCGCCGAGATCGAGGGCTTCGCCCGGCTCTACGCCGAGTCCTCCCCGGCGGTCATCCGCTGCGGCTGGGGCCTGGAGAGAAACCGCAACGGCGGCTCCGCCACCGCCGCCATCCTCGCCCTGCCGGCGGTGGCGGGCAAGTTCGGAGTGCGCGGCGGCGGCTACACGCTGAGCAACTCCGGGGCCTGGGCGCTCGACGGCGACGCCGCCGCGGCGGCGCCGGTCCCCCCCACGCGCACGATCAACATGAACCGGGTGGGGCAGGCCCTGCTCGCCGCCGAGCCGCCGGTCGACCTCCTCTTCGTCTACAACTGCAACCCGCTGGCGACCCTCCCCAACCAGGAGCGGGTGCGCCGCGGCCTTGCGCGCCAGGACCTTTTCACCGTGGTCTTCGACCAGGTGTGGACCGACACCGCCCGCTACGCCGACCTGGTCCTGCCGGCGACCACCTTCCTGGAGCACGACGAGCTGTCCCGCGGCTACGGCGCCATGCTGCTCCAGCGCGGCCCGGCTGCCGTACCGCCGGTGGGGGAGGCGCGGCCGAACGCGGAGGTCTTCGCCGATCTCTGCCGCCGCCTGGGGCTCGAGCAGTCGGGCGATCCCGTGGCGACCGAAGAGATGACCGCGGCGCTCGTCCGCTCCAACCCGCGGATCGGCGCCGAGCTGGCGGCTCAGGGGAGCGCGCTGCCCGATTCCGGCGCCGCGCCTCTCGCCTTCGTCGACAGCTTTCCGCGCACCCGCGACCGGAAGGTCCACCTGGTCCCCGAGGCGCTCGACCGCGAGACCCCGCACGGCCTCTACACCTTCCAGGAGGACCCCGCCACCCCCCGCTTCCCCCTGGCGCTGGTCTCGCCGGCCAGCAACCGCACCATCAGCTCGACCCTGGGCGAGCTGCGCCGCGGTCCGGTGGCGCTGGAGCTCCACCCCGACGACGCGGTCCGCCGCGGCATCGCTGACGGCGACCGGGTGCGGGTCTGGAACGAGCTGGGCGAGGTGCTTTGCCTGGCGCGCCAGAGCGCCGACCTGACTCCCGGGGTCGCCATGCTCCCCAAGGGCCTGTGGAGCCACAACACCTTCTCGGGGACCACCGCCAACGCCCTGGCGCCGGACACCCTCGCCGACTTAGGCGGCGGCGCCTGCTTCAACGACGCCCGGGTGGAAGTCGAGAGGATTTCGTAGAGTGGTGTCTCCGGCGCTGTCTCCAATACACTAGGGCCCATGCCCGGCACTCTTTTCGACGACCAGGAACCGATCTCCGCGCGGCCGGCCGAGCCGGAGACTCCCGGGGCCGCGGCCCCGCTCGCCGAGCGGATGCGGCCGCGCACCCTGGCCGAGGTGGTAGGCCAGCGGAAGGTGGCGGGAGAGTCGGGGTTCCTCGCCCGCGCCATCGCCGCCGACCGGGTCCCCTCGCTCATCTTCTGGGGTCCCCCCGGGGCGGGAAAGACCACCCTCGCCCGCATCATCGCGACCGCCACCTCTTCGAACTTCCTCCCCTTCTCCGCCGTCACCTCCGGCATCAAGGAGGTCAAGGAGGTGATGGCCGAGGCCGCCCGCCTGCGCCGCGCCCAGGGGCGGCGGACCCTCCTCTTCGTCGACGAGATCCACCGCTTCAACCGCGCCCAGCAGGACGCCTTCCTCCCCTACGTCGAGAAGGGCGACATCGTCCTCGTGGGGGCGACGACCGAAAACCCCTCCTTCGAGATCAACGCCGCGCTCCTCTCCCGCTGCCGGGTGGTGGTGCTGGAGCCGCTCTCGCCCGAGGACCTGGAGTTGCTCCTGCGGCGGGCGCTGGCCGATCGCGAGCGGGGTCTGGGGGACTCTGGGATCAGCCTGGACGACGAGGCCCTGGCGAGCCTGGCGCAACTCGCCTCGGGTGATGCGAGGAAGGCCCTCAACCTCCTCGACCTGGTGGTCGCCGACGCCCAGGAACAGGGGACGGACCGGGTGGACGCTGCCGCGGTCCAGAGCGTCGCCCAGCGGAAGGTCCTGCTCTACGACAAGGCCGGCGAGGAGCATTTCAACCTCATCTCGGCCCTCCACAAGTCGCTCCGCGACAGCGACGCCGACGCCGCCCTCTACTGGCTGGCTCGCATGCTCGCCGCCGGCGAGGACCCGCTTTACCTCGCCCGCCGGATGATCCGCTTCGCCAGCGAGGACGTCGGCCTGGCCGATCCCCAGGCGCTCCCCCAGGCCCTGGCCGGCTGGGAGGCCTTCCACCGCCTCGGCTCCCCCGAGGGGGATCTCGCCCTCGCCCAGGTCGCCCTCTACCTCGCCCTGGCCCCCAAGAGCATCGCCGTCTACGCCGGCTATGGGAAGGCCCGGAAAACCGTCGAGGAGCGCCCCGCCGATCCAGTCCCCAAGGTGATCCGCAACGCTCCCACCAAGCTGATGAAGGGCCTGGGCTACGGCGCCGGCTACGTCTACGCGCCCGACACCGAGGAGGGGACGGCGGGCCTCGACTGCCTCCCCGACGCTCTCGCCGGGACGCGGTTCTACGAGCCGAAGGGAGAGGGGTTCGAGGCCGAGCTCAAGGCGCGGCTGGACCGGTTCCGGGGGTTGCGGGAGCAGGTGAAGCGGAAGGGAGCGGGGTAGGTGCACACCAGAACTATGGTAATATATAGCATGTTATAAGTACGATCCTGGGCGGGCGTGATGCAGCTGGATGAAGTGATTTGGAAGGACGTTTTCGTTGACAAACTTGAAACCAAGCATGGCGTCAATACCGATGAAGTCGAGCAGGTTTTGTTCTCTAAGCCGCATGTTCGGAGAGTCCAGAAAGGGCGGGTGAAGGGTGAGGATCTTTACGTCGCCTATGGACAAACGAATGAGGGCCGGTATTTGGTTGTCTTCTTCGTGCGCAAGTACCAAACGGCAGCCTTGCCTATCTCGGCGCGTGATATGACTCGCTCGGAGAGAAGCTTAGATCCGATACCCGATGAGTTCGCCAGCTATGAAGAGGCGGCGGCATTCTGGGACACACATGACACGACGGATTACCCAGACAGCTTTGAAACCGTTGCTGTTCAGGCAGAACTGAAACGGCGGCGCTTTGAAATAGAATTGGATGAAGATTTGATGAAAGTGCTCTCGGTTCAGGCTCATGACCGCGGAGTTGCGGTAAGCCGCCTTGTGAATGAGATGCTAAGAGAGAAGATGCATGTGTAATTCCTGTATCGACGGCCGCATCCGAGGCGATTCTCGTCCGCTATAGCGCCGGCCCCGCCGCCACCTTCCGCCCCGAAACCTTCCGCACCGTCTCGACCAACCCCTCCTTGCTCGGCAGCTCGCTGAAGACGTGCGCCTCGCCGCCGGGGAGGTAGAGGAGGTAGAAGGGGATGCCATAGCGGCCGTGCTCGGCTAAGAAGGCGCCGATCTCGTCGTTGCGGTTGGTCCAGTCGGCCCGCATGGGAACCACGGCGTGCTCGGTGAAGACCCGGGCGACCTCCGGGGTGTCGAGGATCAGCCTCTCGTTCACCTTGCAGGTGAA
>Ga0137403_10000535_pt1 | contig 49126 bp, 47 predicted proteins | sample CZOMad2_1_16fung_FD_122057 | JGI IMG/M metagenome (GOLD analysis project Ga0137403, IMG submission 122057) | Vadose zone soil fungal communities from Angelo Coast Range Reserve, California, USA - CZOMad2_1_16fungal (Hybrid Assembly) | ecosystem: Environmental > Terrestrial > Soil > Vadose zone... | reverse complement strand
GATGATCTGCACGTCCAAATCTTAGCAATCTGCTAAGTTCCTGTCAATGGGAACCGTACAGAAAAACACACCGACTTGCCATGAAATCCTCGTTCTGTTGTGTAGGGTTTGTCGAAGTCGCGCTGGAGGGCTTCCTCCACGCGTTGCTGTCATCCTGCCTGATCGGGACATGTCTGACGAGGATCGCTACGACGGTGAGCAGGAAAGACGGCGAGCCAGGACATCGAGGAGCGCGGATCGGAAAACGCGCAACGACTTCTTGGCTTCGTTTTGCTACTCCGCTATACCGGCATGAGGATCGGGGACGTGACCAGACTAAGCTCCAATCAAATTAATGGGAAGCGGCTATTTCTTTACACGCAAAAGACTGGTGTCGCCGTAAACACGATTTTGCCTGAAGCAGTGCTGCGTGCATTAGAGTCGACGCCAAAAGTCGCAGAGAAGCGTTATTTCTGGGATGGCAAGCAGCAAATAGAGATTTCGATTGGGAGCTGGAGAAGACGACTTGTAAAGCTTTTTGAGCTCGCAAGGGTTGAGGATGCTCACCCCCACAGATTCCGCGACACATTCGCGGTTGAACTCCTTCTATCAGGCGTGCCCATGGAACGCGTATCGGTTCTGCTTGGACACCAAAGCGTACGCATCACTGAGAAGCACTACGCGCCTTGGGTGCGATCTCGCCAAGAGCAGCTGGAAGCGGACCTGACTAATGCATGGAAGAACGATCCTGTAATTTCATCCGTTAACGAGGTACATGCGAGGGACACAAGAAACAGACTGCCTGTAACTTCTTCATTCTACAGCTCAAATTTTGGAGGCGCGGGTGGGAATCGAACCCACGCATAAAGGTTTTGCAGACCTCTCCCTTACCACTTGGGTACCGCGCCATCCATTCAAAATTATAGCCAAATTGCGGAAGGCTGTCAGCCGCGCTGAACGCGGTCTTTTCTATTTTTTGGCAGCCGCATCAACCTTCGCTTCCCGCAAGAATCGCGCCGCTTCTTCCGGCGGCGTCGGATTAATGTAAAAACCAGTTCCCCATTCGAAGCCCGCTACCTTCGTCAGCTTGGGAATAATTTCCACGTGCCAGTGATAGTGGTCGTTGATCTCTTCCCCGATCGGCGATGTGTGAATCATGAAGTTGAATGCCGGTCTGTCCAGCGCCGCGTCCATCCGCATCAGCACGTCTTTCAACATCCTCGCGAGGCTTGCATACATTGTGCTCTGGTTATTTTCGTACGAAGAACCATGCACTTTCGGCAGCAGCCACATCTCGAACGGGAAACGCGAAGCGTACGGCGTCATCGTGATGAAATGATCGTTCTCCGCCACCACTCGCTCGCCCGTGTCCATCTCTTGCCGGATGATGTCGCAGAAAATGCAGCGTTCTTTTTCATCGTAGTAGTGCCACGCGCTGTCCACTTCCTCGCGCACGCGCCGCGGCACAATCGGCAGCGCAATCAACTGCGAATGCGGGTGATCCACCGTCGCGCCCGCCGCTTCACCGTGATTCTTGAAAATCAGCACATAGCGGAATCGCTTATCGTTCTTTAAATCCAACATTCTGTCGCGATACGCCCACAACACGTCTTCCAGCGCGCGTTCCGGAATGGATGCCAGGGTCGCCGCGTGATCCGGCGCTTCGATAATCACTTCGTGCGCGCCCACACCGTTCATCTTGTCGAAGAGCCCTTCGCCTTCGCGGTCCAGCTCCCCTTCGATTTTCAACGCGGGAAACCGGTTCGGCACGACGCGGATGGACCAGCCCGGCGAATTCGCTCCGCCGCCATTTCGTCCGTATACCAGCAACTCCGGCGGCGTTTTTGCCTCATGCCCCGGACAAAACGGACAATTTTTCGGATCTCCCGCCACGACTTCATCACGCAAGAAATCCATCGGCCGCTTTCCGCGGTCCGTGGAGATGATTACCCATCGCCCCGTGATCGGGTCTTTCCTTAACTCCGGCAACTCTTCCTCCAGCTAAAACGATTAACTCTATCACCTCGCTAGCTCGAAACCTGGGACTAGCTCAGTTGCGACATTGTAACTCTTCCGCCTTCAATTCGCCCTCTGGCGCAGGGCCTTCACCACCGCCGCAAAAAACGCCGCGTCATCTACGACCGTCGCGCCGGTCGGCTTCGGCCGCGCGCTCAGCACCACAATCACAACCCTCTCTTTCCGGTTGATGTACATGTGCTGGCCAAAAATTCCTTCCGCTTGAAATGCTCCGCCATGCACCGCGTCGTTTTTCGGAAACGTCCACCACAAATAGCCGTACTCCACCTGCTTGCCGCCGATTTCTTTGCCGCTTCCCGCCTCGTCAAACCATCCGGGCGGCACCAAGCGCTTTCCGTCAATCACTCCGTCCGCCTGCACCAGCAATCCAATTCGCGCAAAGTCCCGTAATGTCGCCGCAAGTCCGCCGCCCGCCCATCCCATTCCGTTCGGGGATTCGAGCTGCCATTTCGCTTCGGACTCCATTCCCCACGGAGCCCAAATCTTTTCCGACAAATATTCCGCGAGCGGTTTATGCGCCGCGCCCTCAAGCACCGCGCCGACGACAAAGGTTTCTCCTGTGTTGTAATTCCATATCGTTCCTGGTGTTCCCGCGCGTGGAAGCGCGCTCATAAACGGCAAAATCGTTCCAGGTTGTTGCTGAAGCTGAATTTCCAAAAGCTTTCTGCGATCTGATTTTGGATCTGTGTACGTTTCGTTCCACTTCACTCCCGAAGCCATCTGAATCACATTCCGCACGCTCACGCCTTCGTACGCTCCGCCCTTCAGCGAGGGCACGTACTTCGTCACCGGCTCGTCCAGATTCTCGATCAGCCCATCTTGCAAAGCCGCGCCGATGAGCGTTGACGATGCTGATTTCGCCATCGAGTAGGACGGCCAAAGCGTCTCCGGGCCAATTCCCAGCTCATAATCTTCGAGAACCACTTCTCCATTCTTCAAAATCAAAAGACCTGCGACGCGGTTCAGCGCCAGATAGTCAAACAAGTCGTATTGCTTCCCACCTATATCGATTTGCACGTTTTGCAGTTGCGTTTTCGCCGCCGGTAAATTCCCCACCGTAGTTCCCCGCTTCACCACGCGCACTGGAAACAATTGATCGCTGTTCGAAAACGTCTTCACCTCGACGTCCGGCCGCATCGCCCCGTCATACACCTGCCGCGGCCCTGCCATCTCCTGTGCTGTGGCTGTCGCCGCGAGTAGACCGCAAAGTCCAATGACGTATGAGAGAGTTCTTAGCAGTTTTTCTTTTGGCATTTAGTCCTCATGTCCAGAACAGAATTGCGCACAAGAATAGCGCGTTAGATTTGCGGACTGAAGGCGTCTTTGTGGAGGCGAACTTCGGGCGGGCCGCCGTGGATGTTGTCGATGGCGAGCACATCGAAACGAAGTGGGATGTCTTTCACGTGGCGTTCGGCCGGGAAACGCCGCGCGGTGCGCGCAACCACATGTTGCTTCTCTGTCACGCTGACCTCCGGTAACGCCGTAAGTTGCGCACTCCCACGAACGCCAGTGTTTCACCATCGTAGCCAATCAAATCCACTTCACCTTTCGCGCCGACCGGATGATAGTTTCGCGCGACGAAAACGTAGCCATGCGTTCGCAAAAACCAATAGGCAAAGGTCTCGCCGCGAATGCCCGTCCGCTGCTTTTGCGTGCGCTTCGTGGAATCAACGTTTTCACTTTCGTCACGCAGTCCGCGGCGCGACTTCCAGCGGATGAATTGATAAGCAAGCCTGGAGAAGATCGGCATCGGGTTTTACTTTTTGCTAAATTCCAGTGACTATAAATAACAATCCCGCGGCTGCCAACGTTTCTTTTCGGCAGTCGCGGGGTTTTCCTGTTGAACTCTGTGAATTCCTTTTTCTCTATGGTCTCTGTGTTAAATCTTCTTTTCAGTTTCGCGGATGCACTCTTCGAGCGTGCGTAGCGCAAAGTCGGCCTGCTCTTCGTCAATCACGAGTGGAGGCGAAAGCCGCAGCGAATTTTCTCCTGCGCCAAGAATGAGCAAGCCCTTGTGGAACGCCATATCCACAATCGCGTTGCGCAAATCCGCCGCGCGCTCTTTGGTCCGCTGATCGCGCACGATTTCAATGCCGATCATTAAGCCGCGACCGCGCACGTCGCCGACGATTTTGAACTTCTTCGTCCAATCGGCCGTTTTCTGGAAAATGTAATCGCCGATTTTCTTGGCGTTCGCGGTAAGCCCGCCTTCGAGCAAATCGAGCGTGGCAATCGCGGCGGCCAGGCAAACCGGGTTCCCGCCGAACGTCGAACCGTGCGCGCCCGGCTTCCAATTCATCACGCTTGAGCGCGCAATGAATGCGCCGAGCGGCATGCCGCTGGCGATTCCCTTCGCGCTGCAAAGAATATCCGGCTCGATGCCGGCATACTCGTGCGCCCACATTTTTCCTGTGCGGCCCATGCCGGATTGCACTTCATCCACAATCAACATGATTCCGTGCTGCCGGCAGACGCGCTGCAATTCCTGCAGGAAAAATTTCGGCGCGGGAACGTAGCCGCCTTCCCCCTGAATCGGCTCGATAATAATTCCCGCAACTTCCGAGGGATCGAAGAGCCGCTTGAAAATCTGATTTTCGAGCTGCTCCAGAATTTCTTCGCCGCAGGTTTCGGGGCCGTGCCCGAGCGCGCAGCGATACGCATAAGGATACGGAATGTGTTCGACGCCGCCGAGCAACGCTCCAAAATTTTTGCGTTGCGTGGACTTCGATGCAGTCAGCGAAAGTGAACCCATCGTGCGTCCGTGGAAGCATCCGTAGAACGCGATCATTTTGTCGCGCTTCGTCGTGTAGCGCGCGAGTTTCACTGCACCTTCAATCGCTTCTGTGCCGGAATTGCAGAAGAAAACCTTTTTGTCTTCCGATCCGCCGACGGTTTTTCCAAGACGCTCGGCGAGATACGGCAAACTTTCGTAATAAAAATCCGTCCCCGACATGTGAATCAATTCGGCTGCTTGCTTTTGAATTGCATCCACAACTTTCGGGTGGCAATGTCCGGTGGAACAAACCGCAATTCCTGCTGCAAAATCCAAAAACACATTTCCATCCACGTCTTCGACCATGGCACCGCGGCCGGTCTTTGCCACCAGCGGATAATCTCGCGTAAACGAGGGCGACATAAATTTGGCGTCGCGCTCTACGATTGATTTTGCTTTTGGCCCGGGCAGAGCCGTCAGGAGCCGGGGCGTTTTCACTTCCGTTGCGGTAATCATGAAATCCTCCAAGTTGTTGATTAGTCAGCGGTTATTCTGGTGTCTGGGCCGCAGGGCAGTCTGTGGACGCGCGCGGGCGGACGTATCCCCTTTGCGCTCTGCCAGTTGGAGGAGACTTAATCTACGCCGTAGAGGTTGGGGCGTACTTCGGCGGGAGAGGCGTGGATGCGTTGGCAGTGGATGTTTGTCATTTGCGTTTCCAGCGGACGCTGCCGTCCCGAGAATCTTCAAGAATTATACCACGATCCGCAAGCTCTTTGCGGACGCGATCGCTGGTGGCGAAGTCGCGACGGGTTCGGGCAGCGTTGCGCTCTGCGATGAGTTTTTCGACGTCGCCATCGCTCAATTCGCCTTCGACGGAACCGAAACCAAGTGCTTTCAGTTTTGCGGCGTCGTCATCCTGAATCACGGCAAAAACTTGATCGAACTGGGCGAGGAAAGTCTGCGCGCCGGCGACTTCAGATTGTTTGAATTCGCCTTTGTCCATGGCGATGTTGGCTTCACGGACAAAATCGAACATGGCGGCGAGAGCGACGGCAGTGTTCAGGTCGTCGGAGAGGCCAGCGTCGAAATCGTTTGCGGCTTTGGCGATGCGTTCGGCCATGGCGGGATTGTTACCCGCCGGAAATTTTCCCTGCTTGAGACGATCTGCGAAGGTGCGCAGGCGTTCGATAGAACTTGCAGCTTGCTGCAGACCGTCGAAGGTGAAATTGAGCTGGCGGCGATACGGAACGCTGGCAAGGGCGAAACGAACGGAAGAAGGCTTATAGCCTTTGGCGAAGAGATCGCGGACGGTATAGAAATTGCCGAGCGATTTGGACATCTTCTCGCCTTCGACGAGAAGATGTTCAGCGTGGAGCCAATAACGCGAGAAAGGTTTGCCAGTAGCGCCTTCGCTTTGCGCAATTTCGTTTTCATGATGCGGGAAAGCAAGGTCAATGCCGCCGGTGTGGATGTCCAGCGTTTCGCCGAGATATTTCATGGCCATGGCGGAACATTCGATGTGCCAACCCGGCCGGCCCGCGCCGATTTCCGTTTCCCAAAAATGCTCTCCAGGCTTCGGCGCTTTCCAAAGAGCAAAATCGCGAGCGCTTTCCTTTTCGTAGCGGTCGTTGTCCACCCTAGCGCCGGCTTGAATTCCGGTCAAATCAATCTTGGAAAGTTTTCCGTAAGCGGGAAATTTCGCGATGCGATAGTAGACAGAGCCTTCACTGTCGTAAGTAAAGGATTTCTTCTGAAGGCGCTCGATGAGCTGCACCATTTCCGGAATGTGGTCGGTCGCGCGAATCCAATGCTCGGGCGAATCCACGCTGAGCGCTTCGCAATCGTCAAAAAAAGCCTTGGCGAATTTTTCCGTGTATTCGCGGATGCTGACCCCTGCTGCAGCGGCGTTGGCGATGATGCGGTCGTCCACGTCAGTAAGATTCATGACGTGAGTTATTTTGAAGCCGCGCAGCTTCAGGAAACGGCGGAGAATATCCTGAAAAATGAATGTGCGGAAATTTCCGATGTGGGCGTAATCGTAGACGGTCGGCCCGCAGGTGTACATTTTGACTTCGCCGGGAGTTTGCGGGGCGAAGGGCTCGGTTTTTCCGGTGAGTGTATTGTGGAGTCGAATCTCGTTCATGCGCCGTTTGTCGCGTTTAAAAGCATAAAAGCAAGCTGTTGATTGTAGCCGACGCGCGCAAAGGGGAGCAAACCAAATGGATGGAAGTTGCGCGGTGCAACCCGGATTGACGCTACTGCGCGGCGTGGGTAGAGTTTTCGCGGGAAGCCCGGGGAGGAATTGGTCATGAGACGGAAATATTGGATGGCGGGTTTGGCGATTGTGTTGACAGCCGGCGTTGCGGTCTTTGCGCAGGAGAAAAAGACGACGGAGGAGAGCAACGTTCTGGCACCGGAGGACTTTTTGCATTTGCGCGGGATCCAGGACCCACAGTTTTCTCCCGATGGAACGCGTGTGGCGTTTGTGGCGAGCGATCCGCTCGCCGGGCAGCACCGGACGCGGCACATCTGGATGTACGACTTGAAGAGTAAGGCGGCGTGGCAGTTCACGTATTCGGAGAAATCGGAGACATCGCCGCGCTGGTCGCCGGACGGAAAACAACTGGCTTTCCTTTCTAACCGAGGCGGGAGTGAACAACAGATTTTTGTGATGCGAGCGAACGGGGGCGAAGCGGCCGCGTTGACGAAAGGCAAGAGCAGTATTGGAGCCTTTGAATGGGCGCCGGATGGAAAACAGATCGCGTTTTTGTCTGGCGATGCAAAGACGGAAGAGCAAGAGAAGAAGGAAAAAGACAAGGATGATTCGCGAGTCGTGGACAAGGATGACCGGCACGCGCGGTTGAGAATTCTGGATGTTGCGACGAAACAAGAGCGTGCGCTGACGAAGCCGAACTGGGAAGTGAAAGAGCTGAGATGGTCGCCCCAGGGGAAATTCTTGGTAGTAGCGGCTACAGACAAACCGGAAGCGGACAGCGAGACCGCCCGGATTTTCATCGTGAATGTTTCTGACGGCGAGATGAGACAACTGCTGGCGCCGCGGGGGAGTTTTGGCGATTTGCAGATTGCACCAACGGGAACGGCGATTGCGTTTCGCGGATGCCGCGAAGACGGGCCAAATCCGCACGATTTGATGCTGCTGCGGGTGGGCGAACCGGCGGCGCAAAATTTGTCCGGCGCGAATCTGGACCGGCAGATCATGGATTTCCATTGGCTGGCGGATGGCACGATTCTGGCGGATGCGCTGGATGGATTCCATTCCCGTTTTGTGAGCTACAGCAGTGACGGCAGCCGGAACGATATACCGATGCTGGAAAGCAATCCGCGGCAGTTCACGGTGAGCGCGAACGGGAACGTTGCGTTCGTGGGCGAAACGGCGCTGGAAGCTTCCGAGCTTTGGATCTGGAACCGGAAGGATAAGCCGGAGCGCGTAACGCACTTGAATGACGGCTGGACGAAACGCGCCCTGATAAAGCCGGAGATTTACAAATACAAATCGTTTGATGGAGTGGAGATCGAAGCGTCGCTGGTAAAACCGGCGGACTGGGACGGAAAAACAAAGTTGCCGCTCGTTGCGTACGTGCATGGAGGACCGACGGGAGCGTGGGAAGATTCCGTGGATGCGTGGTCGCAATTGCTGGCGGCGCGCGGATTTGCGGTGATCATGCCGAACATTCGCGGCTCGATTGGATACGGACACAAATTCATTGAGATGAACCGCGGCGACTGGGGCGGCGGAGATTACATGGACGTGATGGCTGGCGTGCACGATCTTGTGAATCGCGGAGTCGCCGACGGAAACCGGCTGGGAATTGCCGGTTGGTCGTATGGCGGGTACATGAGCGAATGGGCGATTACGCAGACGACGGAATTCAAAGGCGCGGTGAGCGGCGCGGGAATGGCGAACCTGATTTCGGAATTTGGCACGGAGAACGGTTCGGCGTATGACGAGTGGTTCTGGGGCGCGCCGTATGAAAAGCCGGAAGGATTCTTGAATCATTCGCCGTTTTTGTATTTGAAAAAGGCGAAAACGCCGACGCTGATTTTGCAGGGAGAAAACGATCCTGTGGATCCGGTCGGGCAGAGTCAGGAGCTGTACCGCGGGTTGAAGCGGTACGGAGTGGTGGCGGACCTGGTGCTGTATCCGCGGGAGCCGCATGGGTTTCAGGAAGAGAAACACCGGGTGGACATGCAGAAGCGGATCGTGGCGTGGCTGGAGAAGTACGTGAAGGGTAGCGGACAGGCTTCGGCGACCAGCGGCAAATGAAGGACCGCCCCGCGCAAGAAGCGTTCGGAGTAAAGGGGAGTGGTATAGGGTTTCTTCGTAACTGCAGAATCTAAAGGACTAAGTCCTTTGTTTTGTTGCTGCAGATTCTAAAGCGGTTACAAGCGGATTTCTTGTATCTGCAGATTCTGAAGGAGTTAAGGGTTTGGAAGTGGCGATTCACAACGGATTATAGCAGGTTTGTTAGTCATTGTCTATAGTTACTTTATTAGTAATTCTAATGGACATGGACAATTGGCGGAACTCGTGGAAAACAGGGTACTTCGAGCGAATGGCGGGTGAAGAACAACAGATAGAAAAGTGGAAGAAGGCGTACCGGGTGCTCGATGTGCCGGCGGCCGCGTCCGCGCTGGCGATCAAATCCAATTACAGGAAGTTGATCAAAAGATGGCATCCGGATAGACCGGCGACGGGCGGATCCACGGCGGCGGATGCGGCAATGATGACGCGGGCGATCAACGAGGCGTATGAGCAGGTAAGGGATGCGCCGCTGCGGTATTACACCGGGGAGGCGGCGAAGAAACCAACCGAGAGGACAGAGGCTGAAACGAAGATTCGCAGGGTGAACGAAGTGGATTTGTCAAAGATGTTTTTCAATGAAAGACGGATCGAGTATGCGGTGCGGATTGCGTGCGGGGTGGTTTCGGGGGCGTTTGTGGGACTGGCACTTTCGTTCGACAGTCTTAGGGAAGCGACGGATATTGTGATTCCGATTGCCGTTTGCGCGATTGTTTTCGCGGCAGCAGCGGTGAAGTATGGGGACAAGTTTTGGAGGGTTGTGTTTGGGAAGTGGTGGATGTGGGAGTGAGGCATATGGACAGTTGTTAGTTTGGATGAAGTGTTTTTTTGACACAGAAGACAGTGAGAGAAGACACAGAGAACGCAGAGAAGAAAGTTTAAGACGCCAACTGGGAAGTTGGCGTTCCCAGGGGAGACGATGACGAATCAGTGGAATGCGGCGGAATACGACGCGAAGCATGCGTTTGTGTATCAAAAGGCGAAGGGGCTGGTGGACTTGCTGGCGCCGAAAGCGGGCGAACGAATCTTGGATTTGGGATGCGGGACGGGCGTGCTGACGGCGGTGATTGCGGAGCGGGGAGCCGAGGTATTCGGGATTGACCGGTCGCCGGAGATGGTGGCGCAAGCGAAGAGCAAGTTCCCTGCCCTGGAATTCGAAGTGGTGGATGCGACGCAAATGAAGTTTGCGGCGGACTTCGATGCGGTATTTTCGAATGCGGTGTTGCACTGGATTCCAGAGGCGGAGAAGGTGATTGCCGGTGTGGTGCGGGCTTTGAAACCTGGCGGAAGGTTTGTGGCGGAATTTGGCGGGAAAGGAAATATACAGACGCTGGTGAAGGGATTTCACCGGGCATTTGCAGCGCTGGGGATGAGCGAGCCGGAGGGAGTAAGCCCGTGGTTTTATCCGAGTGTTGCAGAGTATTCGGGGCTGCTCGAAAAACATGGACTGGAAGTGCGAGAGGCGTCGCTTTTTGGGCGGCCAACGGTGCTGGAAGACGGCACACAAGGACTGGAAAACTGGATCCGGCTGTTCCGGCAAACGTATATCGAGAAAATGGGGGAAGAGGCTGCAACGAAGTGGATTCGCGAAGTGGAGCGGCAATGCCGGGCCGAATTGTTCCAGTACGGAGACTGGGTGCTGGATTACCGCAGGTTGCGAATTGCCTGCTTTAAAACCCAAGAGTCTTGATCAGGACGTAGGCTTCGCCCGGCTATCAGGCGTGCAGGCAGCCGTTTCCATTCGAGCTGCGAAGATACGTGCTCGGGGAATCGATGAGAGAACGAGGCGGCTTTCTGGCCATCATCTCGCGATCGGCGATAGACAAGAGTTCGGCCAAACTGACCGGGTTCAACGGGTCGAAAGTGGCGACGCCGACGGTCAGGGACAGCTTATAGGGAGCGAGGACGTCGCGGTTCATCCGTTCGATGGAGGATTTGAGGCGGCTCAAAACGGCGCTGCGGGATTCATTGGAATTTCCGCTCGCCAGAATGGCGAATTCGTCGCCGCCGATACGGGAGACGATGTCCGACTCGCGAAAGGTCATCTTCAGAACTTCGGCGCAGCCGATCAGGAGAGCGTCTCCCTGAACGTGGCCGCAGTCATCGTTAATTTGTTTCAGGCAATCCACGTCGGCAAAAAACAGAAAGAGTGGCTGTTCAGAGCGAAGGGCCAACCGGACGTTATGCGACCCGAGAAGGAGGAAGCCACGCCGATTGTACAGACCGGTCAGCTCGTCCGTAAGGGCCATGGTACGAAGCTGGTGCAGGACTTTCCAGCGGAGGAAAACGGATTGGGAGACTTCGAGAAGCAGCTGACGGAATTTGAAGAGGTCATCGGGGCCCGAGCTCGGCGACTGGGAAAACGCCTCGACCTGGGAGAGCAGGTCGGCCAGTTCATCGTTTTCTTCTTCATCGAAAGTGTCGGCCAAAAATTCCTCGGCGAATAGGTTGCCGGAGGAAGGCCAAAGAGTCGCGGCAGCCGCGAGAGCGGTGGAGCGCCGGCTTGAGGCCGAGTTGCTGAGAGGATTGGGAGAGTCGCCATTCGAGGGGACCGGAAAACTAATTCTGGCCATAATCAAATAGTCCTTGAAGTGAGGCAACACCGGGGACGCTTACATCAGACAACTTGTTTTACAGACGGTTGTTGTGTTCGGTGGCACCTGATGTAGAACACGCCCCGGTGTTGCACGGTGGGAGAATAGCAAACCGTAAAATAGGCAACATCCGGTGCTCTGCGGAAACTCGGATACAGGGAAGACCTGAGCCTGTAGGACACCCCCATGGAGAAGGCCGAGCAGAGGAGCTAGGGCTGGACCAAGCCGCGGCGAATGGCGTAGCGAACGAGGCCGGCGGTTTCATGAATATCCAATTTCTGCATAAGCCTGGAACGGTGTGTTTCCGCGGTTTTGACGCTAATGAAAAGAAGCGAAGCGACGTCGCGGGTGGTTTTGCCTTCGGCGATGAGCTGCAAAACCTGACGCTCACGAAGCGTAAGGACGTCGGATTTCTTGTTGTCGAGACGGGACTTGTACGCGGCAAGGACAGCGCTGGAAATGCCCGGGCTGATGTAAACGTGGCCGCTTTGGACCTGCCGGATGGCAAGAAGAAGGTCGCTAGAGACCTGAGATTTGAGGACGTAACCGGAGACACCGGCCTCGAGGGCGTCTGCAATATACATGTCTTCACTGTGTTGCGTAAGCAGAATAACCTTTGCGGCTGGCAGAGTTTTGTGAATTTCGCGTGTGGCATTGAGGCCATTCTCGGACGGCATACTGATGTCCATCACGACAATGTCCGGAGAAAGAGACCGGACTTGCTGGACAGCCTCAAGTCCATCGGCGGCTTCGCCCACGACGGAGAAGCCTTCGCGCTCAAGTAAGGAACGAAGTCCCTGGCGAACCAGGGTGTGATCATCAACGAGAAGGATGCGAGCTGGCATGTTTCACCTCCGAAAAATTAATGGGGACACGAATAACAAGAGAAGTTCCACGGCCGGGAGAGGAATCAAATTCGAGAGTGCCGCCGACGGAGTTGACGCGCTCTCTCATGCTCGTCAGGCCAAGGCCGGTGCGCCGACCCGCTCTTTGTGCAAGAGCTGGGTTGAAGCCAATGCCGTCATCCTGCACTTTACAGACGAGGAGATTCGATTGGTGGACGATATCAATGGAGACGGACGTGGCGTGGGCATGTTTGACGACATTATTTAAAGCTTCCTGAAGGACGCGATAGAGCGCGATCTCGACAGGCGGGGCCAAGCGTTCCTTGACCGTGGCGGAAATCCGGATGGGCAAAGCGGAACGAGCGGAAATAGCGCTGGCGAGAAAGTGAAGGGCGGGAACGAGGCCGAGATCGTCGAGAATCGTCGGACGGAGTTCATGAGAGTACTGGCGAAGTTGCGTTTCGACCTGCTTAAGCATCGTGTTGACGTTCTCAAAATCACTTTTGAGCTCAGGCGGCGATTGGCGTTGGAGGTTGGCGAGAGCCAAATGAACTGCGACGAGGAGCTGGCCGGCTTCGTCGTGGACGGCGTAAGCGATGCGCTTGATCTCCTCCTCCAGCGTTTCGTTCATCCGTCGCAACGCGGAAACGGCTTCCTGAAAACCGCGATGCGCCATTTCATAAGGAGAGAGGACCTCCGCGAGAAACTCATTGCCGAGAGGGGCCAGGCGATCCATGCGGGGGCGATTCGTTTTCTTGCGCAGAGAAAGAAAGAGAGCTTCCTGGTGAATCAGGACAAGTTCGACGAGGCTGGTGCCACGGGTCATAGCTTCCCTGCCCAGTTCGTAGGCCTGACGGAGGACGGATTCGTCCTGGCGGGTCAAGTAAGAGTCCAGCGCGGACGAATAGTTTTCCGAGAAGGTGGCGCGTTTTCGTCCGGTGGCGGCGGCCGACTTCATTCGGGTCCTCCCAGGAAGCGCGCGATGAAGATGAGAGCGTCGTCGTTTCCTTTGCAATGCTTGGCGAGGATTCTGTCGGCTGAGCGCTGAGGAGTCTCATGGGTGAAGAGATCCTCGGAGAAATCACTGCGAACACCGTCTGTTGCGAAGGCGAGAGTATCGCCGCGAGAGATGGGAAGAGTCGCGGTTTGCAGGAGAGGAAGACGTGAACCGACGACTCCCGGACGCAGGAGCAGGGCGTGGTTTCCATTATGTTCTGAAGTTGTGGAGCGAATCAGGACTCCCTGAACATTGCCGATGCCAAGCCAGGTCAGAGTGCCGAGCTGAAAGTCGATAAGGGCGAGACTGAGGACGACGCCGCGCGTAGGGCGAAGAGCTTCATGGCATTTTTGAACGAGGGATACCAAGGAATCGTCGGCAAAAGATTCGAGGGTGGCGGCGGCGACGCGAGCGGCTTCGGCAGCGCTCTTGCCATGACCGATGCCATCAATGGCGGCAAGGAGGGCGCGGTCAGGATTGCACTGGGCGACCGAGAGATCCCCGGACTCGACCTGATCGCTGGGAGTGAAAGAAGCGATCCCAAGGTCGACGAGAGCTACTTTTCGTGCTGGTCTTGACGCCATTTCGTGACCTTTACCACTGTGCCTTGACCGATGGAAGAAACAATTTGAAATTCGTCGACGAGCCTTCTGACGCCGGGGAGGCCGAGACCCAAGCTGCCCGAAGTGGAAAAACCGTCGCGGAGAGCGAGGCGAATATCGGGAATGCCGGGACCGTGATCGGAGGCAACGATCAAAATGCCTTTGCGGCGCGATTCCTGGAGAGTTGTAAGGAGAATTTCGCCTGTTTTGGCATACGAAACAATATTACGCGCCAGCTCGGAAATGGCGGTGGCGATCAGAGTGCTGTCCACGGAAGAAAAACCAGCTTCGGCAGCGAGTGATCTGCCCTTTTGGCGAGCAAGGACGATGTCTTGATCTGAGTTGATGGGCACCCGAATTTCTCCGGCGGACACTGCCACTCTCTTTCAGTTGATGTTTTTGAATTTCTGGTTCAGATAGGCAAGCCCTTCTTCCAGATCCAGTGCTGTGCCGACACCTTCCAAGGTCAGACCCAACTGAACCATGGCAAAAGCAACCTCGGGCTGAATACCGACGATGACCGTTTCAGCGCCGCGGAGGCGAATCATAAGCGCTATTTCGCGGAGAGTGCGTGAGGCGAAAGAGTCCATGACGTCCATGGCCGTGACGTCAACGATGACCGCGCGGGAACGGAATCGCACCACGCGTTGAACGAGGGCGAGGCGAAGCTGTTCCAAGTCAGCATCGGAAAGGGCTGCCTGAATGGTAGCAATCAGGAACTCGCCCTGCTTCAGAATCGGAACTTCCAATTAGACCTTCCTTCAGACGGCCTACTGCGGTTCAGGCGACGGCACGACTTTGTAACCCAACAGCCGTTCAGCTTGTTCAATGCCGCCTTGCAAATCACCGACGGTGTTCATCTTACCGAGATCGACACCGATGGTGACGAGGGTCTGGGCGATTTCTGGGGAGAGGCCGGTGACGATGACGGTGGCGCCGAGGAGGCGCGAAGCTTCGACGGTCTGAACCAGGTGGTTCGCCACGGTGACGTCCATGGCGGCCACACCGGTGATATCAATGACGACGACTTTGGCGCGGTTGGTACGAATGCCGCGCAAGAGTTGCTCGGTCAGCTGGCGCGCCCGCTGGGGATCGATGACGCCGATGATGGGGAGAATGAGCAAGCGTTCGCGGACCTGCAAGACCGGGGTGGAGAGTTCGCGAATGGCTTCCTGCTGTTGACGAATAACGCGCTCGCGTTCTTGCACGAAACCGACGGCCACGGTGTTGGCGATGCGGTTTGCGGCGGGCTCGTAGGCGTCGAGGATGCGGTTGAGCTTTTCGGAATCGGCCTGGTACTTCGCGAAAAGAGAGCGGGCGAGCACGTCGCGGAGGAGGAGAACGATACCGATGACTTCGTGGGTTTCGACGCCGCGCGGAATAATTCTTTCCGAAAGGTTGCGGGCGTAAGCCTGAAGGGCTTCAAAAGTTCCGGTTTCGAGAGCTTCGACGTTGCTGTCGTAAACGGAGGTCGCCTCGGCAAAGATTTCTTCCTTGGTCATAGCGGTGAGGAGGCGAGTCTCTGCAATTCTGCGGACCCATTCTTCGCGAAGGTGAGTGCGGTTTTGCCGGAGGTGGGCGACGAGTTCGCGCAGTAACTCGGGGGGAGCTTCGCTGCGCAAATTTTCGTTGGGGTCTGGATCCTTTAGTCCAGACCCGCGGGGCGGGCCTTCACGTTTTGCCATGAACACACTCTCCTGATGACCGAGGCCTTTTGGGAAGCCTGCGATGCGGAACGACTACAGATTTAAGAAGGAATACCATGTTAAATCCCGACGACTCAATCAAGTGAAGGCCCGCATAGCGTGTCAGGTAAAGACCCTACAAGTTTCAAGTCTAAGCCAACTCAGGGTGCGAAGAGCAAGGAAGATTTAGGCTTAGGGGAGACCGAGCGGACAGTACGCATAGCACTGCCCTAGTGGCGGTGAGAAATGCGCCAAGACAAGCGGTTGAGTAGTGCTTTACAGAGGCCGTCCGGAGTGATACATTTTTGACCCGTACCGCCATCTGAAGCGCCAGGCGGCTGGGCCTCTGACAGAGAACCTGCCAAACGTGTGTCTCTTCAACGAGATAGAGTTGAGGAGAACGCTCAACCGGAACCCGGTTGGGATGTTGCGAAAAGACACCTCCAATTGGGGAATACTGAGCCGTCTCTCTTCGCGCGCGTACGCCCTACCCCTTGCGTGCTGGAAGGCGTGAAGAGACCAAAGGGGACACCTTGCTCAAGCTGAGAAAAGTCGAAATCACAGGATTCAAGTCGTTCTGCGAACGGACGGTGGTGACGTTCAGCGGAATAGGGACGACGTGTATCGTCGGTCCGAACGGATGCGGGAAGTCCAACGTGGTGGACGCGATTTCGTGGGTGCTGGGCGAGCAGAGCCACAAGAGTCTTCGCGCAGGTCGGATGAGCGACTGCATTTTCAACGGCACGGTGAAGCGGCCGCCGATGGGGCTGGCCGAAGTGACGATCACGATGGAGGATCCGGAACTGGCCGAGGCGGCAAGATTTGTGATGGAGGGCGCGGAGAAAGAGGAAGGCGCGCAGGATCTGAGTACTTCGGTGAACTTGGTCGCAGGGCAGGATGCGGACCTTAACGCAGAGAGCACAGAGAAGAGTGAAGCTAATTCTGCAGAGCAAAATTTGGACTCGGGCGAAGCAACGGTTGCAACAGACGGACCGGCGTTCCTGAAGGGAAAGAGGAAGAAGAAAGCGGATAAACCGGAGCTGGTGACGAAGCCGGGGGAAGTTGTGGTTAGCCGGCGATTGTACCGCAGCGGGCAGAGCGAATATTTAATCAATGGACGCGTGGCGCGGCTGCGGGACATTCAGGAAATGTTCATGGGCGTAGGGCTGGGGCCGGACTCGTACGCCATCATCGAACAGGGGCGCATCGGGCAGATTCTTTCGACGAAGCCCATGGAGCGGCGCGCGATTATCGAAGAAGCCGCGGGCGTGACGAAATTCAAGACGAAGAAGCGGCTCGCCGAGGCAAAGCTGGAATCTTCGAAGCTGAATCTGGCGCGCGTGAACGACATTGTGGTGGAAGTGGAGAAGCAGCTTGGCTCGCTGAAACGGCAAGCAGCGAAAGCGCGGCGGTATGCGGAGATTCGCGAGCAGATGCGCGGGATTGTGCGGCAGATGTTGGCGGGTAAGGCGCGCGAGATGGAAGCCGCGGCGGCGCGGATTTCGAAGCAACTGGATGAATTTGCAGCGGCGGAGTTGCAGCATGCGACGGCGATTCAGCAGCAGGAAAGCGAGCAGGCGCGGCTGAATCAGCGCGTGTACGAACTGGATACGGAAATCCGGCAGAATCAGAATCAATTAAATTTAACGGCATTGGAAGCGGACCGCGCGGAAAACAGGATTGCGTTTAACACGCAGCGCGCGGAAGAGTTGGCGGCGCGGCGCGGGCAGTTAAGCGCGGACATGAATCAGGTGAGCGCGCAGGCGAGCGAATGGCGGACACGAAGCGCTTCGCAACTGCAAACTGTAACGACGTTGAAGGAAGAAGCGACAGGCTTGGCGGCCCGTGTGGAAGAGCTTTCCATGCGGGCGCAAACGCGCGCGACACAGATTGCCGAGGCGGAAACGCGAATCGAAACGCTGCGTGTGACCACGGCGCAGGCGGGGGACAGCTTGCTGCGTTTGCACGGCGAACAAAAGCAGGCGGAAGAAGCGCTGGTGCATCAAAGCGAGGCGCTGCGACGGCGGGAAGCAAACGAGCACGAATTGCTCGAGAGTTCGATTGGCGTACGCGGCCAAGCGGAAGAAGCAGCGCAGGAGTTGCAAGCGGCGAGTTTGCAGTTGAACGCGCTTAAGCAGCAAGCGAGCGAGTTGCAGACAAAGATGGTGAGCTTGCGCGCTGAGCGTGAAGCCTCGGCGAAGCAGGCAGAGGCGCTGCGAGATTCGCTGGCAGGAGTACGGGCGAGGCATGCGACTCTGACGCAGATTCTGAACGACCGCTCGTACACAGCGGACGCGGTGCAGAAGCTGTTTGCAGCAAACGAGCGCGGCAGCGGGAAGGATTTCCGCGCGGTCGGCGTGCTCGCGGATTATGCGGAAGTGCCGGAAGAACATGAAGGCGCGATTGAACAGTATTTGCGCGATGAATTGGAATACGTAGTGGTGGAGACGTTTGACCACGCGCGAGCGGGCGTTTCCCTATTGCGTGATGAAGTTGGCGGAAGGGCGACGTTCTTTGTGGACTCGACACGGAATCTGAAAGTAGATGAATACGAGCCAATTATTCCGTTTCGAATGGAAGACGGCGTGGTCTCGCGAATGGACAAACTGGTGGAGTTTCGCGACCCACTGGGAGCAGCGGCGAAGCAGTTTTTGCCGAGATTGCGGGCGGCGTATTTGACGGATAGTGTGAGCGTCGCTGAAAAATTGGCGAAAGACAATCCGCAATACGCATTCGTGACTCCGGACGGGACTTGTTATCAAGGGCGAATGGTGACGGGCGGGCGACCGGACGAAGCTGGACCGCTTGGGATGAAGCGCGAGTTGCGTGCGCTGGATGCGGAAGTGACGCAACTTGAAGCGCGGATGGCTGAGATGCAGGCGGAAATTGAGCGCATCGCAGCGTCGTTGAAGGAGACGGAAGAAAAGATCGACGCGGTGGCGACGCAACAGCGGGAGTCAGAGCGCGAGGTGATTAGCGCAACGCACAAGCATCAGCAGACGCAGAGCGAACTGGCACGGCTGGGGCTCGAATTGACCGTTTGCCAGACGGAATTGACGCGACTGCGGCAGGAAGTGACGGGCGCGGAGCAGCGCGCGTCGGCTGCGAAGAGTCAGCATGCAACCGCGGCGGCAACTCGCGCGGAAGCGGAAGCGGAGAGTACTCGATTGACGGCGCAACTTGCGGAACTGCGCGGATCCGTACAGACCGAGCAAGATGAATTGGCGGCAGGGCGGGCGGAGCTCGCGGCGCGGAACGAACGGTTGAGCGCGGCGGAAGCCCTGGCCACGCGGCTTGCAGAAGAGCGCGCGGAGCTGGAACGGCGGGAAATGGCGCTGCGTCAGCAAGAAACTTCGATTACAGCAGAAACAGAGGCTCTTGCGGCACAGAGCAAGGAATTGAAGCGGCAACTGGAAGGTTTGCGCGCGGAGAAGGCGCGGCTCTCGGCGAGGCAACAGGAATTGGAGCAGGAGTGGGAGGCGGCGCGGACGCAACTGACGCAGATGGAAGACCATTTGCGGATGGGGCGGCAGTCGCTGTCGGAGATGCGCGAGCAGCGGAGTCATGCGGAAGTCGAGCGCGCCAAGAATGAGAGCGACTGGCAGCATCTGCGCGAAACGTGCATGAGCGAAGTGAACGCTCAGCCGGAGGATTTGATTGCGAGCGAGACGGCGTTCATGAGCGGCGAGGAACTGGCGCTTGCGGAAACGAATTATCGCGAAATGAAAGAGCGCATCGAAAACATGGGCGCCGTGAACATGATGGCGCTCGAAGAGTTCAATGAGTGCGAACAACGGTTCACGTTCCTGACGCGGGAGCGAGACGATTTGCTGCAGTCCATTGCCGATACGCAGCAGGCGATCGCAGAGCTGGACCAGATTTCAACGGAAAAATTCGAACAGGCATTCAACGCCATCAATGCGAATTTCTCAACGGCGTTCCATACAATTTTTGGCGGCGGCATGGCGGAGATGCGCCTAACAGAGCCGGACAGCAGCGGCGACGCGGGAATCGACGTGGTGGCTTCGCCTCCAGGAAAGAAGCTGCAGAACGTGCTACTGCTGAGCGGCGGCGAGAAGGCGATGACGGCCCTGGCGCTGCTGATCGCGATTTTCCGGTATCAGCCGAGCCCGTTCTGTATTTTGGACGAAGTGGATGCGCCGCTGGACGAAGCGAACGTGGGACGGTTTACGCGATTGATAGGCGAGATGAGCGCACAGACACAGTTCATCGTGGTGACGCACAACCGAAAGACGATGGAGACGGGCAGCGTGCTCTACGGCGTGACGATGCAGGAGCCGGGCGTATCGAAGATCGTTAGCGTGCGTTGGGAAGGCGACGAAGCGCCGGAGAAAAAGAAGACGCGGACGGCAGCGGCGTAAGGTGAGAGAGTTTTAAGTTATAGATTTTAAGTCTTAAGTGAAGAAAGAGGCGCGTGACACGCGCCTCTTTCTTTTTTCGTTGAACCGCTCACTGCTGGTTCGAAGATTTTCCAACGATTTTCCACTGAGAGCGGCTTGGCGGGAACGGAGCGGTGCGCTAGAATGCGTGAACTCAGTCGAGGGGTTGTTGTCCGTGCCGTCTGCACCTGCCATGAAAACTTTACGGGAGACCCAGTTCGCCGGATTGACGCCGAGCGCGCGCGGAAAAGTGCGTGACATCTACGATTTGGGCGACAAGCTGCTGATTGTAGCGACGGACCGGCTGTCTGCATTCGACGTTGTCATGCCGACGCCAATTCCGGACAAAGGGAAAGTCCTGACGCAGCTTTCGCTGTTCTGGTTTGAGCTGCTGAAGGGCGTATTTCCGAATCACGTGCTGAGCGCGACGGAGTTCCCCGCCCCGTTTGACGCGCATCGCGACGAACTTGCGGGCCGCTCGATGGTCGTAAAGAAAACGCAACCGCTCCCGATTGAATGCGTTGTGCGCGGCTACGTGAGCGGATCGGGCTGGAAGGATTACAAAGCGACGGGCGCGATTTGCGGAATTCCATTGCCGGTGGGAATGGTGGAATCGGACAAGTTGCCGGAGCCGATTTTTACGCCGGCGACGAAAGCGACGAGCGGACACGACGAAAACATCTCGTTCGAACGAGCGGCGGTGATGATCGGCAAAGACTTGGCCGAAAAAGTTCGCACAGCCAGCATTGAGATTTACGAACGGGCGGCGGAATACGCGGCGCCGAAGGGAATTTTACTGGCAGATACGAAATTCGAATTTGGGCTGCTCAATGGGGAGCTCATGTGGATAGATGAAGCGCTGACACCGGACTCCTCGCGCTTCTGGCCTGCTGCGCAGTACAAACCGGGTGGGGCACAGCCCTCTTTCGACAAACAGTTTGTTCGGGACTATCTCGAACAGATCCGCTGGCCGAAGGCCCCGCCCGGCCCGGAATTACCTGCAGACGTAGTTGCGGCAACGCGTGCGAAATACCGGGAGGCATATCGCATCCTTGCCGGACGCGAGCTGGATTAGAAGACTTTTGACTGGCCATGGAGGCCAATGCGGAGCGTGTCATCGTGAGAGATCAACTGGAAGGGCTCGTCGCGCAGATGGTGGAGCGGGGAATCTTGTTTGACGAAGCCGTTGGAGAGTTTGAGAAACGCTTTATCAAGAGCGTGCTGGACCGCGCACAGGGGAATCAATGCCGCGCCGCGAAAATTTTGGGGATTCATCGCAATACGCTGAGCCGGAAAATTGGGGAATACGAGCTGGATCATGACGGAAGGTCGCGGCGCTGAGAGTGTCCGAGTCTTAGCAGTTTGGACTTAGAGAGAATAGCAAAAGCCCCCGGCGCAAACCGGGGGCTTTGTTGTTGACGAACCGGTTGACCTTAGCTGCTTGGCTTTTTGGGAGCCGGACGGCGGACGGGCGGCTTCTTGGGCGCCGGCTTGGCTTTTTCCTTCGGCAGATCTTCGGCGTTCACCTTGGCCTTATCCCAATGAAGCATAAAGGCGGGAGCAGGGTCGTAGGTCATCAGGGTGCCTGTGAAGCGCGGCGCGGGAGTCTCGTCTTTGTTCAATTTTCCGGCTTCCAGCTGGCCAACGACTTTCACTTCCATATCCGGCGCGGTGGCCGCATCGAACTCGGCCTGGCTCGTAACGAAAGCCAGCTTGAGGACGACTGGGTCCGCGGCAGACGCAACGACTTCCATCAACTTGCCGGGCACATCAGGGAATTCGAGACCGCAGGAAGCGAACCAGGTGACTTTGGCTTTGTCGCCGCCGGCCTTCAGGTCGGCAATGACCGAAGCGATAGTCATGTCTTTGCGAGCGGTTTCCAAATCGGCGGTGCTTAGAAGCTTATAGCTCTCCGGACGATCGGCGGCAGTGCCGGCAAGTTGAAGAAGTTCATTGAATTCGGAGTCCGATAGGCTGTCACAAACCGTGCCGCCCTGATAGGCAAGGATGAGCTTCTTCAAATAGGGCGTGAGCTGCTTCTTCTGCGCATCAGTCGCGGTTTTCGAAGTAATTGCTTTGGCGACGTGCCAGAACGCTTCCATTTGCTGTGGAGGGGTCATGGCGAGATAAGTCTTGCCGAGAAGATAGTGGGTAATGGGATCATCGGGCGCGAGGGCCAAAACTGCTTTGTAAGAGCGAGCGGCGGCGGCAAAGTCTTTTTGCAAAGTAGCCGCTTGAGCGGCGGCGTTGTTGAAGAGGATAGCGTACGTTCTCTTCGAGTCGTTGAAAGCCTGATCGGTTGCGCCTTCGGGCTTCTTCACTTCGTCAAGCAGCTTGAGGCCAAGGGCAGAGGCATCGCGCTGGGCTTTTGCCTGCGCGGTTTGGTCTGCGGGCGACAGAGCGAGGTAAGAGCTGGCGCGAGCATAGAGGCCCTGAAGACGGACGAGCGCTTCGGCTTTATCGCCAAGCGCCGTCAATTTATCGGCAGACTCGATGAGCTTCGGGTAATTCTTCTGCGCGCCGTAGGCCTGGATGTAAGCGGGATAGACATAAATGAGCAGGAAGGAGTTCGGATACTTGGAAACAAAATCGTCGAAGCACTTCACTTGCGAAGCGGGGACTCTATCATCGGCGCAAGCTTTATAAGAGTTGTACTCCGCCATCGTGTATTGTTGCTTGCCAGCCGCCTGATCCTGGCCGCCTGCTGCCGGTGCGGCTGCCTGGGCATAAGCGCCGGAAGCGCTGCCAAGAACAAGGCACAGGGCCATAAATGCCGCGAGCCCTGTCAATCGTCGTGTTGCGTTCATTCCGATTCTCCTCGCTAGGAACCTGGAAGATTAGACTCCGTTGCACCGCAAAAAGAGTCCGGCGCAACAACAAACGTACAAATACCTAGATTTTCATCATCCCTGAAAACTTTGGAATTATAAGGAAAGCCGCGACGTCACCGCAAGCCGTAACGTTATTGCAATTTGTGCAAATCATCGCTGCAAGGCCAAACGACTCCGGAGATTTGCCAGATAATCCCATTTTTCGTTTTCCAATCGTCGAGCGGGGCCTGAGTCAGGGGGGGACAACTTTGCCACTCACGTGCCCTGAGAATAAGATGAGTTTCGCACAAAAAAAGAGGCCCGGGAGAGAAGAATTCTCATGCCAAGCATAAGCAAAACAAATGGTGGACAAGAGAGTATAAACACCGCGCTGAGCGGAAAAGTTGCGCTGGTAACCGGAGGAAGCCGCGGAATCGGGCGGGCGATTGCGTTGAAGCTTGTGAGCCTCGGCGCGGACGTGGCGATCTGCGGAAGGGACGCAGCAAGGCTTGCTGCGACCGAGATTGAAGTTCGCGCGATAGGAGTTCAGACGATCGCGATGCCCGCGGATGTCACGCGCGCAAAAGATGTGGAGGCGTTGATTGGAAAGGTGGAAGCGAAGCTCGGCGGAATCAATTTGCTGGTGAACAACGCGGGCATCGGCTTGTTTGGCCCGGTGCATGAAAAAAGCGAAGAAGAGTGGGATCGCTTGATGAACACAAATTTGAAAAGCGTGTTTCTAGTTTCGCGCGCGGTGATTCCTGGAATGATTCGGCGCGGCGGCGGAGACATTATCAACATCAGTTCCCTTGCCGGAAAAAATGTGTTCCCCGGCGGGGGAATTTACTGCGCTTCGAAATGGGGCTTGCAGGGATTGAGCGGGTGCATGGCGGAGGAGCTGCGCGAGCACGGAATTCGCGTGAGCACGGTGTGCCCCGGGAGCGTGGCCACGGAGTTTTCCGGGCGCGGACCGAAGGATGTAACGAAAGTGCTGAAGCCGGAAGACGTGGCGCACGCGGTGGCGATGATTGCGACGCAAGGGGAGCAAAGTTTTCTGAGCGGGGTGGAGCTGAGACCGGTGCGGAAGGCGTAATTTTCCTCTTGACAATAGTTGTTATAACAACTACAGTGCTTGCATGAGTTCCTCACACCCAACGAACCGGTATCAGTCGCCGCTCGAGGAGCGTATTTCCGTACTGATCCTGCGGGCGGCTGATTATGTGGGGCAACAGACCGAACAAGTGCTGAAGCCACACGGGCTTACCGGAACGCAATACAACGTATTGAGAATCCTGCGCGGCGCGGGGCCGGAAGGCCTTCCCTGCAAGAGCGTGGGCGACCTGATGATTTCACACGATCCGGACATGACGCGGCTGCTCGACCGCATGGAAAAGCGCGGATTGATTGGACGAGAGCGGCAGAAAGACGACCGGCGCGTGGTCAAGACGCGGATCACACCGGCTGGTCTCGATATCCTGAAAAAATTAGACAATCCGGTGCGCGAATTTCACAAGAGGAAGTTCGCACACATCAGCGGAACAAAACTAAAGCAGCTTGAGGAGTTGCTTGGCGAATGTCAAAAACCCGCATCGAATGAGACTTCCGTATCATCCTAAGTTTCGAGCAAAAAGATAAGGAGAAAGAGATGAGCCAGGCGATTCGAAAGTTTGCAGTGGCAGCAATTTTGACCGCGGGCGCGGCGTGGCATGCAACGGCCGCGACGACATGGAAAATCGATCCGGCGCATACCGCGGCGCAATTTGCCGTAAAGCACCTGATGATTTCGACGGTGCGCGGAGAATTCAAGGGAGTGACCGGCACGGTGACTTGGGACGATCAGGACGTAACAAAGTCGAAAGTGGACGTAACGATTGACGCGAAAACCGTGAATACGGGGGAAGACGCGCGCGACAAAGATTTGAAAAGCGAAAAATTTTTTGATGTTGAAAAGTTTACGACCATGACATTCACATCCAAGAAAGTGGAAGCGGCGGGTGTTGGCAAACTGAAGGTAACAGGCGACTTGACGATTCATGGCGTCACGAAAGAGGTCGTGCTGGACGTGGAAGGGCCCACAGCGCCGGTGAAGGATCCCTGGGGGAATACTCGCGTGGCAGCGAGTGCGACCACAAAAGTGAACCGCCAGGATTTCGGCGTGAAGTGGAACGCCAACATGGACGGCGGCGGCGTGGTGGTGGGCGATAGCGTCAACATCACGATTGACTTGGAGATGATCAAGCAGGCTGCGAAGTAACGCGGCCTGCCTTTTTCTTGGAGACCAAGATGAGCAATCCAGCACCAGTGGAATATCCAGTCCAGGACGTCATCAAGAACCGATGGAGCCCGCGCGCGTTCAGCGACAAACCTGTTCCCGCGGAAGTCTTGCGAAGCTTGTTCGAAGCGGCACGTTGGGCACCCTCCAGCAACAACGAACAACCGTGGGCGTTTCTGGTTGCGACAAAGGACGACACGGAGAATTTTGAAAAATCGCTCGGTGCGCTGGTGGAGTTCAACGCGAATTGGGCGAAAAAGGCGCCGGTGCTCGTGATTGCGGTTGCGGAGCTTGCCTTTGCGAAGAACAAAGCGCCCAACCGGAATGCACAATACGACGTGGGGGCGGCAAGTCTGCAACTTGCGCTTGAAGCGACGGCGAGGGGTTTAGTGGTGCACCAAATGGCAGGCTTTGATCCGGAGACGGCGAAAGAGGCGTACGACATTCCGCAAGGCTGGGAGCCCATTGCTGCCATGGCAATCGGTTATCCAGGCGATGCATCTTCTTTGCCGGAGCCGTATCAAACTAGGGAAAAGGCTCCGCGGACCCGCAAACCAATCCGCGAATTTGTCATGAGCGGGCAATGGGGGCATACTGCTGAATTCGTGAAGTAAGCACGGACGCCCAGGACGGAAGATGACAGGGGAACATCTCGGAGGAATGCACGGGACGCTGGAGTTTTTGCTGCGTCATGGATATGTGGTGCTACCGGGGCTGGTTTTTGCGGAGCAAGTTGGGCTTCCCTTCCCCGCCACTCCCTTTTTGCTTGCGGCCGGAGCGCTTGCTGGGCGGGGCCATCTGAGTTTTTGGTTGTGCCTGGCCCTCTCTGCGGTGGCGGCAGTGCTTGCCGATGGCCTCTGGTTCCAGCTTGGCCGGAAGAAGGGCATCAGGGTTCTTCAATTTCTCTGCCGAATCTCCCTGGAGCCGGACTCGTGTGTGCGCCGGACGGAGGGGGTGTTTGCGAAACAAGGCGCACGTTCCCTTCTCGTTGCAAAATTCGTTCCTGGCCTGAGCACGGCTGCACCTCCGCTCGCCGGAATCTTTCACATGCGCAGGCGGAGGTTTCTGTTGTGGGATTTCCTCGGTTCGGTTCTATGGGCCGGGGCGTTTCTGCTCCTCGGCTATATTTTCAGCGAACAGATCGAAGTCATCGCGGAACGTGCTGCGTCTCTCGGCAGCGGATTGATGGTGCTGATTGTGGGAGCGCTGGGCGGTTACATCACCTGGAAATTCATTGGCCGGCGAAGATTCTTGCGCGAATTGCGCATCGGCCGCATCACGCCGGAAGAGTTAAAAGAGAAAATTGACGCGCGCGAAGAGATGGTGATTGTGGACCTGCGCCACTCCCTCGATTTCGAAGCCGACCCGGAGACGATCCCGGGCGCGTTTCACATGGACGTAAAGGACTTGGAGGAACGAAGCGACCGGCTGCCGCCGGACCGCGAGATCATCCTCTACTGTACTTGACCAAACGAAGCCACCAGTGCCCGTGTGGCGCTGCTCCTCAGAAAACAAGGGATTAAGAGAATTCGGCCGCTGGAAGGCGGGCTGGACGGCTGGCGCGAAGCAGGGTTCGGTCTACAGGCGGCCGTGCTTGAAGAACAGAAACAAGATTCCGCGCTTACGCAAATCAAAACGTAAGGTTTCTCTCAAGCAGCTTGCCGGCTAGAGCCGCGGGAGCACGATGCCCGATTGTGCTTGATACTTTCCTTTTTTGTCCTTGTAGCTGACTTCGCACTCTTCATCCGAAACAAAAAAGAGGACCTGGCAGAGGCCTTCGTTCGCGTAAATTTTCGCAGGAAGAGGCGTGGTGTTGCTGATTTCGAGCGTGACAAAGCCTTCCCATTCGGGTTCGAACGGCGTGACGTTCACGATGATGCCGCAGCGCGCGTACGTGGACTTGCCGAGGCAAATCGTCAGGACGTTGCGAGGAATGCGAAAATATTCGACCGAACGGGCGAGCGCAAAGGAATTCGGCGGAACGATGCAGACATCTCCCTTGTACTCGACGAGCGAGCGCGCATCAAAATGTTTGGGATCCACGATGGTCGAATTGACGTTCGTGAAAATGCGAAATTCATCGGCGACGCGGATGTCGTAGCCATAGGACGAAACTCCATAGCTGATGACGCCTTCGCGCATCTGGCGGTCGGTGAAAGGCTCAATCATCTTGTGCTCCAGCGCCATACGGCGAATCCAGTGGTCTGGCTTGACGGACATCCACGCCTCCTTAAATGCGTGTTACGAAAAATTTTGCGTGCAAATGCGATTCGACGAGACAGTCAGTGTATTGCAGGGCGTTGCGTCTTGACAACCCGCGGCGGTGCCTCTAGCATCGGGCGACAGTACAAGCGGAGGATTGCGTGATTAAGCTGGATATTGTGAACGCCGTGCTGCTGAAACTCGAAGGCACGGGTGTGAGCCGCGTAAAGGCCGAGCAAGCGGTGGAAACCGTATTCGAATCGCTCAAGAATGCCATGGGACGCGGGCAGAGAATCGAGTTGCGACGCTTTGGCGTTTTCAGCGTGCGGCCGCGCAAGACCGGCATCGGGCGCAATCCGCGCACGGGCGAAGAAGTGAATATCCCTCCCGGAAAAGCAGTGCGGTTCAAGCCTGGAAAAGAGTTACAGGGTCTCGAAGGCTGAACGAGCTAGCCAAGCATCGTGTCTCCCCAAACATCGTTCGCTATAGCAGAGAGAGCGGATCTACGTCGGCCAGAATTGCCGTTTGTGGGATCTCTTTCGCGTCGCAATACGCCAGCGCGCCGGAAAGCAACCGCGTGAGCTTCGCCCGGCTTTTCGATTTCAATAGAAATTGAAAGCGGTGCTCGCGCTTCAAGCGAGCGAGCGGCGCGGCGGCGGGCCCAAGAACGCGCACTCCATCGTTATTGAACGGCGCAAAATATTCGGAGAGCTGCCGCGACCATTGAATCGCCTTTTCCAAGCTCATGTCCCGCACAATCACGTTCGCAAGTGAAGTAAACGGCGGATAGGCCATAACGCGGCGAAACTGGAGTTCCCGTTTGAAAAAGGCGGCGTAGTCCTGTTTCACCGCGTCTTGAATTGCGTAATGGTCTGGATAGTAGGTTTGAATCAGCACGCGGCCGGGAAGATCGCCGCGGCCGGCGCGCCCGGCAACCTGAGTTAACAATTGAAATGTGCGCTCCGCGGCGCGGAAGTCCGGCATGCTGAGCGAAGCATCCGCGCTGACGACCCCGACAAGCGTCACTCGATGAAAATCGTGGCCTTTGGCGAGCATTTGCGTGCCGACAAGAATGTCCAATGCGCCACCGGCGAATGCGCCGAGCGTTTCCTGGAACTGGCGTTTGGTGCGCGCGGTATCGCGGTCAAGGCGCGCGATGCGCGCACCGGGAAATTCCTTGCGCAGACGCTCTTCCAGATGCTCCGAACCTTCACCGAAAAAATAGACGTATTTCGAATGACATTTGGGGCACTGCTCCGGAATTTGCTGAATCGAGCCGCAATAATGGCATTCGAGCCGGTTGCGGCTCTTGTGATGCGTCATCGAGATGCTGCAATTGACGCACTGTACGGACGCGCCACAGCTCCGGCAGAGGACAGACCATGAATAGCCCCGGCGATTAATTAAGATGAGCGCCTGCGTCCCATTGGCAAGACATTCCTGGATGCCGGCGTGCAGCTCAGAAGAGATTGGGCTCGTTTTGTGCGTCTGCTGGAATTCTTCGCGCAGGCTGATGATTTCGACGGAAGGCAAAGGACGAGAGGCGACGCGTGAAGCGATGGTGAGGAGCTCGTACTTCCCTTCCCGCGCGTGATGATAGGTTTCGAGCGACGGAGTGGCGGAGCCAACGAGCGCGAGCGCGTTTTCGAGTTTCGCGCGGACAATGGCGACATCGCGTCCGTGATAACGCGGCGTCTCTTCCTGCTTGTAGCTGGACTCCTGTTCTTCATCGACAATGATAAGTCCCAGATTTTCGAGGGGCGCAAAAACAGCGGAGCGCGTGCCGACTACGACGCGCGCGTCCCCGTGACGCACACGCCACCAAGCTTGTGCGCGTTCGACATCGCTTAAGGCTGAGTGCAAGACAACAACGCCCTCGAATTGTGCCCCGAACCAGGCGCGGCACTGGCGTCCCATCCAGAGCGTAAGCGCGATTTCCGGTACGAGCACAATCGCGGTTTTGCCGCGAGCGAGCGTGTCCTGCACCGCACGCAGATACACCTCCGTCTTTCCGCTTCCCGTTACGCCATGCAACAGTTGAACGCCGAACTCTCCCAGTTCGAAGCGCGCGCGAATTGCGCCAAATGCAGATTCTTGCGCCGGATTCAGCGTATGGGCAGGGGCCTCGTAACCCGAATCAAAAGGGTCTTCGGCAAGATCGAGCGGCTCTTCCCAGGAAGTGAGCACGCCTTCGCGCACCAATCGCTCGATTAGTGAGCGCGAAACGCGCGCCAGTTTGAGCAATTGTGAAAGCGGCAATGGCCCGCGCGTCGTTTCCAGCAATGCGCGAAGCAGCGCCAGTTTTTCCGCATCGGCTGGTTTGCTGACGCCCCCGCTTTTCCAAGCGATGATTCGCTGCGTCTTACGTTTGCGGCCTTTCACGTTTTCACGGATTTCGATGAGTCCTCGCCGCTCGAATCGCTGCAGCAGTTCGCCGGAGAAACCCAGCTTTATTGCGCTTGGCAGCGAAAGCGGCCTTTTCTTCCCGGTGAGTTCGAGGAGAGCTCGCGATTCTTCTCCACTGCCTTCTGGCAGCAAAACATTTTTGCCAAGTTCTTCGGCCGCGGTTTTTCCAGCGGTGGTCAAGACAACTTCGCGCCGCGAAGAGAGCTCAGTCACCGGTGGCAACATCGAACGAAACACTTCGCCTATCGGCGCAAGGTAGTAATTTGCGATCCATTGGCCGAGTTCGAGCAGTTTTGGCGTGAGCGCTGGTAGCACATCAACCACGCGAGTGATTTCTCGGAGTTTTGCGTCCGTTGGAGCTTTTTCAACACATTCGACAACAACACCGACAAGCGCTTTTTTTCGGAAAGGCACAAGCACGCGGCAGCCCGGCTTCACGAATGCGCGCAGCGCGTCGGGCACGGCATAAGTGAATGTTGTGCGCAGCGGAACCGGGAGCGCCACATTGCAGAACGGAGCTGACATTTCGTTGGTTAGTGTACCAGCAGCGTCGGAACTCACCTGCTGATGAGAAAAATGCCCGCAAAAATCGCCACGATGCCGAGCAACTGGAGTGGGGTTACGCGTTCGCGCAGAAAAACCGCAGCAAGAAAAACGGTAATGGCTCCGTAGAGCGACGCGAGCACGGTGACCACAGAAACCTGTTCGATCTGCATACTCAAATTACTAAGGACGAATGCGCCGGTATCGAGAAGGGCGGTTCCCGCGGCTTGCGCGGTCGTTTTCGCGTCCGGAAGTCCGAGCGGCGAACGCTTTGCTCCAAGAATCCCGAGCGTAACGAACGCAGCAACTCCGCGCATCAACCAAACAGTTGCGTAAGCGCCGGTCGCGGGAATGACATGAGTACCGAGCAGCCAAAACATGATTCCGAAAAGGACGGCTGCAAGCGCAGCCCAAACAATTCCCTTTTTCGCGCTGGCGGTTGGATTTGCCCCGGAAGTTTCCCCGCGAGCGACAAGCAAAGCTCCCGCAAATGCAGAAGCCATGCCGGCAATGCGAATCACCGTGAGGCGCTCTCCCGCGAAAAAAGCGAGCACCAACGTGAGCGCGGGATAACTTGAGGAAAGAGGGCCAACGACGGAGAGCTTGCCAAGTTCGAATGCGCGATAAAGAGCGAACATCGCAAGGGCGTTCAGCACTCCAACGAGCGCACCCCAAACCCAAGGGTGCCAGCCGGAATGATCGAAAAGATGGCCCCACGAGTTCCAGCGAAGAAGAATTAGAGTGAGAAAAAGAAAACCGAAGAGCTGCAAGTAAAAGGCAATTCTGAGTGCGCCGATGGTTCGCGAAGCAAAGCGTGCGATGAAATCGGCGCTGCCCCAGGCGAAAGCGGTCGCCAGTCCCAGCAAAACGCCCATGACGGCTTAGGCGGACTTGCCTTTTTTCACTTGCAGGCCGAGCTCGGCCATCACTTTTTGCAGATCTTTCCAGACTTCGCCCTTGGCGGCCGGATTGCGCAGAAGATACGCAGGATGATAAGTCGCCATTAATTTTCTGCCGCGAAACTCGATCCATTCCCCGCGAAAATGAGAAATGCCGCGATTCGTTTGCAGAATCGTCTGCGCGGCGGTGCTGCCGAGGCAGACGATCACTTTGGGCGCAATGGTGTCAATCTGCCGGAGCAAAAATGGCGAACACTCCGCGACTTCGTCTTTTTCCGGCTGGCGATTTTCCGGCGGGCGGCACTTCACGACGTTGCAGATGTAAACGTCTTTGCGCTGCAGGCCCATCGCTTCGATCATTTGGGTAAGCAATTTTCCCGCGCGTCCCACAAACGGAAGGCCTTGCGCGTCTTCATCCGCTCCAGGACCCTCGCCCACAAAGACAAGTTGCGCGTTCGGATTGCCGTCGCCAAACACAATGCTGTGCCGCGTTTTGTGCAGTTTGCACCGTTTGCAATCACCGAGGTCTTCACGAATCGTGAGCAGGGTGTCATTTTCGATTTTGTTCGAAGCTTCGAAGAGAGACGGCCCGTCATCAACGCGCGGCGGTTCGAACTTACGCAGAGGCGTAGGCGCTACGGGCGCGGCCGACGTAGGCTTTGGTTGTAGTTTTGGCAAACTCGGCTCCTCGATGCGTTGAATAGGTTTTTGCGCTGCGGCCACGGCTTGTGGCTCCCGAGCCAAGTCGGCATCGCCGCGACTGCGGTAGAAATGGCCGATACCGATGTCTTCATAAAAGAGCAGCCGTTCGGAGATTTTTTGTTGGAGTGAGTCGGAGAGGCGCTCGGGCATGGGCGGCTCAGTCGGAAGAATGTTGCGCCGCAGCGCGCAAACTGGTGCGCAACCGCACCACTTCGTCCAGGATGCGCTCCGCAACTTCGCGCTTCGTCATTTTCGGCAGCGCCAGATCGCGCCCGTCACGCGCGAGCAGCGTAACCACATTCGTGTCCAAATCAAAGCCCGCGCCTTCCGCAGTGACATCATTGGCCACGATGAGGTCGGCATTCTTCGCGGAAAGTTTTTTCCGCGCATTTTCCGCCACGTGGCCCGTCTCTGCGGCAAATCCCACCACGAGCCGCGTGCCTTTTTCTTTGGCAACGCTGGCAAGAATATCCGGGTTGGGTTCCAGTTTCAGGGTAAGCGGATCCTTCGAGCGTTTCAGTTTTTGCGAGAGCGGTTCCGCAGGCCGGTAGTCCGCAACGGCCGCCGCAAAAATCCCAACGGTAGCGGTGAAAAAATGCTGCCGCACAGCTTGATGCATTTCCAGGGCTGTGCGAACACTAACTCGCTCAACACCAGCAGGAGCATCCAATGCGGTCGGCCCGGAAACAAGCACTACACGCGCGCCACGCCGCGCCGCAGCTTCTGCAACCGCGTAGCCCATTTTCCCTGAAGAGCGATTTGTGATGTAGCGCACGGGGTCGAGGTCCTCGCACGTCGGCCCCGCCGTCACAAGTACGCCTTCGCTCTCCAGATCGCGCTTCAGCTTTAATACTTCGCGGACCGTTGCGACAATCGCTTCCTGCCCGGCAAGCCGCCCGGGGCCCGTCATTCCGCACGCGAGATAACCTTCATCCGGTTGCACGACGTGCACGCCGCGTGCGCGCAGCATCTCGAGATTCTCCTGCGTCGCGGGATGGTTCCACATGTTGACGTTCATCGCGGGCGCAATCACAACCGGCGCAGTCGAAGCCAGATGAAGCGTCGTCAGAAAATCGTCTGCAATGCCGCGCGCAAATTTGGCAATCAGGTCCGCCGTCGCCGGCGCAACCAGCAATAAGTCCGTTCGCTGCGCAACGGCAATGTGTTCAATTGCGCTTTCGAGGTTTGCTTCTCCGCCAGACTCGGCGAAAAGATCGGTAATCACTTTTTGTCCGGAAAGTGCAGCGAAGGTGAGCGGCGTGACAAATTCTCGGGCAGAGCGCGTCATCACCACCTGCACCGTAAAACCGTCCTGCTGCAGACGGCGCACCAGCTCCGCGGCTTTGTATGCCGCAACTCCTCCGGTGACGCCGAGCGTGATGCGCATGGTAGGGCTCCGCGGCGGACTACTTCCGCCGCTTGCCGTCGCTTTCCTCTCCGCTGTTCGCGGCGTGGAACTCGTATTCAATCAACCCGTAGTCGATTTCTTCGCAGGCCAGACGCGTGTACTTCAGCGTGCGCGGATTGTCCAACAGCGGCGGCGCGCCCGCCATCAATTGGCGAGCGCGGCGTGCCGCAAGCACGACATAAGCAAACTGGCTTTCCGGAGCTTTAGTCTGCACAGTCATTTCAGTCTTTCCCTCCAAATGACGCCAGAAGATTTTCCACCACCGCGCGGCGGCGCACGCTGGAGCACCGCAAAGCGGTCACAATCGCTTCAACTTCGCGGCCCGCGCGTTCCACATCTTCATTCACCACGCAATAATCGTAATACTTGCCGAACGCTTCAATCTCCGCTCGCGCTTTTGCCAGGCGCCGCGCAATCTCTTCGTCCGAATCCTGCCCCCGGCTGCGCAGCCGGCGCTCCAATTCTGCACGCGAAGGCGGCAAAATGAAAATCGCCACGGACTCCGGCAGCTTCTCTTTTACCTGAGCCGCGCCCTGCACATCAATCTCAAGCACAAGGTCGAGACCTTTTTCGCGTGATGCGTCGAGCCACTTCTTCGGGGTGCCGTACGAGTGTTTGCCAAATACGCGCGCGTGCTCCAAAAACTCGCCGCGCGAAACCATGGCTTCGAACTCGCTTTCCGTGACGAAATCATAGCATTTCCCGCTGGACTCGGTCGTGCGCCGCGGCCGGGTAGTACATGACCGCGAAGCCATCATTCCGGGCATCTGCAAGATCCGCTGCACCAAAGTCGATTTCCCCGACCCCGACGGTCCGGAAACGATCAACACCATCGGACTGCTTCCCTTGTCCGCGCTCATTCGATGTTCTGTACCTGCTCCCTCAGTTTTTCGATTTCCGCTTTGATTTCGAGGCCGATTCCGGTAATGGCGAGCGCCTCGCCTTCCACACCCGGAGTTTTCGAAAGCATCGTGTTCGCTTCGCGATGCATTTCCTGCAACAGAAAATCCAGCTTCTTGCCCAGTTCGCCCGCGCCATCCAGCAGTTTTCCAAACTGCAGCAAGTGGCTGCGCAGGCGGTCGAGTTCTTCGCTGATATCGCTGCGTTCCGCCAAGATCGCAGCCTCCTGCGCGATGCGTGCCGGATCAATCGTTGTGCTGCTTAACAAGTCGCGTAAGCGCGCATCAAGGCGGCGGGCGAACGCCGGCCGCAGGGTGGACGCATGCTCCCGCACCTGATCCACCAGCTCGCCGATCCGTGCAAGCCGCCCGCGCAGATCATCAACCAGATGCTTGCCCTCGGCGCGGCGCATTTCATCTAATCTTCCAAGCGCCTCAAGCAAACAGCGGTCCAACATCTGTCCCAGCTGTTCTTGCTCCTCTTCGCTCTCCGGAACTACGGGAGCCAATCCGCCGATTACTCCCGGCAACCGCAACAACGCGACCACATCCAATTCTGCCGTGACCGAAGTTTGCAGCCGCAAATCATCCGCAGCTTTCAGATACGCCTGCACTAGGTCTCGATTCACATGCATTGGCATCGCCGCGCCGGGTTCAACGCCCACGTGCACGTCCACATGCCCTCGATGAATGCGGTCCCTCACCACCTGCCGCAGACGCAGTTCGTAAAGATCGAATCCTTCCGGCAAGCGGAGCTTCAAATCCAGAAAACGATGATTTACACTCTTGACGCTCACGCGAATCGACCAGCCATTGACCTCGCCGCGGGCTTGCGCGTAGCCGGTCATAGACAGACATTCCGGCTTCCTCGCAGCTGCTGTGGTCTGTTTGCTCATGTCGGTTCCCCCATTGGCGGCCGGATGGCCGATGCGGACGGTGCGGGGGCCAGCATCTCGTCGTCCGCAAACTGCAAGTCATGAAGCCGGGCGTAAGTACCGCCACGCGCAAGAAGCTCGGCGTGAGTTCCGCATTCGCGGATCTGCCCGTCTTCGAGGACAAGAATTTTATCCGCACGGCGTATCGTTGCCAAGCGGTGGGCGATGACAAATGTGGTCCTTCCGACCATCAGGTTCGCCAGCGCCTTTTGCACGAACTTCTCTGATTCTGCGTCTAATTCCGAAGTGGCTTCGTCGAGAATCAAGATGGGAGAATCCTTAAGAATCGCGCGCGCGATGGCGATGCGCTGCCTTTGTCCGCCGCTCAATCGCGTGCCACGTTCTCCAATCATCGTGTCGTAGCCCGACGGTAGCTCCCGAATAAAATCGTGCGCCAGGGCAGCCTGTGCTGCGGCGATAACGCGCTCTTTTGCGATGCCCGCAAGTCCATAGCAGATATTGTTCCAAACCGTGTCGTGAAACAGGATGTTTTCCTGCGTAACGATCGCCATTTGAGCGCGCAACGAGCGGAGCCGCACATCCCGGATATCCGTACCATCCACCAGGATATTGCCCGAAGTTACGTCGTAAAACCTCGGCAACAAATTAACCAGAGTGGTTTTCCCCGCGCCGCTGCTTCCCACTAGCGCGACCACTTCGCCTTTCTTTGCGATGAAGTTTATGTTGCGAAGCACGGGATTCGATTCATACGAAAACGCCACATTGTTGAATTCCACGTCGTTCGAAAACGGAGGCATCTCGCATGCCCCCGGAGGAGCATCGTTTTCTTCCTGGCTCAGATCCAGGTAGGTGAACACCTGCATCGTTGCTCCTTGCGCTTGCTGAAACTGCTGGTACACCGCTCCGATTCGCTTCACCGGTTCGTAGGATTTGAAAAGCGCGTACACAAACGCGATGAACATGCCCGTAGTCAGCACGCCGAGCTTAATGCGATCGCGCGCATACAAAAGCAAAAGCCCGATTACCACTGGCTGAAGCATGTCCATTAACGGAGACGTGGCCACTTGCGCGCGAACCCAGCGCATGGTCTCGCGCAAGAGCCGTCGCGAAGCCCCGCGAAACTTGGAGATTTCGAATTCCTCCATGCCGAACGCCTTTACGATGCGATTCCCGCCGACGGTTTCCTGAAGAATTTGAGTCAATTCGCCGAGCCGCGTCTGGCTGGATTCGACCGAGCGCCGGATGCGCCGCCCCAGCTTCCCAATCGGCCACACGATGATTGGCAACAACAGGGCGCACGCGAGCGTCATCTTCCAATCAAGGTAGAACAAAATCGCCAGATAGACCGGAAACAAGAACGCCTGACGAAAGAGCTCTGCAAGATATTCGGAAATAGCCAGGCGCGCCCGCTCTACATCATTGATGACCGCGGAGAAAATCCGCCCAGCCGATTGCTGCTGAAAAAACGCGATGGGCTGGCGGATGATGCGTGAGTAGACCTCATTTCGTAGGTCGGTGATCGAGCGATGGCCGATGTACTGAATCAAGGACACGCCCGCGAATTCACTCAAAGACTTGACGGCGTAAATGATTAGGAGCGAAATCACCACGACCGTCCAAACGTTGTGAATGCTGTGCGGGAACAGACGATTTATGTAGACGGGAGTCCCGCTGATCGGCGTGCGGAAGAGCAAGATGTTGGAATCGGTGCTCGCGGGATTGAGCACGCGGTCAAACACCGGGGCAATGAGGAGAGCCACGGTGCCTTCGGCGAGAGCCACCACCGCAAGCAGCGACACGCCCACGACCATGCCGACCCAATAAGGCCGCACATAGGCGAGGAGCCGCTTCAATTGTGGTGAAAAAAACGAGGCCACGCTCGAGAATCCCCCGGACTGAGCACTTGTTACGCTATTCGCCCACGATGCAGTGTGTCAAGTTTGCGGGGCGCGCCATTCGCTGCATTTACTTATCGATATCGCGATGGTTGACCTTCGTCGAATATCCGAGCTTTTTGATTGTCTTCTGCAGCGCCTCGGCGAGCATCACCGAACGGTGCTTGCCACCCGTGCAACCAAAAGAAATCGTCAGGTAGCTTTTCCCTTCGCGAATGTAATGCGGAATCAGATATTTCAGCAGTTCTTCGATCCGCCGCAGGAATTGTCCCGTTTGCGGATAGGAAAGAATGAACCGCCGAACTTTGGCGTCCTTTCCTGTGTAAGGGCGCAAACGCGGAACAAAATGCGGATTCGGCAGGAAACGCACGTCAAACACCAGATCACTGTCGCTCGGTAGGCCAAACTTGTATCCAAAGCTCACCACAGAAACGAGCAACGGCCGCCGATCGGGACTCTTGAACCGCTCTGTGATGAAGTGCCGCAATTCGTGCACATTGAATTGCGTCGTGTCTATCGTGACGTCCGCGAGCTTGCGAATCGGTTCCATCATTTTGCGCTCATAGCGCAAGCTCTCCCGCACGGGAAGCTCTTTGCCGAGCGGATGCGGCCGACGCGTTTCACTGTACCGGCGCAACAGCGCGTCATCCACCGCCTCAATGTAAACCAGCGTGATGGGATGATCTTTGCGCAGATGCTTGAGCAGCGGGGGCAACTTTTCCAGTTGCGACCCTTCCCGCGCATCCACGAGCAGCGCGGCCCGGGCAAAATCCGCCTCTCCGGCGGCATGCAACTCCGCAAAAATCGGAATCAATTCGACGGGAAGGTTGTCCACGCAATAAAAACCCATGTCTTCGAATGCGCGGAGCACAGTGCTTTTTCCGGAGCCGGAGAGTCCGGTCAGAATGACCAGTTGGCGTGATTCGCGGGTGGCGCGCGGCTTCACGGCAGGCGGCCGCTCAACTCTTCACCCGCCGCTGATGCGTGCTGGGGATACGCATGTCTTCGCGATATTTTGCAACCGTCCGCCGCGTAACGCGGATGCCCGCATCTTCCAGCTTTTTCGCAATCTGATCGTCGGTCAGCGGTTTGGTTGAATCCTCTTCATCGATCATTTTCTTGACGAGCCGCTTCAGCGTCAGCAGCGACATCCCGCCGCCCTCCGGCCCATTCACCGCCTCGCTAAAAAACGACCGCAGTTCGAGTACGCCCTGCGACGTGTGCGCATATTTGCTCGCGACCGCGCGGCTCACGGTCGAAGGATGCACTCCCACTTCTTCCGCAACTTCCTTGATCATCATGGGCTTCAGCGCGTCCGGCCCGTGGTCCAGAAAATCGCCTTGCCGGGCAATGATGCTCTGGCAAACGCGCAAAATCGTGTGCTTGCGTTGCTCGATATTTTTCAAAAGTTGAATCGCGGCGGTGAACCGCTCTTTCACATAATTTCGAACGTCGCGGTCTGCGGCGTCGCGCGCGAGCAACCGCCGGTAAGTCGGGCTCAGCCGCAGTTGCGGCATATCGTCTTCATTCAAAAAGACCTGCCACAGGCCATCTACTTTTCGAAAATAAACATCCGGTTCGACAAGCCTCGGCTCCGTCTTGTTGTAGCGCAGCCCGGGACGCGGATCGAGTTTCTTGATCACATCCAGCGCCCGCTTCACCACCTCGATCGGCCGGTTCAGTGCGCGCGCCACTTCTTTTAATTGATTCGCTTGCACTTGCTTCAAGTGCTCAGAAACAATCTGTTGCGCCAGCGTGTTCTGCGGATCAAACGCCTTCAGTTGTAGCAACAAGCACTCGCGCAAATCGCGTGCGCCAACCCCAATCGGATCGAAATCCTGTACTACTGCCAGCGCATCATCCAAATCATCTTGCGAATATTTTCCGTTCTGGCTCAGCTCCTCCGTCGAAGCCGTCAAATACCCATTCTCATCCAGGTTGCCGATAATGCTTTCCACAAGTTCTCGCACGGTGTCCGAACAAATCGTCACGCTGAGCTGCCACGTCAGGTGTTCTGTCAGTCCCGCGGGCGAGGACAAGAACTTTTCAAACGACGGCCTCTCCGTAACTTCGCGTTCCTGCGATTGCCCGCCGTCGCCGCCCGTATCGAGGTACTGATTGAAAAAAGTTCCGACGTCGAATTCATCAAACGGGTTCGACTCCGGCTTCTCCGGAACTTTCTCCGTCTCGTTTCGAATGAAATTTTCGTCGCTGTAATTGTCTGTCGCTGTGGGTTCTTCGCTTTGCTCTTCCAGAACCGGGTTCTCAATCATCTCCTGATTGATCATCTCCCGCAGTTCCAGGCGGTTCAGCGCGAGTACGCTGACCATTTGCACCAGGCCGGGCGTCAGAATCTGCTTCTGCGTCACCTTCAGATTGAGTTTTAGTCCCTGCCAGGCCATGATCGTTTTTGGTCTTTCTCTGTTGCGCCTCTAGTTCAAACGGAAGTGGTCACCAAGGTAGACGCGGCGCACTTCCGCATCGTTGCTCAAATCCTCTGGACGGCCTTTCCGAAAGATTTTTCCACCTCTCAGGATGTACGCGCGGTCGGTTACGGTCAAGGTCTCTCGAACATTATGGTCCGTGATGAGAACTCCGATGCCGGATTTCGCAAGGTCACGAATGATCTCCTGCAAGTCCTTTACGGTCAGCGGGTCAATACCCGAAAACGGCTCGTCCAGCAACACGAACGATGGCTGTAGCGTCAGCGACCGCGCAATTTCCAAACGTCGCCGCTCGCCGCCGGAAAGCATGTAGGCTTTGCTGGTTCTCACGGTTTCTAGTCCCATATGCACTAGCAATTCCTCAAGCCGGTCGCGCTGCTGCTCTGGAGTGAGAGGCAGGGTTTCCAGGACGGCCAGAAGATTTTCTTCGCTGGTCAGTTGACGAAAGACCGAAGGTTCCTGCGGCAGATAGCTGATCCCGCTTCGCGCCCTGAGGTACATCGGCAGGTCGGTGATTTCGTCGCCGTTGAGCAGAACCTTGCCGGAATCCGGCCGGGCAAGCCCCACAAGAATATAGAAGGTAGTGGTCTTTCCGGCACCGTTGGGCCCCAAGAGCCCAACGACTTCGCCTTGCCCGATTTCCAACTCAACGTTGTCAACGACTTTGCGACCGCGGTACGACTTGCTCAGTTCAAGGGCTTGGAGCTTGAGCATACCTCGCCAAAACTGACCGCCCACGCGGCCCAGTTATTTCTCGACCCGGTGCTTCGTCAACGTGCGGGAACCGTTTTCGGAGTCGACGATGATCGTAGCATCCGCTAAATAGAAGGTCAATTGACGCCCGGTGGTTGTCCCTTCGGACGCGTCAAAAATCGTCGGTGTTCCGCCGGTCATTACAAATTTTCCGTCGGCCGCGGTGTACTCGCCGCGATCGGCTGTCGCTCGCCGCTTGCCTTGTTCGACTGTCACGCCGCCAGTCCCGACCGCCCGGCTGATCTGCTGGGCGCCCGGCGCGCCCCCTGAATTGCTATTGTTGGCGGGAACTCCCCTTGTGAAATAGATCTCCATCGCGCCGCTTCTTATTTTCTGATCCGTGGATTGCACTGTAACTTCCTTTTCCAGATGCGCGCGATTTTCTTTGTCCCAATAGGTCAGGCTGCCCGCAAAAATGTACCAAAGCTGTGGTGTTTTCTTTGGCGCTTGATTCACCGTTGCAGCCGTCGGGGCTTGCACAAAGACGGCCCGCACATTCCCCGTTGCATTCAAAACGCGTGCAGAGCGCTGCAATTCGATTGTGTCGGCTTCCATCGTCGAATCGCCCTGCCAAAGTCTTGCATGTCCTTTGTAGAAAGCGCGCCCGGTTTTCGAATTCCCTTGCAGCGCGTCCGCGGTGATATTTGTCGCGGCAGCCCCAATCTGCACAGCTCCTTGCTTGCTCGCGTAGTCCGTCGAGCGCACGCTTCCGTCCGCGTAGATCTCACCGGTATTCTGCAAAAACGTAATCTTGGCCGCGTGTGTTTCCGTGTTCGCATCGCGCGCCTGCGCATGACCCGTGAGCACAACCGATTGCGCCGCCTTCACAAACACCGCGTTTTCTGCCTGTGCGGACTTATCCGCGTCCTTTAACCTCACGTCGCCTTGCATTTCCATCTGCGACCAGCCACCGTTTGCCTCAAGCTGCGCCGTACCATTTTTCCCAGTCGCTGTTTGCGTGCCTTTTCCGGGCATGCTTCGCTCCACTCGCACATTCCCCGATGCCTGCAGCAGCTTCGCTTTCCCCGCGTCACCAAAATCCAAATGAAGTCGATCCGCTTGTAATTTGGTCTGCTCACCCGCTCCGGCGGTTTTTCCTGCGCCGTTTGTCCACACCAGCGTGCCCGGCGCAAGCGTTTCCGCCATTTGCGGCCGCGACTTCTCTTCAAGTTTTCCGCCCGAAAAGCTCATGCGCACGGCATCGGACTGCAGTTCTCTCGCTTCTCCGGTTTTCTTGTTCTCGGTATGAACTCTTGCCGCCCCCCTTAGCGTGATCTCCTTCGTGCGTCCTGTCGTGGGCCAAAAATCCAACTGAGCATCATTCGAAGCCATTTCCTCTTTCTCTTCTACGCCATCCACTGAACCTGTCACGTTTCCTTGCGCCGCGATGCCCGCGATTTTTCCTTCCGCGTTCAGCATCGCCGTCATCGTGTCCGCATTCATCGCACGCGCGCCTTTTTGGTCCTGCGAGTGCAGTTCAGGCCGAATCCCTGCTCCGCCTGCGCTCGCCACCAGCTTGCGCGCGCGAAAACTCTCGTCCAGCTCCACGGCAACGTTTCCGGCTTTGAGTTGGGTTCCAGCCGTCGTCGCCTCCGCAGGCCCAGTTAGTTGCATCCTGTGCGCGTCGCGATCGAAGTCCAGCCGTGTACCGCGGATCTGCACCGGTTCTGGGTCCTTATTCTTGGCCGTTTTCGATGGCGTGGGCGTCAATTCGAACCGCACGTCATGTTGCAGCCGCAGAGCTCCCTCATTCGAATGATATTCGACACCCCTCGCTTCGCCCGTTCCATTCGGCAAGCGAAACATGATCGGCTCGGAAGTTTTCGCAATTCCCGTGTTGCGCTCGAAAGTTACGCTCCTCGTCTCCACATGCACGGTCCGCGCAGCGCCCATTTCCGGACGTTCTTTGATTAGCCTTGCGTCGGCTGCGCTCATCAAATCCATTTGCACCAGGCCGCTGCAGTCAATGTTTTCCGGGTTTTTCGTGTAGCGGCAGGTCTGCGTATGCAAAATATCGTTGCGGTTCTGTTCTCTTCCGAACACCGTGATCTTCACGTCTTCCAGCAGGCTCGCGGCTTCACCCTTGAAATTCGTCGAATGGGAAGCTTCTACGGTGTAGATCGTCTGCGTTCCTTCCACTTTCGAAAACGAAATCCCGCTGAGCTGGCGATCTACGTACGCGGGTGCCGGCGGAGGCGCGTTTCTCTTTGCCACTGCCCTTTGCCAGCCCCGCCCTAGATACACCGCGGCCGTCACGGCGGCCAGGCAAAGCGCCACCGCGGCCGACCATCGCGCGTACTTCGCCGCTTCACTTCTCTTCATAGTTTCAGTTAAGCAAAATTCAGGTGGGCTGTATAGCTGCGCTCGTGCGGGTGAGTAGTGTTATCCGGCGCTTTCGGCGCTCGCTGCAGGCGGTTCTGGCAGGATTCCAACATTTGCCGCGGCGACGCTGTCGCGATTCGTGTTTTTTACCAGGTACATCGCTTCGTCCGCGAGATGCAACAACCCTTCTTTTGTTCTCGAATCGACGGGATACGCGGCCACGCCCATGCTCGCCGTCAGCCGGATGTCCAGGCCATCCGCAGTGAGCCACTTCGTCTCCCGGATTAGTTGATGCAACCGTCGCGCAACATTCAATGCGTTGTCCTTCGAAGTTTGCGGCAGCAACAGCACAAATTCGTCTCCGCCGTAGCGGAATGCAAAATCAATCAGGCGGCAGTGCTGCTTCAGCGCATTTCCGATCTCCGCCAGCAGCCGCGATCCAATCAAATGCCCTTGCGTGTCGTTCACCTGCTTGAAGTGATCCAGGTCAATAAAAATCAGCGAAAATTCGTAGTTGTACCGCTGCGAACGGTAAATCTCCGTCTCCAGAATAAACCCCATGTGCCGCGCGTTGTAGAGCGACGTGCAATCATCGGTAATCGTCAGCTCGTGAATCCGCTTCACGTGCCGCGCATTTTCCAGTGCAATCGCGGCAAAGTCAGAAAGCGCTTCAAGCAATTTCAAATCGCGCTGATCGAATCCATCCGGCCCAATACAATTAATGAGCTCAATTACGCCCAGGCACGTATCGCGGAATCGCACCGGCACGGCCACGATGGATTGCGTCTCGGTCTTCGTTTTCTCATCCACTTTGGAGAAGAATCGCGTGTCCTTCGAAGTGTCCGGCACAACTACCGTCTCGCCGTGTTGCGCCACCCAGCCCGCAATTCCCTGTCCCATCTTTACGCGCACATCTTTCAGCGCCTGCGAAGCCTTCCCGACCGCCAATTCGAAATAGAGTTCCTGCTTCGCCTCATCCAGAAGCAGCAGCGACCAGTTGTCCGGCCGCAAAAACTCGTCAATCTTTTCCATAATCGTCCGCAGCACCTGATCGAGCTGCAGCGACGACGTCAACGCCTTCCCCAGCTCCTGAAAGACGGCCACTTCGCCCGCCTGGCGACGGTGCTCGGGCAGGCCCGGGTTTCGCCGGCGCTCTACTTCGGGAAACTGTTTTGTTTCCTCCACTCGCTAGTCCTTGGATCCGATTATCTTGAAGCGCGCCCTCCATCGGGCACACTTCCCCGGTTGCAGATTCGCTCAAATTGCACGAATCTGCGCCAGTATGGCTCCGATGGCGGATTGGTGCAACTTGGCCGTGGTACAGGCGTTCCAATCTTGCTAACTAAAGCATTTCCTCGGCTTGGCCAAATGCTTTTCTTGGCGCGGCACACGTAGTGGATGACTCTCCGCATGTCCCGCCCCGTCAACAAATAGCCCCGTAGGTGCCTCCAAATTTGCTCTCCGTTTGACAGCTTTCTGCTCCGCACCTATAGTGCCTCGCAGGGATCCCACGCCGTATCCCCTCATGCAGCGCGGAAACTCGTAATGTTGATGCCCGTTGCTTTCGGCATCGCGTTAAACTCTTTGTCTGCTCGATCCCATCTGGCAAAGCTGCCTGGCCTTCCGCGAGCGAGCCTGGCAATGCAAGATTGTTTGAGGACGGTTTTCACTGCATGGCGAAAGGCACGTTTGGAGAACGCCTGAAGCGCGAGCGCGAGCTCCGCGAAGTGACCCTCGATGAAGTTTCGACGGCGACGCGCATCAGCGCCCGCTTCCTCCAGGCTCTTGAAAATGAAGATTGGCCGCGGCTTCCGGGCGGTGTGTTCGGCCGGGGTTTTGTCCGCAGCATCGCCCGCTATCTCGGTCTCAACGAAGAAAGCCTGCTTGCTGAATATGATCTCGCGCGCGGCGAGAGCGCAAATCCTGCGACGCCAAAACCGGAAGAGCGCATTCCATCTCCTCCCAAATGGATTCCTATCGCCGTCGTTCTGGCTATTCTTCTTTTGCTCGTTGGGCTAATCGTCGGTGGCATCTACGGCTGGCGGAAATTCAAAGCGCATCGCCTCGCCAAGAAAGCCTCGAGCTATCTCTGGCAACCCGCGTCGCCTGTCGTGCCGGCGGTCCCCGCCGCTGAATCCGCCACCCTGTTGCTGGAATTGAACGTCAACATGATCGCGCCGCTCACCGCGCCCGGCTCCTCCGGTAAAATGGTTCTGACTACGAAGGACCCCAAGGCAGGTATGCGGTGGAGTCTCTCTCCCCTGAAGTCGTAGAGGAACTGCGGCACAATCGCGCCACTCGCGAACGCAAGCTGGCTGTTTGCTCCAGCGGCGCGCACCTAAACCCCGTTGACCGCGCCGAAGTGCTCACCGTGCTTTCGCATGATCCCGACGAAATGGTCGCTTCGCGCGCTCAGGATGCCTTGCTTTCCATTGCCCCGGAAGTTTTTGTGGATGCACTCAAGCGTCCCGAAGCTCTTCCCGCTTTGTTCTCCTACGCGTCCAAAAATCTTTCTGACAAACCCGGCATCGGCGAAGCTCTCGTGCACAACAAGAATTGTCCCGCTTCTCTCCTTGTGCCGGTCGTTCGACATCTGTCGACTGTTGGAATTCAGTCGCTGCTCGAAGATTTGGGCCGTGTCAGTGATTCCCTGGCTCTTGCCACAGCCCTCGAACATTCGAGTTCGGTCACTGCCGATCAAAAAAACATTCTTCACGAAATGCACGGCGGCGCCATAGACGAAGCCGCCCTGGCCGAGGCGGCCGCCGAAGCCGAGCCCGACGCGCAACGCCGTCAAACCCTTCTCCAGCAAATCGCGAAAATGACGGTCGCCCAGCGCGTTCAGTTTGCCGTCAAGGGCAGTTCGGAAGCCCGCCGCACGCTCATTCGCGACACCAACAAGGTCGTACAGCGCGCCGTCCTGCAATCCCCGCGCCTCACGGATCAGGAAGTGGAAGCCTTTGCTGCCATGTCCAACCTCACCGACGAAATCCTCCGCCTCATCGCCGCTAACCGCGTTTTTCGCAAAAACTACGTCGTCGTTCGTAACCTCCTTAACAATCCCAAAGTGCCTCTTGACGTCTCTCTTCATCTTTTGCCCATGATCAACGCCGTCGACCTCAAAAAACTCACCATGAACAAGAATGTCCCGGAAACTTTGCGCAGTTCGGCCAACAAACTTCAAAAGCAGCGCTCAGAAAACAAAAAATAGTTCCGCCCGCTCTGGATAGAGGCTCGTCCGTTCCTATTTGCCCTTCCGCTGGTTCGCTTTTATCATTTCGATATGACAAATCCCCTCAGATTGGTCTTGTTCACTCTTGCCGCAGCGCTCCTCTTCGATTCCGCCCCTGCAGCTCCTTTGCCCTCCGATCCCTGGACTTCCGCACAAACCATTCTCCCCGCCGACTTTGCTAAAGAAATTCAGCAGAAGCATGACCCTTCATTGAAAATCGTTTACGTCGGCGTTCGCACTCTCTACGCGGGAGCACACATCCCGGGCGCTGTCTTTCACGGCCCCGGTTCAACCGATCAAGGCCTCGCCGACCTGAAGAAATTCGCCGAAACACTTCCCAGAGATTCAAATCTTGTAATTTATTGCGGCTGCTGCCCGCTCGACCGTTGCCCGAATCTTCGCCCTGCTTTTTCCTCGCTTCACGACATGGGCTTCACCCGTCTCCGCGTCTTGATTCTTCCCACCAGCTTCGCCGCCGACTGGATCGAAAAGGGCTACCCTGTCGAAAAAGGTTCTTGATTCGCGCCGCCCTTGTGCAATCACCGAAGTCTGGTCTAGCATTTTCACCTTCAAAGGAGACATCATGGCCCGTCGTTTTTCCGCGCTTGTCGCTGCCGCAACAATCCTCTTCGCCCCTCTTCTTTTGAATGCCGGCGCTCCCTCACGCTCTCCCGCAGACGGCAAAGACGTCGTCCTCAAAGCGTCCGACATTTCTCCAAAACTTTTTCCGGAAACCGTCTTCTTCCGCGGCCAGTCTGCTCCTGTCCAGATGCGCAACACCGGCGGCATCCACTTCGCCGATGACCTCTACATGCTCGCAGGCATGGTGGACAATTCCGGCTACTCCTCCGGCATCCGCCAAAAATATCAAGCCTATTTGCTCACCGAAGTCCCGCTCCAAATCGGCGGCCAAACCGTCAAGCCCGGCGCTTACGGCTTCGGTTTTCTTGAAGGCAACAAATTCATCCTGCTCGATCTTGGAGCCAACGATCTTTTCCAGGTCGCCTCGCAGCGTGACGCCGAACTCAAGCGCCCCACTCCGTTCCAAATCATCGCCTCAGCCGACGCCGGCAAATATCGCCTCTACATGGGCCGCGAATTCGTCGAGTTCAGCCGCACCAAGTAATTTTTCTTTTTAGATTCTTCCAAAGGGGCCCCTTCTCATGCGCCGTGTGATTCGAACTCTTGCTGTCACCGCAGTTTCTCTTCTCGCTTTTCCGGTCCTTGCACAAACTTCGCCGCAATCTCACTTCGACGGAAAATCCTGGTGGGACCACGTCAAAGTCCTCGCCGACGACAACATGGAAGGTCGCGAAACCGGCAGTCCCGGCCTCCGCCGTGCCCAAGTCTACGTCGTCGAACGGCTCAAGAAAAATGGCATCGAACCCGCCGGCACGGACGGCTTCTATCAACCCGTGAAATTCATCCAACGCCAGGTCATCGAAAAGGATTCCTTCGCCGCGCTCGTCCGTGACGGTAAATCGGAATCCCTCGCCCCCGGCGATGACTTCCTCTTCTCCACCCGCAGCGATCCTAACGAAAAAGAAATCTCCGCCCCTCTCGTCTTCGCCGGTTACGGTTTGCAAATCCCCGAGAAGAATTCCGACGACCTCGCCGGCCAAAATCTCTCCGGAAAAATCGTCGTTTTCATTTCGGGCTCACCTGCGGACATCCCCGCCGCTCTCGCCTCCCACTACAGCACCTTCGCCGAGCGCTGGAAATCTCTCCGCGCCGCCGGCGCCATCGGCACAATCACCATCCTCAATCCCGCCTCCATGGATATCCCTTGGTCCCGCACCGCACTCAATCGCCTTCATCCTTCTATGGATCTCGCCGGCGCCGAATTCAACGAATCCGAAGGCCTCAAGCTCGCGCTCGTTTTTAATCCCACGTCGGCCGAAAAACTTTTTGCCGGCAGCGGCCACACTTTCACCGAGCTCGCCGCCCTCGCGAAAGATCGCAAGCCACTTCCGCGTTTCCCTCTCACCGTCTCCGTAAAATCCCACGTCGCTATTCAATCCAGCGAAGTCGAATCGGCCAACCTCGTCGCAAAACTTCCCGGCTCCGATCCTGCCCTCAAAAACGAATTCGTCGTCCTCTCCGCCCACCTCGACCACATCGGCATCGGCGAGCCCGTGGGCGGTGACCGCCTTTACAACGGCGCTATGGACGACGCTTCCGGCGACGCGCTCCTTCTCGACGTCGCCGCCAGTCTGAAATCCCATCCCGAAAAACTCAGCCGCTCGCTCCTCTTCATCTTTGTTACCGCCGAAGAAAAGGGCCTCCTTGGCTCGCGTTTCTTTGCCACGCATCCCACCGTTCCCGCAAAATCTATGGTCGCCGACGTCAACGTGGACATGTTTCTCCCCATCGTTCCGCTCAAATTTCTCGAGGTAAAAGGCCTCGAAGAATCCGACCTCGGCGATCGCGCCGCATCCGTCGCCGCTTCTCTCGGCGTCAAAGCCATCCCCGATCAGGAGCCTCTCCGCAATCGCTTCATTCGCAGCGACCAATATAGCTTCATCGTCAAAGGCATTCCCGCCGTCAAAATGGACGTCGGCGCGCTCCCCGGCTCGCCCGAACAAAAAATTTTCAAGGACTGGCTCACCAATCGCTATCACGCGCCTTCGGACGACCTCGATCAGCCAAAAGATCTCTCCGCCGCCGCACTCTACGAGGAAATCGTTCGCCGTCTCCTCATTGAAACCGCGAACGCGCCCGCTCGCCCCCGGTGGAAGCCCGATTCCTTCTTCCGACGTTACGCGGCAAACTGACTCCCGCATGGAATCGCCATGGCCGTAAATACCGTCGAGTCCATTCGCAAACTCTGCCTCGGTTTTCCCCACGCCACCGAGCAAGTCCAATGGGGTTACGATCTCATTTTCAAAATCGGCGGCAAAATGTTTGCTATTACTCCGCTCGAACCCGCTCCCGTTTTCCTCACCTTCAAAGCCACCGACGAATCCTTCGCCGATCTCACCGAGCGCCCCGGCATCATCCCCGCTCCCTACCTCGCGCGCGCAAAATGGGTCGCGCTCGAAAACGCTGACGCCCTCTCTCCGCAAGAACTCACCTCGCTCCTCCGCCTCTCTTACGACCTTGTCCTCGCCAAACTCCCCCGGAAAACGCGCGAGCGCCTCGCCTCCGCCAAACCCAAACAAAAATCTCTCTCGCGCCCGCCAAAACCTCGCCGCGAATCGGCATAGGGGGAATGGTCGCCCACTCTCCCCTGCCACACAACCGGACGTGCGGGTCCGCATCCGGCGGTTC
>Ga0137403_10000534_pt1 | contig 49136 bp, 46 predicted proteins | sample CZOMad2_1_16fung_FD_122057 | JGI IMG/M metagenome (GOLD analysis project Ga0137403, IMG submission 122057) | Vadose zone soil fungal communities from Angelo Coast Range Reserve, California, USA - CZOMad2_1_16fungal (Hybrid Assembly) | ecosystem: Environmental > Terrestrial > Soil > Vadose zone... | reverse complement strand
ACAGCCGGCCCGTCTACTCGACAGGAAAAGGTCGCGTGCCTCCCCCCGAGCCGCGCCCCGACCCGCCGTCTCTCACCGAGGCGCGCGGGCCCCGCGACGGCGTGGTGCGCATCTTCCGCGATCGCTCGGGGCGTAACGGCAAGGTCGTCACGGTAATCCGCGGGCTGCCGGCAAAGGATCTGGAGCATCGGGCGACAGAGCTCAAGCGTTTCTGCGGCGCGGGGGGTGCGGTCAAGGACGGCGCGGTGGAGATCCAGGGCGATCATCGCGAGCGCATCGCGGACAAGCTGCGCGCGCTCGGCTACACCGCGAAGCTGGCCGGCGGCTGACCGCTTGACAGGTTCCACGCCCCGCGGGATCATCCGCCCACACCCACCATGAACGGCGTGCACGACCTCGGCGGCAAGCACGGCTTCGGACCCGTGGAGCGGGAGGAGAACGAGCCGTACTTCCACGCGGACTGGGAAAAAGCCGTGATGGTCATGAACCTGATCGGCCTCGTCAAGCGCATCTACAACGTCGACGAGTTCCGTCATGCCATCGAGCGCATGGGCCAGGCGGAATACCTCAACACCTCCTACTTCGAGCATTGGCTCGCCTCCGTGTCCACTCTCCTCGTGGAAAAGGGAGTGATCAGCCGTGAGGAGCTCGAGGCGAGGACGAAGGAGTTCGAGCAGAATCCGCAGACGCCCCTACCCGAGCGCAAGGACCCGGAGCTCCTCGAGCGGATGATGCGGGCCGTACCCAAGGGCATGGCCGAGCAGAGCGAGCCCGATCCCGCTCCCCGCTTCAAGGCGGGCGACGCCGTGGTCACGCGCAACTGGCAGCCGCCCGGCCACACGCGGCTGCCCGGCTATGCGCAAGGACATCGCGGGCGGATCCATACCTTTCATGGCGTGTACGTCCTCCCCGACGCGCACGCCCACGGTCGTGGCCGCTGCCCCGAGCCGCTCTATAGCGTCGGCTTCGAATCCGGCGAGTTGTGGGGCGACACCGCCGAGCCGCGGCAGCGCGTCTATATCGATCTCTGGGAGAGCTATCTGAAGCCCGTCGAGGGTTAGGGGAAGCGGCATGGGCAGTCATCATTCGGAGCCCGAGCCCTGGGTGGTCCATCGCGTCCGGGCGCTCGAGTCGCTCCTGATAGAAAAAGGCCTCCTGTCCACGGAGGTGGTGGACAAGGTCGTGCAGACCTACGAGAAAGACGTGGGGCCCATGAACGGCGCCAAGGTCGTGGCCCACGCCTGGGTCGACCCCGCCTACAAGCGGCGCCTGCTCACGGACGGCACGGCCGCCATCGCCGAGCTCGGCATCGGCGGCCGCGGCGGCGGGGACAAGATGGTGGTGGTCGAGAACACACCCTCCGTCCACAACATGGTGGTCTGCACGCTCTGCTCCTGCTATCCGTGGCCGGTGCTGGGGCTGCCCCCCGTCTGGTACAAATCGCCTGCCTACCGTTCGCGCGCCGTCCTCGAGCCGCGCAAAGTGCTGGCCGAGTTCGGCGTGACGCTGTCCGAGGACATCGAGATCCGCCTCTGGGACTCGAGCGCGGAGATCCGCTACATGGTGCTGCCGTTGCGCCCCGAAGGATCGGAGCATCTCTCCGAGGCCGAGCTGGCCGCTCTGGTCACGCGCGACGCCATGATCGGCGTGGCGCAGGTGCAGGCGCCTACCGCGGTACGCTAGTGCGCAACATCGTCCCTCGCCCGGACGGGCGCCGCATCCACGTCGCGCGATCGCTCGGCCAGCTCTTCGTCTGCGCCGACGCCTGCTGCTGCGGCCGCGTGCAGGATGGATACGCGCCGGTGCCACGCGAGCTCTATCACACGGAATGGGAGCGGCGGGGCCTCCGCAATCGTGTCCACCTGACCATCGGCGGCTGCCTCGGTCCCTGCGCCCTCGCCAATGTCATCATGCTGCTCTTCGAAGGCAGACAGGCGTGGTTTCACTCCATGTCCACGGACGAGCAGGTGCGGGCGCTCTACGACTGGATCGACGAGCTCGTCCGCGAGCGCCAGTGGACGGACCCGCCGCCCGCGCTGGCCGCCTACCAGTTCACCGCGTCCACGTGGGAAGGGCGTCCCGACGGGCAGCCGGTGGATGATCTGCATCTTCGCGCGGGCGCGCCCCCGCCCAAGGCCTGCCGCGTGCCGCCCCCCGAGCCCGTGAGCGATGTCGAGCCGAGCCGGCTCGTGTCCAACATGGAGGGTCCCCTCGCCGCGCCCCGCAAGAACGGCGAGCTGGTCTTCGAGGCGCCGTGGGAAGGGCGCGTCTTCGGCATGGCGGTAGCGCTCTACGACCAGCGGCTCTACGCGTGGGAAGAGTTCCAGAAGAGTCTCATCGACGAGATCGCCCGCGCGGGCGACGAGCCCGGTTCCGCGCGCTACTACGAGCGCTGGCTCGCCTCCTTTGAGCGTCTGCTTGCCGAGAAGGGCATGCTCGAGGCGGAGGAGCTCGACGACCGCACGGAAGCCTTCGAGTTCGGCGAGCGCGACGAGGTGTACTAGGGAGCGGGAACCGACGGACGACCGTCGAGGCGCCGGCGGAGCATGCGGCTCGCGTCCTCGTCGCGGCCGGCGTGGAGATAGGCTCCGAGCAGGGTCTGCTCGAAAACGTCGCGCTGGGCCCGGCTGCCCCCCACCCGCACGATCTCCGCGAACACGGGGGCCATCAGGGCGATGGTCCGATCCCAGTCGCCCTGCGCGTAGGCGGTCATGGCTTCCGCGACGTCGGCCGCGACGCGGCCGGCGGGTTGGCGACCTTCTCCGTCCATCTGCCTGAGCTCCGCGAGTCGGGCCGCGGCGCCGTCGGAATCGCCGGCGGCGGCGAGAGCCATGACGAGGTGCCCGTCCGCGAAGGCGACGCTCGGCTTGGGGAATGCGCGCCGGGCGAAGTCACGCACCTCGTCCCAGGGCTGAGGCGTGGGTCCGACGCTCCACAAGTGGCAGCGCCAGAGGAAGGACGCCGAGTCGACCAGGGTGCCGAGAGCGGCGGAGAGCGAGATCCCGGGGCGAATGCTGTCGTCGTAAAGCTTCACGGCCTGCTCGGTGCATCCCCGGCCGAGCTCGAACAGCGCCAGATGCCAGGACAGATGGCAGTGGAGCTGCGCGGCGCGCGCATAGCCGGGGAGCCAGCTCCTCACGAAGGCGGCGCCGGCCGCGCTGTCGCCCTCTTCGTAGAGGATGTGAGCGAGGGCGTGCGCGGCGTGGGCATTGCGCGGATGGAGGCTCAGCGAGCGCTCGACGAGTCGGCGGCCGCGCGCGGGATCGCCGGCTTCCGTGCAGGCGAAGGCGTGGACGTTGAGAAACCACCAGTCTTCGCCGTAGGCCGGCGCCAGCTCGTCCAGGATGCCCAACAACAGCTCGTTCCGGTCATGGCGGCCGCTGAAGCCGGTGAGGCTGTAGGTGCCGGTGGCGAGCGAGAGCACGAGGGCATCGCGCGGAAACTCGCGCAGGTGCTCGCGTGCCGCGTCGAGGGCGCGAGGAAGGTCGGGGCCGAGGGCGAGGCTCACCGCGGCCACGTGGCCCCGCTCGCGAGCGGTAGCGGTGCGGGCAAGGTCGCTCGCCCGGGCGGCTGCCGCCTTCGCCTCGGCTCCGGCGCCACGCATCTGCAAGGCGCGCGCCCTCGCGGCGTGGGCCAGAGCGAAGTCGGGGTCGGCGGCGAGGGCGCGGTCGAGGGCCTCGTCGGCTCCCACATTGCCGGACAGGAGCGCATCCACCGCGGCCACGTAGTCTACGACAGCCCGCGACGGCCGAGCGCCCAGGGGCAGCCCGTAGCGATCCTCAGACGTAGCCGGGCCCTTCGATGACGGGGTGGGCGGTGAGAAACGCTTCGTCCACATCGACGCCCAAGCCGGGGTTCTCCTGGGGCAGCACGCAGCCGTCCTGGCCGATCCGGAAGGACTCGCTCACGAGCTCGTCGCGAAAGAGATTGACCTTGGAGACGTCCGCCTCGAAGTAGCCGCCGTTGTCGATGGCCGCGAGGAAATGGATGCAGGCGGCCATGTTGAGCCCGGTCATCGACGTGTGCGGATGAATGGGAAGCTTCCACGTGCCGGCGAGCGCCGCGATGCGCAGCCCCTCCGTGATGCCGCCCGTCTTGGAGAGATCCGGCTGGAGGATGGTGATCACGCGGTCTTCGATGACGCGCGAGAACTCGAAGCGCGTGTAGTGATTCTCTCCGGCCGCGAGGGGCAGACGGCCGAAGCTCTTCGCCTGCGCGTAGCTCAGGTGGTCGTGGGCAGGAAAGGGCTCTTCGAGCCATCCCACGCCGTGGGCGTCGAGCCCCGGCATAGCCTGGCGCGCATCGGCCACGGTGTAGCCGGTATTGGCGTCCGTGAGGATGACCATGTCGTCGCCGAAGGCCTTGCGCACCGCGGCCACGCGCTCGAGATCGCGCGACGGCGAGTCGCCCACGCGAAGCTTGAGCGCCTGATAGCCCTGAGCGGCGAAGAGGCGCGCCTCCTCGACCAGGGCCGCGGGCTCCTGATAGCCGAGGGAAACGCCGCCCGCATAGGCGGGGATGGGACGCGCCGTGCCACCGAGGAGCCGGTAAAGCGGCCAGCCCGTCGCCTTGCCCCGGATGTCCCAGAGGGCCATGTCGATGCCGCTCATGGCGATGGCCGTGGCCGCGCCCATGCCGTGCGAGCCCAGCTGCATCTTGTAGATCCGGGCCCACACGCCGACCACGTCGGCCGCGTCCATGCCGACAACGAGCTGGCGCAGCGTGGTGTTGGCGTGATGCGCGACGGCGCCGGGGGAGCGGCCGTGATGGGATTCGCCCCAGCCGGTGAGGCCGTCGTCGGTGGTGACCTTCACCACGACGGCGTCGCGCTTCACGGCCTGGCCGATGCCCAGCGATACGCGCGCGGCCGGCGGCACGGGAAACGACGTCGCATAGGCCTTGACGTCGGCGATCTTCACGGTCTGCCTTTCCCCCTCTCCCTTCCAGGGAGAGGGTAAACCGCCCCCTCACCCTGCCCTCTCCCCCGGTGGGGGAGAGGGTTTAGCAGTTCATGTATTTGGAGCTGACCAGCGACTTGACGCTGCCGTCCTTGTCGAAGACGTGGCGCTGGAGACCGGCCAGATCCTTGCCGTACACGTGGATCTCCACCGTGCTCTTCGTGGTCGGGTTGTACATGGCGTGGATCTCGTCGTGAGGCGGCACGAGGACGGAGACGGCGCCCGGCTTGTGGCGCAGCACCTCGCGCACCTGGAGGGCGGTCTTGCCACCGAGCTCGCGCGGACCCGCAGAAGTGTAGCGCGTCTCCTGGATCTCGTTCTCGACCACGCCGACCAGTCCCCACGTCTCGTGGTCGTGCGAGCCCGCCTCGTCACCGGGCCGCCAGATCACCGAGGTCACGTTGAATCGCGGCGCGCGGTGCAGCATATAGCGGCCGCGCTGCCCCGCGGGCGACGTGCGGTACTCGAGGGGGATGGCCTCGGGATTCCGGCAGAGCCGGGCGAGGAGGGGCGCGGCCCTGGCGGTGATCGCGCCCGGATCGGTCTCCATGCTCGTGATCGCGTCGAGATCGTCCACGAAGCTCTCGAGGGTGTAATCCGCCACGGTGAATTCTCCCTAGGGCTCGACGGGCGTGTCCGGGTGGCCTGCCCACTCCGTCCACGAGCCGTCATACACCGCAACCTTCCTGTGGCCGATGAGATGCAGTCCCAGCGCCAGCACCGAGGCCGTGATTCCCGATCCGCACGTGGTCGCGACGGGTCGCTCCGCATCCACGCCCAGGGCGGTAAAGGCCTCACGGAGCCCGTCCGGCGACAGGAGCGTGCCGTCGGGTTGGTAGAGCGCGTCATAGGGCAGATTCAGACTGCCCGGAATGTGGCCCCCGCGCAGACCCGCGCGGGGCTCCGGCTCGGTGCCGGCGAAGCGGCCGCGCGAGCGCGCATCCAGCACCTGCTCGCGTCGAGTGCCGATATTGCGCCGCACCTGCTCCAGATTGCGTACGATGCCGCGACGAAGGTGCGCGCGGAAGCGCGCCGGCGCAACTTTGGCGGGGCCCGTCTCCACCATCCGGCCCTCCGCCTTCCATTTACGCAAGCCGCCGTCGAGGACGGCCACGCGGTCATGACCCATGGCCCGGAACGTCCACCACACGCGAGCCGCGCTGACCACCCCCCGCACGTCGTAGACCACGACCAGATCGTCGTTCGAGATGCCGAGCTCGCCCACCTGGCGACCGAACTGCGCCGCGCCGGGCAGCATGTGGGGCAGCGGCGTCGTGCGGTCCGCGATGGCGTCAACGTCGAAGAAGGCCGCGCCGGGAATGTGTGCCTCCTCGAACTCTCGGCGCGGATCGCGTTCGAGCTGGGGCATGTGCCAGGTGCCGTCGAGGACACGCACGCGAGAGCGGCCGCTCTGAGGCCGGGCGAGCTGCGCGGCAAGCCATTCGGTGCTCACGAGCGTGGCGGGCGCTTCGATCCGCGCGGAGCGCGTGGGCGGCTTTGCGCGCCCGGGTCGCCGCTTCGCCGCGCGGGCGGAGCGCTTGACCTTGCGCGCTGCTTTGACCGGGCCACGAGGGCGAGACCGCTTACTCATGTCCCCTGCCCCTCCGTGACGTGGTCGCCGTCACGGCTTGGCGGTGGCGAAGCGGAACCTCGACAGCTCCGCGAGCCGGTCGAGGGACATGACGCCCTCGTATTTCTCTCCGTTGATCACCCAGGTCGGATAGGCGCGCACGGGCACCTTCTCGCAGAGATCCTGGCGGGGATTGATCCCCTTCGGATCACATTCCACGTACGGCAACTGGTTGACGGCAGACCCGAACCGGGCCTTTTGCTCTTTGCACGCGGGTCACCAGAAGGCACCGTAGAAGGTGGCGTTGCTCTTCGCCAGGTGCTGGGCCAGCGCCATCTGATACCCCGCCGGGGTGGAGAAGTCGGCGGCGAAGATGAAGGCGCCGAGGAGAATGGCGAACGCCCCCGCGGTGATTCCCAGCGTGACCAGCTTGCCGGGCTTGTAGGCAGCGGCCTCCCTGCCCTCACCGCGCGGCCGTCGCAGCACCATGACGACGAGCAGGAGCACGGCGATGACGCCGGAGGCGAGGCAGTACGGGCAGGTCGCGCCGATCACGAAGATCGAGAGATAGGTGAGATAGAGCGAGAAGGCGACGGCGGCGGAGGCGAGCATGAACGTTGCCTGCCAGCGGCGCACGGTGCGCGGCATGGCGGCGAGCACGGCGATGGCGAGGTAGAGCCCCGCGCCCCACATGGCCGTGGGCACCCCCGCGAGGAGCGAGTAGCGACTGGCCTGAACGATGTCACAGCCGCTGCCGTCACGGCAGAGGAAGGCCTGGTTGCCACCGAGCTTGAGGGCGGTGAGATATCCCGCGACGCCTACCCCGAGCAGGGCCAGCACGACCACGATCCAGTCGGGCCGGCCCTTCGCGGTCGCACCCGCCGTTTGCACCTGCACTTTCTTGACCTTGGGCATTGCTCTCCTCGGCGTCATTCCAATCCTGGCGGATCCCGGCGTTCTGTGCCCGGATTATCGCATAGAGCCCCTGCTGTTCACCGGGTGTCGGCCCCTGACCGACGGCCTCGTTCACCCCGGCGCCGCCGAACACCCCGTGAGGCCTCTTCAGCTATACTGCCGACACCAAGGAGGTGGCCCATGACGCATTTCAATCGGCGGGAGCTTCTCGCAGGGGCGGCGGCTCTGGTGGCCGGCGGCCTGGTGGGGCAAAGCGGAGTGGCGAGCGCGCAGGTCAAGTCCAAGCCGGGCGATCGTGATCTCCTCGTGGTGGTGGACGTGCAGAACGACTTCATTCCGGGCGGGACCCTCCCCGTGAAAGAAGGCGATCAGATCGTCCCGCTCATCAACACGATTGCCGCGAAATTCACCCACGTCATCCTGACCCAGGACTGGCATACGCCGGGACACACATCCTTCGCCTCCACCCATGGCGGCAAGAAGCCCTTCGAGACCGTGACGCTCGTCTACGGCACCCAGGTCCTCTGGCCCGACCACTGCGTGCAGGGCACGCCCGGCGCGGACTTTCACAAGGACCTCAAGATTCCCCATGCCGAGCTGATCATCCGCAAGGGCTACCGGCAGCAGATGGATTCGTACTCGGCGTTCTTCGAAGCCGATGGCAAGTCCACCACGGGGCTCACGGGCTACGTGAAGGATCGCGGCTTCGACAGTCTCTACTTCGTCGGGCTCGCCACGGACTTCTGCGTGTGCTGGTCGGCCCTCGACGCGCGCAAGGTCGGGCTGCAAGCCGCCGTGATCGAGGACGCCTGCCGCGGCATCGACACCAAGGGCTCGCTGGGCAAGGCGTGGGCGGACATGCAGAAGGCGGGCGTCAGGCGGATGCAGTCGGGGGACCTGGCCACGTAGCCCGCCGGTGAGGCGCTCGTCGGCGGGCGACGAGCAGGAGTTTCTCTACCTCACCACGCGGGGTCGGAAGACGGGGCACGAGCGCCGCATCGAGATCTGGTTCACCCGTCGCGGGCGCAGCTACTACCTGATCGCCGAGCATGGCCTGCGCGCGCACTGGGTGCAGAACCTGCTCGTGGAGCCGCGCGCTCAGTGGCGGGTCGGGACGACGGCGTTCCGTGGCCGCGCGCGCGTGGTGCGGGCGGATACGGCGCCGGCGCTCGTGCGTGACATCCAGGCGCGCTCGCGGGAGAAATACGGCTGGGGCGACGGCCTCGTCGTCGAGCTCGACCCCGGCCCCCGCCGGCCTCGTCGCCGTCCTCACGGCGAACCGTAGGATTGCTTCTCCTGTCATACCGGGCGGGGCTGGGGGGAGCTCCCTCCCCAGACCACGCCGAGTCGCATTCGGCTTGGCCACTCTGGCCCGCCACGAGATGTTGCTGGCGGCGTTGAGTGGCTCCCCAGAAGACACGGGTCTGGGGAGGGAGCTCCCCCCAACCCCGCCCTCCCCGCTGTAGCGACGGTACCTCCAAGTCGATCGTCGTGGGTCGATCGTCAAGGTTGGTTGGGTGTGAGGTGGTCGTGTGATTCAGCGAGCGGGGAGGTGGGTGGGGGCGGGGGGCTGCCTCCGCGGACCCGTATCTTCTGGGGAGCTTCTCAACGCCGCCAAGCAACATCTCGTGGCGGGCCCGAGTGGCCAAGCGGAATGCGGCTCAGCGTGGTCCGCGGAGGCAGCCCCCCGCCCCCACCCGCCGGTTGATCACCGCAAACCCGGAACGCTACCGACGCTGGTTTTGTTGGGCGTGGCGGGCCCGGATGTCGCGCGCCCGCTCGTCGGCCTCGAGCGCCTCGGCGTCCCGCCGGGCGCGGCGCAGGACGCTCGCGTAGTTTTCGAGCAGGCTCGCCAGGGTCGGGTGATCCGGCCCGAGGCTCTGCTCCACGATGGTGATGGCGCGCGGATAGATCGCTGCGGCCTCGCCCCAGCGCCCCTCGGCCCGGTACACTTCGGCCAGATTGTTGAGGGTGATTCCCACGCGCTGATGCTCCGGCCCCACCGATTTCTCCAGAATCACCAGGGTGCGGCGATAGAGCGGCTCCGCCTCGACGTAGCGTCCCTGGAGATGGTACAGCGCGGCCAGGTTGTTGAGGCTCGCGGCAACACTCGGGTGCTCGGGGCCCAGCGCGCGCTCGCGGATGGCCAGCGACCGGCGATACAGCGGCTCCGCCTCCGCGTAGCGCCCCTCGACGCGGTAAAGCTCGGCCAGGTTGTTGAGCGATTCGGTGACCACGGGTGTCTCTTTCCCCGGCCCGGGATCGAGAATGGACAACGCACGCTTGTAGGCGGCCTCGGCCTGCGGATAGCGTCTCTGCTCGAAGTAGACCAGTCCCAGGTTGCCGAGCGTAATCCCCACATCGGGGTGTCGCGGGCCCATCCGCGCCTCGCGGATGGCGATGGAGCGCAAGAGGAGAGGCTCGGCATCCACATAACGCCCCTGCACACGATACAGATCTCCCAGGTCATTGAGCGTGACGGCGAGGGCGGGATGATCGGGCCCCAGCGTGCGCTCCTGGATGGCGAGGGTGCGCCGGTAAAGCGGCTCGGCTTCGCGGTACCGGCCCTGTGCGTTGTACAGCGCGGCCATACCGCCCAAGGGCAGGGCCATCCGGATATGGTCGGGGCCGACCGCGCGCTCCACAATGGCGAGGGCACGCTGGTAGAACGGGATCGCCTCCGCATAGCGGCCCTGCTCCCGGTACAGCGCGCCCAGGCTCGAGAGTGTGCGCGCCACCTCGGGATTGGCGGGCCCGAGCGCCTTCTCCTGGATCTGCAGCCCACCGCGATAGAGCGGCTCGGCCTCGGCATAACGCGCTCGCGCCTGATAGACGGCGCCCAGATTGATCAGCGACGCGCCGGTGGCGAGGTCGTCGGGGCCGAGCTTCGTCTCCGCGATGGCGAGCGCGCGGCGGAACACCGGCTCGGCGTCGGCCGCCAGCCCCTGCTGAAGCCACACCGCACCGGCATTGTTGAGCGGAGCGACGAGGCGGGGATCGTCGGGTGGCACCGCCTTCTCCGTCACCGAGAGGGCGCGGTGCAGGATCGGCGCCGCCTCGCGAGAGCGGCCCTGCTCGCGGTAGAAGAGCCCGAGCTCGCTGAGGCTCCGGGCGAGCCGCAGGTCGGATTCACCGAAGCCCTCGGCCTGCTTCACCGCGTCGAGATAGAGCCGCTCGGCATCGGCGACCTGGCCGCGGTCCCCCGCGCGCTCGGCCGCCGCGAGGAGCTCTTCCCACCCCGGAGACTGGGCGGCGGCGGCGACGGGCCAGAGCAGGAGGAACAGGACGAGCGCTCGAATCACGGGCACTTCTCGCGGGTGGCCGACACGCGCGAAATCACCTCGTCGGTGACTCTAGGCACGGGCGCCACTACTGTCAAGCCGCGGACACCGCGCGATCGCGGCTCGGCGGGGTTGGAGAAGGTCTCGGGTGCCAGGCCCGCGATCTGGTGTAGACTGGGCGCCTCAGGAGGTGGCATATGAGCGAAGATCTGATGACCAAGGTGCAGGAGCTGATCGACTCGACCATCAACCCCGCGGTGGCTGGTCACGGCGGCTTCGTCCAGCTCGTCGACGTCAAGGAGAACAAGGTGTATCTCCAGATGGGCGGCGGCTGCCAGGGCTGCGGTGCGGCAGACGTGACGCTCAAGGCCGGCATCGAGCGCCTGATCAAGGAAGAGCTGCCGGAGATCGAAGAAGTGCTGGACGCGACGGACCACGCCGCCGGCACGAATCCGTACTACACGCCAGACAAGTAGCGCTCAGGCGCTACCGGAGCCCCTCGCCCTCTCCCCCACGGGGGGAGAGGGTTCGTGTTTGACCGGGGTGACGGGTGAGCGCTTCCGTAGCCAGTCCCATAGCCGCACCCCGAGCAGCACCGCCAGCACGATCGCGTAGTAGTACTGGGTCGTGCGTCCCCGCTTCGCCAGCCAGAGGAAGTGCAGCACGCCCAGCCCCCCGATGACGTAGGCGAGCTTGTGCAGGAGACGCCAGTTCGCCCCACCGAGCCGCTTGATCATCCCCGAGGTCGAGGTGAGGGCGAGCGGGATGAACAACACGAGGGCGAGCACGCCCACCGTGATGAAGGGGCGCTTGACCACGTCTCCCCACATCCGTCGCCAGTCGAAGAAATGGTCGAGCCCTATCCACACCGAGAAGTGAAGACAGACGTAGAAGAAGGCGAGGAGCCCGAGCAGCCGCCGCATCTGGATGGGCCACGACCAGCGGAAGAGGATGCGGAGCGGCGTCATGCCGAGGCTCGTCAGGAGCAGCACGAGCGCGGTGAGACCGAGGGTGCGCGTGATGTAGTCGATGGGGTTGGCGCCGAGATCGTCGGTGAAGAAGCCCCGCACGAGCACGCCGAGCGGCCAGAGGCTGGCGATCCAGACCGCAGTCTTGAACGCCACCCGCACTCGATAGGTCATGGAGCGTCTAGTAGAACTTCTTCAGATCCATCCCGGTGTAGAGCGACGCCACCTGGTCGCCGTACCCGTTGAACATGAGCGTCTCGCGCCGGCGCAGGTCGCCGATGCGCCGCTCGTTCGCCTGGCTCCATCGCGGATGGCTGACCTCGGGGTTCACGTTGGAATAGAAGCCGTACTCGCTGGGGGCGGCCCTGTTCCAGGAGGTCTTGGGCTCGTCCGATGTGAGCCGAATGCGCACGATGGACTTGCCGCTCTTGAAGCCGTACTTCCAGGGCACGACCACGCGGAGGGGCGCGCCGTTCTGATTCGGCAGCACCTGACCGTAGTGGCCGACCGTCATGAGGGTCAGGGGGTGCATCACCTCGTCGAGACGGAGCCCTTCCGTGTAGGGCCAGTCGAGAGAAAAACCGAAGATCCCACGCTTCTGACCCGGGAACATCTCGGGATTCACCAGCGTGGTGAACTCCACGAACTTGGCCTGCCCGGTGGGCTCGACCCGCTTGAGCAACGCGGAGAGCGGGAAGCCGATCCACGGGATGACCATGGACCACGCTTCGACGCAGCGCAGGCGATACACGCGTTCCTCGAGAGGGAACTTGAGCACTTCCTCGATGTCGAAGGTCTTGGGCTTGGCGCAGAGCCCGTCTACCTGCACCGTCCACGGACGAGTCTTGAGGGAGGCGGCGTGGGCGGCGGGGTCTCCCTTGTCGGTGCCGAATTCGTAGAAGTTGTTGTAGGTGGTCACGTTCTTGTAGGAGGTGAGCGCCTCCTGTATCTGGTACGCCGGGTTCTTGCTCGCCTGGAGCGGCTGGAGATTGCCTTGGGCCTCCGCCTCCCGTCCCCAGGGGGCCAAGGCCAGCGCCGCCACGCCGGTCATGAAAGCTCGGCGATTCAGATAGATCCCGTGGTCGGTGATGTCTCGGGGCGAAATGTCCTCTCCCCTGAGCTTCATGTCGGCGTCGCGCTTGACGAGCATGGTCTTTGACCCTCCCCGGATGAGATGCACCTACGATGCTAGCAGGTTCCCCTGATACCGTGTCACACGGCTGTCAATTCGACGCCCATCTCCCGACCACCCGCTAACCGTGCCTTTTCCTTGGGATACGAGCGAGCCGGGGGTCTAGGATGTTAAGTCCGATGGCAGGCTGGACGATCGCCTTGGTTCTCGGGCTGACCCTCATGACCGGCTGCGCCGGCCTGCCCGCCGGCACGTACTATCCCGACCCTCGGGATCCCAACACCACGCGTGTCGCGACGACCCTGTACCGAGCGGCTTCCGCCGCCGGCGACGATCCCAAGCGATACTCCTTCGCCTTCGTCAGGACCCAGCACCCCGTCGCCTACACGGACGAGGACGCAACCTTCTACGTCTCCGACGGGCTCGCCGCCATGCCCATGCCGGTGCTCGAGGCCGTCATCGCCCAGGCGGTGGCGCACGAAGTGCTCGACCATGTCGGCACACGGCGGCGGATGTCCGCAGGGATGACCGGCGGTTTCAGTCTCGCGGGCTTCTTCGTTCCCGGCGTCGGGATGCTCGACTTCATGATCAACCCGCTGATCGTGCGCGCCTTCTCTCGCCAGCAGGATCTTGACGCGGACAAGCGCGCGGTCGAGATTCTCCGCACCATGGGAGATCCGACCCCGCGCCGGAGCCTGGCCGCGGCGCTTCGCGCCATGGATGCCGCGCCGGTGAAGAGCCAGGAAGGCAGCGGAGGTGTGCTCGACACGCGTCCCACGCTTCGCGCCCGCCTGGACGCGCTCGAGCCGCTCGAGCCAGCCCCCGTCGCCAAAGCCGACACCACCGCTCAGCGCTGAGCCGGCGCTCACACTCCGAGCAGCCGCGGCTCCTGCGGCACCGGCGGCGTCGCTCCCATGGGCGCCGGTGACGCCTCGACCACTCGGGTGCCCGCGAGCAGGTCGGCGAGACCACGCCGCTCCTCCGTGAACACGATGCCCATATAGCCCAGCCCGAAGGTCGCCACGGACAGGAAACCGCCGAGGCAGCGGAGGGCGGCGCGGCCGTAGCCAGGGATGCCGCCGTCGCGCGCGATGACCGTGATACCCAGCGCCATCTTGCCCAGGGTCTGGCCGCATCCACCAACCAGCACCACGTGATAGGCGATGTGGAGCGTGAGGGCCAAGCCCACCATGGCGAGGAGAACGAGCAAGACGTCGAGGAGATCATTCGGCGGACTGTCGAGGGCCCAGAGCCCGATCACGAGCCACATCGAGCAGAGGAGCCACGCGCTCATCCCGACCATGCAGTCGAGAACATACGCCGAGAAGCGGCGCCAGAAGCCGGCGGTAACCGGCCCGCTCACGGCCGGGCGCCCGCGGCGCTCCCGTAGAGTCGCCGGTATTCCTCCCAGGCGAGCATCACACGTCGGACGAAGCCTCGCGTCTCGGTGAAAGGAATCAGCTCGACGAAGACTTCGAGATCGTCCGTGGTACGTGCCTTCCACCACTGGCGCACGGGCGTCGCGCCCGCGTTGTACGCCGCCACGGCGAGGCGCGGGTCGCCGAACTCCTTGAGAAGTCCGGCGAGGTGCGCGCTGCCCAGGGTGAGATTGGCGAACGGCTCGTCGAGGAGCGCGCCGTCGTTGAAGGGCAGACCACGCTGGCGCGCCATGGGCTTGGCGGTGTCGGGCATGAGCTGCATGAGTCCGCGGGCTCCCACCCGAGAGCGGGCCTGCGCATTGTAGGACGATTCCTCGCGTACCACCGCCGCCACCAGATAGGGATCGACGGCCGAACGCGCCGCGGCTTCGTTGAGCTCGGAGCGCCAGCCGATGGGATAGAAGGCCTCCCAGAACGTCCGCGGCACGTGGGGGGGAGCGCTGCGGGCCAGTCCGAGGAAGTGCCGCCGCATGATTCTCAGCGAGAGGTAGTAGCGGGAATCCTGCGCATAGACGGTGGAGAGGGCATAGAGGCGGCGCGTATCGGCCACCGACCGGCGCACCAGCTCGTCCATCTCCTCTTCGGCGAAGTCGTCGAGCCCGACGGCGTGGAGCGCCTCGATGCGCGCGTACGGCGCGTCGGCCTGGAGAAACTCACGGGGGTCCGCAGGCAGCGAAGCCGCCAGCTGGACCGCGGCAGGGTTGCGGCTCGGCTGCGGCAGGAGGCGCGGCAGGCGGCGCAATGCGAGGACACCGTAGTAGCTGCGGGGCGACTCGGAGATGAGCTGGGCAAAGAGCTTGGAGGCGCTCTCGGTCTGGCCGGCGGAGGTGTGCGCGCGGGCCGTCCAGTACAACGCCGCGTCGCGGTAGTTCTGGCTGGCGGAGCGGATCGCCGTGATGCGCGACCAGCGCTCGGCCGCCTCAATGTAGTCAGAGCGACGCCACGAAAACCAGCCAAGGCGCCACTGCGCCGCGATCCCCTCCTTGGAGTCCGGATAGTTCTGGGCGAGCTTGAGATACACGGGCTCGGCGGATTTTGGGTCGGGCCCCGACTCGAGGATGCGCGCCTTGAGAAGCAGCGCATCGTCCGCCTCCCCGGCTTTGGGATAGTCGGCGACGAGCCGATCCAGCGCGGCAAGCGCACCCTCGCGGTTCTTCTTCTGCTGGATCTTCGCCGACTCGAGAAGCCACGGCGCGCGCTTCTCCCCCGGAGCCACGGCGAGGGCGCGGGCGGTGGCGGCCAATGCCACATCGTCGCGGCCGGCGCGACGGGCGCCGTCCATGACCACGCGGAGCGCCTTGAGGGCCAGATCCACGGGGGGTCCCTCGGTGAGCACGGCCTCCGCCTCAGCGCGCGCCTGATCTCCCAGACCAGCCGCCACCACTCGCTCCGCGCGCTCGATACGCTGGGCCTGGGTGGGGGGCGGGGCGGAAACGCCCCGCGCTTCGAGAGCTCTGAGCTCCCGCGCGGCGGCGTCGGCATACTGGGTCGCGGGGGCGGACAGCCAGAGCTCGCGGAACACGGAGGCCGCCTCGGCCCCCCGCCCGGCCGCGGCCAGTGACTGGCCCATGCGCAGCCGCGCCCTCACCGCCTCGGCGTGATCGGGGAAGCGATCGCCGAAGCGGCGCCACAGTCCCGCTGCCCCGACATCATCGCCGGTGCGAGAAGCCTGCTCCGCGGCGAGGAGGAGGGCGGGCGGCACGGCCCGGCTCTCCGGCGCAGCATCGGCCGCCTGCTGCGCCGCGGCGCGGGAGCCCGCGATGTCACCCAGGCGAGCCAGGCTCTCGGCCTGCTGGAGCAGTGCGTACTCCGCGATGGGAGCCGCGATGCGGCTGACCTCGCCGAACTCGCGCTCGGCCTGCGCCCAGTCGCCGGCGCGGTACGCCGACACCGCGGCCGCGAAGAGCTCGCGCGCTTCGGGCGAGAGGCGCACGAGCGCCGGCCCCGCAGCCCGCGCGGAAAGGCTCGCGAGCAGAAGGGCGAGACAGACAAAGGAGGCGAGGGCCCGGCGCATTGTTCGAGTCTACCGCAGCGCGGTATCGCGGGCGATCCGACGCGTGTAAATGATGCGCTGGATCGCGGTAACGTTGGTGAGCACGGCGAGCAGCGCCATGATGGGCGTGAGGAGCTGGAAGGCGGCCCCCGCGATGAGCGCGATGAGTCGCTCGGGGCGCTCGACCACACCGATGTCGCAGCGGACGCCAATGGACTGGGCGCGCGCCTTGGTGTAGCTGGTCATGATGGTGCCGGCGAGGGTGGCCATGGTCAGCGCCGAGCCCACGGTGTCGCCTCGCTGCTGGTAGTAGACGAGGATCCCGAACAGTACCGCCACGTCGGAGTAGCGGTCGACCACGGAGTCGAGAAAGGCGCCGTAGTCGCTGTCCGAGCCCGCGAGCCGGGCCACCGCGCCGTCGAAGAAGTCGCAGAGGCCGGCCACGGCGAGCAGGGCCGCTCCCCAGCGCAGGCGCCCGACGGAGAAGACATAGGCGGCGGTAACGCTCACGCCAAGGCCGAGCACCGTCAGGTGGTTGGGCCGCGCGCCCATGCGCAAGAGAAGGCGCGCCACGGGATCGAAGAGGCGGTGCAGCGGGGCTTTGTAGTGGCCGAGCATCTAGAGAGGCTTGCTCAGCGCGTCTTCGAGCGCCGAGCGCACGAGCGTCATCTCGTGGGCGTCTTCGATGCGGCGGCCATGACGATCCACGACGTAGAAGCTGTCGAAGGCGTGATCGATGTCCGTGGCCACCCGCGCGCTGGCGATGGAAAGGCCGGAGTGAGCCAGGGTACGCGTGATGAGATAGAGGAGGCCGACCCGGTCCGGACACTTGACCTCCACCACGGTATGCGTGTCGGAGAGGTAATTGTCGACCGTTACCTTGGCGGGGCCCGGCACGGACTCGTCCGCGGGCCGCCCTCCCCGTCGGGCGGCGAGCAGCAGCTCGACCGTCTGCTCGCCCGAGAGCACGCGGCGGAGCGACTGGAGCGTCCGGCGCCACCGCGCCTCCTCGGTCACCGCCTCGCCGAAGGGATCGTTCACCTGGAAGGTGTCGATGGCCATGCCGTCGGCGCGCGTGTGGATCTGCGCGGAGAGGATGTTGATGCCGTTGGCGGCCAGGCACCCCGCGATGAGCGAGAAGAGCCCCGGCACGTCGCGCGTGATGATGACGAGGTCCGAGGAGCCCTGATCGCGATGGTGGAAGAGCTCGGTGACCACCGGCTCCTCCTCGAGGCGCTCGATGAGTCGCATGTGCGCGGCGATTCTCGCGGGCGGGGTCGTGGCGAGGTACCGATCGGAGACCATGGCGAGATGCCCCGGCACCCCCTTCTTGAGCCCAGGGTCGCGCAGCTCGGCGAGGACGCGCTGAGACACCTCCTCGCGCGACAGGCGCTCGGGCTTCCCGCCCGTGAGCCGCGCGAGGGCACCCGAGTAGAGCTCCCAGAGGATCTGCGCCTGCCAGCCCGTCATCACCCCCGGTCCCACCGCGCGCATGTCGGCGACGGTGAGCAGGTAGAGCATGCGGAGCCGCTCGGGCGTGCCGCAGAGGGCGGCGAGGACTTCCACCGTCTTGGGATCGTTCACGTCGCGGCGCTGAGCGATGTGCGAGAGCGCGACATGTTGCGCGACGAGGAACACCACGTCGCCCACCGCTTCGCCTTCGAGCCCGATGCGCGCGGTGAGCTCTTCGGCGAGGGGGATGCCCTTGGCTACGTGGCCGTGCCCCTTGCCCTTGCCGATGTCGTGGAGAAGCATACCCAACATCAGGAGGTCGGGGCGCTCCACCTCGTTCAACACCTGCGCGATTCCCTCGGACGACGCGGAGGCGCCGGGGGCCAGTGTTTCGAGATTCTCCACGGCGATGAGGGAGTGCTGGTCCGCGGTGAACTTGTGATAGGCATCGTACTGGACGAGACAGGTCAGGGCGTCCCATTCGGGCAGGTAGCGGCCGAGGAAGCCCACTTCGTGCATCTGGCGAAGGGTCTGCGCCACGCGGCCCCAGCTCCGGCAGATGTCGAGGAAGAGACCGCGCACGTCTCCCGAGCGGCGGAACCCGTCGTCCACGAGGTCGAGCGCCTCTTCGACCGCGCGATCGACGTCCACCCCCAGCTCGAGCCCCAGCCGGTGCGAGTGCCAGAACACCTTCATGAGCCGCTCGGGCTCGGCGCGGAAGTCGCGCCCGTCGGAATGGACGAGGTGAATGCGCTCGTCCATCACGAACAAGCCGTCGGCCAGCGCCTCCTGGCGCAGCCGGCGCAGGACGGTGCCCCGGCGCGACAGCGTCTCCTGGCAGCGGGCGATGAGTCGGCTCGACACGCGGTGGATGACGCGGGCGTGGAGGTAGTAATCGCGCATGAACTTCTCCACGTCCAGCGAGTTCTCGTCGCTCTCATAGCCGAAGCGCTTGGCGATCTGCAGCTGGATGTCGCGCGAGAGCACGTCGTTCTTGTGCCCCGAGAGAAAGTGGAGCTCGTTGCGCACGCGCCAGAGAAACGTGAGGGCGGCGTCCGTCAGCCGATCCTCGCTCCGGGTGATCAGTCCCTTCTCCAGGAGGTCACGCAGGGTGCGCGCCCCGAATTTGGTCGAGGCCAGCCACATGGCGGTGTGGAGATCGCGCAGGCCCCCCGCCGACTCCTTGACGTTGGGCTCTCCCATGTACGGCGAGCCGCCGAACTTCCGGTAGCGCTGGTCCCGCTCCGCGAGGGCCGTCTCGAGGAACTGGCCGAAGTCCTTGCGATAGACGTTCTCCGCGAGCACCCGGCGGAAGCGCTGGAAGAGCCGCCGGTCGCCCACGACGTAACGCGCCTCCTGCATGGAGGTGCGGGAGGCGAAATCGGTGCGCGCCATGGCCACGCAATCCGGGAGGCTCCGCACCGAGTGCCCCACGGTCAGGCCCAAGTCCCACAGCGTGTAGAGGAGCCTCTGGGTCGTCCGCTGGACGTAGGGCACCATCTCGCCGTCGTAGATGACCATGAGGTCGAGGTCGGAGAGGGGTCCCAGCTCGCCGCGCCCGTAGCCGCCGAGGGCGACGAGGACAATGGGCGCGGGGGCGGCGCCTTCCTTCTTGGCGTCATCCACGGCGAGGCGGAAGAGCGTGGAAAGGAAGCCGTCCATGAATGACGCATAGGCCTGGACGGACTGCTGGCCGGAGGCGCCCCCGAGATGCGCGGCCTTGAGGAAGTCGACGTTTTGCGAGAGGTGCTGGCGGAGGAGCTCGAGCCTCAGCCGGCGCCGGCGCTCCGCACTCTCGGCAGCCGTGCCCTCGAAGCCCCGCTCCGCCTGCGCTTCCACGCGCTTGAGCTGGCGGAACAAGTCCGCAGACATATCGAAACGTTACATGGCGGGTTCCGAGATGTCAAACGTGACGCGGACTTGGACGTCGCAGCCTCGCCAACACTCACCTCGCCTCCGGCTTCTCCTCGCAATACAATGAACATCCATGAACCGGATCTGGCGCGAGGCGCTTTCGGCCGTGACTCCATATGAGGCAGGCAAGTCCCTCGAAGTCATTCAGAAAGAGATGGGACTGACCACCCTCCGACGGCTGTCGGCCAATGAGAATCCGCTCGGGCCTTCACCCAAGGTCATCGAAGCCCTGCGGAAAGAGGCTGAGCGTGCGCATCTCTATCCGGACGGCGGCTCGACGGCGCTTCGCGAAGCCATCGGACGGCAGCTGGGCGTCTCGCCCGACTGGATCATGGCCGGCAACGGCGGCGACGAGATCATCGCCATCATCGCGCGGGCGACGTTCGAGCCGGGCGACGAGATCCTCATGCCGCATCCGTCCTTCGAGCCGTACTCGATCGAGGCGCGGCTCTCCGGCGCGACGCCGATCCAGAGCCCGCTCCACGGCTACGAAACCGATCTCGACGATCTGCTGAAGCGCGTGACCACGCGGACCAAGGTGGTCTTCCTGTGCACGCCGCACAATCCGGCCACGACCATCGTGCGGCGGGCGCCGCTCGATCGCTTCCTCTCGGCCCTCGGCGACGATCCACCGCTCGTGGTCATCGATGAGGCCTACCGCGACTTTTGCGATGATCCGGACACTCCGGATGGTGTGGCCCTGGCCCGACAGTGGCCGCGCGTGATCTCGCTCCGCACGTTCTCGAAGATCGCGGGACTGGCCGGCCTCCGCCTGGGCTTCGTAGTGGCGCAGCCGGAAGCGATCGGCTGGCTCAACCGTGTGCGCGCGCCCTACAACGTCAATCGCTTCGCCCAGGTGGCGGCGGTGGTGGCCCTCGGCGACCCTGAGCATCTGGAGCGGACGCGTGCCCTTGTCCTGGCCGAGCGCCCGCGCCTTCTCGCCGAAATGGCCAAGCGCGGAACGCCCGCGCCTCCGTCGCAGGCCAATTTCATCCTCCCGCGCGTTGGCGATCATGCCGACGCGCTCCGGAGCGCTCTCCTGAAGGCGGGCATCCTCGTGCGCGAAGGCGCCGCCGTGGGCTTTCCCGGGCATCTCCGCATCTCCATCGGCACCCGCGAAGTCAACGACCTCCTGCTCGAGGTCTGGGACCGTGTCGTCCGGTAGTTTTCCGACGGTCACGCCGTGGGCTGGGCACGCGGCGGGGCTGGGGGGTGTCCTCTCCAGACCACCCTGAGTCGCATTCCGCTGCTGCACTCTGGCCCGCCACGAGAGGTTGGTTTGCGGCTTCGACTACACGCAGAAGATAGGGGTCTGGAGAGGACACCCCCCAGCCCCACCGCTCTCCCCGTGGCCAACAGCTTCAGACAAATCCTCGAGAGAGTCGCGCGTCGAGACTCTAGGTGCACAGCGTGGAGGAGCGGGTGGGGAGGGGGGCGCTCTCCCGGGACCCGTATCTTCTGCGTGTGGTCGAAGCCGCACACCAACATCTCGTGGCGGGCCAGAGTGGTGCAGCGGAATGCGACTCAGCGTGGTCCCGGGAGAGCGCCCCCCTCCCCGCCCGCTCCGTGAAGTAACCTGCGAGGCGCCTAAGGGTGCTCGGGAGTTTCGAGGGCGCGAACGCGCCGGGAGAGGGTGACGAGAAGCTTTTGTGTGAGGTCGGGAACTTCGCGCAGGACGCCCTGGAAGTTTTTCCGGTCGATCACGAGCACGCGCAGGGACGTCGCCGCGCGCACGGTAACCGAGCGCGGGCCCCCGTCGAGCAGGCTCATCTCGCCGAAGAAGTCCCCCGGCCTCAGGAACACGCGCTTCTTTCCCGGCTTCTCCACCGCCGCCGACCCGTCGAGAATGACGAAGAACTCGTCGCCCGGCTGGCCCGCCCGAGTCAACGACGTGCCTGCGGGCACCTCGACCACACGCGAGATATCGGACAGCGCGCGCAACTGCTTCTGCGTGCAGTCGGCGAGCAGGGGGACTTCCTCGAGGTGGCGCATCTTCTCGTCGTGGCTCACGCGGAATCCGCTGGGCTGGGCACGGCGAAGAGCGTCCTTGAGGTCCTGCGGGATCGAACCATCGAGAATTCTGCCTATCAATTCCATGCGGCCTCCTTCAGCACTAGCGCCGCGCCGGCGGCTTGGCGCTCTTGGTCTTTTCCTCCGAGGGCTTGGCCAGACGCTCGCGCTCGTTCTGGAGCGCGCGAACCTCCCGCTCGAGCTTCACCATGCGCTCGTGGGCCAGGGTGGCCTGCAGGCGCAAGTCCTCGGCTTCCTTGTAGACGCGAGTCAGCTCTTTCTGGAGCCGGGCGGCATCACCACGGCTGGTGGACCACCTGACCCACAGTACCGCCACCAGCAAGGCGAGCAACAGGCAGGCGCCGATTAGGGCCCAGGGCCGCCGCGGTGGGCGCTCCTCCATGACCGCGCCTCCGTCCATACCGTCTTCAAGAGTGCGCCCCCTCCGCATGTCACTTTGAGACTAGCATCACGGAGTCGGGCCCCGCCAGAATTTGCTAGAGTTCGAGAGTGATCCCGGGGATTCGCGTGGGCCACGTCACGGATCTGCAGGCACTCACCGGCTGCACCGTCATCCTTCCCGATCAGCCCGCGGTGGGCGCGCTCGAGATTGCCGGGTGGGCGGCCGGCGTGCACGGCATCGAGTTCCTCGATCCGCGTCACCTCGCCCCCACGGTGGACGGCATCGTGCTCGCCGGAGGCAGCGCCTTCGGTCTCGAGGCCGTGTGGGGCGCCCTCGCGTACCTGGAGGAACACGGGCGGGGGTTTCCCGTCGGCCGTACCGTGGTGCCGCACGTCGCGGGGGCCATCATCTTCGATCTCAACGTGGGCGACCACCGCGTGCGGCCCGATCGGGCCATGGGCTATGCCGCGTGCGTGGCCGCGCGTGCGGGAGCGGTGGAGGAAGGCAGCGTGGGGGCGGGCACGGGAGCAACCGTGGGCAAGCTCTACGGCATCGCGCGCGCCATGCGCGGCGGCCTCGGATGCGCGCGCGTCGACGTGGACGGTGTCGCGGTAGCGGCACTCATGGTCGTGAACGCGGTAGGCGACGTGCGGGATCCCGTCACCGGCCGCCTCCTTGCGGGCGCGCGCGATTCGGCCGAGGGCAGAGAGCTCGTCGGCACCGCGGCCGCTCTCGAGGCGGGGGCCGCGCTTCCGCACTTTCGTCCCGTCAACACGACCATCGGGGTCGTGGCGACCACGGCCGGCCTCGGCAAGGCAGAAGCCGCCCGAATGGCGCGGCTCGGGCTCGAGGGCTTCGAGCAGGCAGTTTCTCCCCCTCACCTGCCGACGGACGGCGACGCCCTCTTCTGTCTCTCCATCGGAGACGAGCGGGCCCACCTGGACGCCCTCGGCGCAGCGGCCGCCGAAGCCGTGGCCACGGCCATCGCGCGGGCCGTGCTGCACGCGACACCGCTACCGGGACTGCCCGCCGCCGGAGACCTGATCGCCTAGAATTCTGAAAGGGCCCGCCGAGGCTGCGCGGTAGAATCCGCGCTGGAGATGCCTTGAGCCCGATCGGCGCCACCATTCTCCGCATCCTGCTCGGCTGCACCTATCTCGCCCACGCGTACTACATCTGGGCCGTGCTCACCCCCGAGGCGCTGGCCGACCTGGTGGACAAGCAGACGGGTCTCTCGATCGGCGGCAATTTCGTCTGGTACCAATTGGTCGCCCATGTCCTCGGGGGATTCATGCTCGTGCCGGGCATCGCCACGCGGTGGGCGGTGGCCGCGAATATCCCCGCTCTCCTCGCCTCGCTGATCGTGCTCCACTTCCACGAGGGGTATTCCCTCCACGCCACGGTGGTGGAGGCCGCGCGAAACACGGGGCGGGTCGCCGGCTACGAGTACACCCTCTTCGTCCTCGTCGCCACCATCGCCCAGTTCTTCCTCGGCACGGGCGCGCTGGGATTCAGCCGCGACCGGTAGGGGGCTAGCGTGACTCTTCCAGCCAGAGCCCGAGGGCTCTGAGGGCGGGCTCGTCGTTGAAGTGGAAGAGACAGGCGGGTGCCGATGACGACAGGTTCCGATGCTGTATCCAATGCCACGGCGGCGCCACCACGCAGTCGCCCTGCTCCCAGGTGAAAGTCTGCTCGTCGATTCTGCTCTCGCCGCGGCCTTCGATCACGTAGAAGACCCCGCTGCCCGTCCGGCGCTCACCGGACGTGCTCTCCCCCGGACGCAGCCACTGCGCCTCGCAGCCGATGGTGCGAAGCGGGAACGTTCCCGTACGCGGATTGACATAGCGAAGGATCACGGATCGCCCGGCAGGCGCGGCGGCCGCCATCGCCGCGAGCGCTTCACGCGTGGTAGTCCACGGCCAGCGCACCTGCGGATAGCCCGTGTCTTCATAGCGCGAGGCGCGCGGCACCATGCCCGCGGTGGTGAACTCATCTTGCGACGAGTCGATGGCCGTGGCGGGAGCCGCCGCCGGACGCATCTTCGACGCCCAGGCCGCCTCGAAGCTCCGCACCAGCGGGATATCGAGCCCGTCGAGCCAGATCACCGGCTCCGTGCCTTCGTGGCCGTGATCGTGCCAGCGCATGGGCGGCGTGATGATGAGATCGCCTGGCTCCATCGCGCACCGGACGCCATCCACGGTGGTGAAGGCGCCCCGCCCCTCCACGATGAGCCTCAGGGCGGCCGGGGTGTGGTGATGGCTGGGCGCCGTCTCACCAGGCAGGATGATCTGTAGCCCGGCGAAGAGCGTGGCGGTGGCCGCGTAGGCGCCGCCCAGGCCGGGATTGCGCAGCACGAGGACGCGGCGCTCCGCCTGCTCCATGGGCACGAGGCGGGCTGCCTCGAGGAGCGGACCTCGCATTTCCGACCAACGCCAGCGATGGGGCACGGCCTGCGTCGCGCGCTCCTGCGGCAAGAGCGCGTGGAGGGCCGTCCACAGGGGCGCGAGGGACAGCCGCTCGAGGCCCGCCGAGTAGTCGGCGGGGAGATTCGGATCGCGAGTCGTCATCGCGGCGGGATTCATGTCGACCTCCATGCGGGTGCCCTCACATCAGCGCCCTTCGTCCTCTGATCCGGCCGGGCGCATCCTGTCGCGGGCGTCCGCCAGGCGCTCGGCCTCCCCCCGTACCTGCGCCAACCGTCCCGGATCGTGGACAAAGCGCGGCGCCGTCACGTAACCCGACCAGCTCGCCATGTAGCCGGGCCGCGACAGCCCGAGGGCGAAGTCGGAGATCCGGGCGGGGTTCGCGAAATCGGCCATGATGCCGACCTCCTCGAAGATCTGCGGGCGCTTGTCGTCGAGGAGAGCGGCGAGGGCGGTGGGATGCGGTCCATGCGGCAGTCCGACGGGATGGACGGACACCATGCCTTCAGAGAACACGCCGCCCCGGCTGAAGAAGCGCCCGACGTGATAGCCCAAGGTCTCGCAATAGTCGAGATTGTTGTGGAAGAAGGGCACCCACAGCCCTTCCTTCTCGGCCGAGCGCACGGTGAAGACGCAGATATAGCAGCCGGGCAAGATGAAGACGGTGTGACCCGAGGGCGGTACGTGCGAGCGATCGGCGACGAGCGGTCTCACGTCCTCCACCGCGAACTTGTACGGCAGGTACGTGCCGCGCCAGCCCACGGCGTCGAACGGGTGCGTCGGATGCACCCGGCGCGCGTAGGTCCCGTCCGTCTTGGAGATGATCTCGAAACGCCCCGCCTCGTTGCGCGTGTCGAGCGAGCGGGGAAACTTGTAGTCGCTCCGGCTGTGGGTCAGGAACTGGCCGGTGGTGGCCGCCTCGGCCTTCTCCGGATCACCCGTGAAGCTCTCATAGACCCAGTAGTATTGCGGACCCGCGTCCAGCTCGAAGCGATGGGTGATGCCCTTGGGCACGATCAGGAAATCGCCCTTGCCGTAGGCGAGGGGGCCGAACGTCGTCTCGAGCGTCCCCGAGCCTTCGTGGATGAAGAAGACGAGGGTGGCCGAGTGATGCTCGAAGAAGTAGTCCATGGGCGCGGTGGGCGCGGTCACGTTCATGGCCGAGGTGGCGTTGGCGATCAGCCGACCCAGGCCTCGGTAGACGTCGCGCGAGGGCTCGGGCTCCATCATGCCCAGGGCGTGGTGCACGCCGCCCACGGGACGGAGGGGCGACTCCCAGTGCGGCGCGAAGCCCGCGCCGTCGAGGAGCCGGCTCTCCTCGGCCAGCCAGTTGGTGGGAGGGTAGAGGTGGTAGGTGTGGCTGACCTTGCCCGCGAAGCCGCCGCGCCCATGCTCCTGCTCGTAGACGTGACGCAGGAGGGGACCGGCATGCGGCGCGCGCGGCACGATGCCGACCTCGGGAATACCGCTGAAGTACTCGAACTTTTCCATGAAGACCTCCTTCCGTTTCTGTCCGGAAGCCTACACGGCCACCGAGACCTTGGCCAGCCGTCGAAATATCATGGTTTAGTATTGACAGAAAACACTACATGGTTTAGTTTAGCAGAGAGGGAATGTATGTCGACAACGCGTACCCGGCCGATCAAAGTAGCGGACGAAGTTTGGGTTGCCACAGCGTTACTCCATCGCGAGCATCCCGAGCGCGAAGGCTTTACCCCCGACGAGATCATGAGGCGCGTCGAACGGGAAGCCATTCACGGGCGTCTCCGTCCGGGAATCCATCAGCATGCGATCCAGCACAATGTGGCGAACCGACCGCCGAACCCTGGGCGATATCGGATGCTCTATGCCAGCGGCAAAATGCGGCGACTCTTTCGAGCGGGCGATGACTATCACCCGGACCGAGCCGGCTCCAAGACGACGCCGACCCGAGAGCAGCTACCCGCTGAGTACCACTATCTACTCGACTGGTATGCGTCCGAGTACGTGAGCGGCCGGGTGGCAGAGGACAGGCCTGACCCCATCCTGAACCTGCGTGGCTTGGGTAGAGAGATCTGGAAGGGCGAGGACGCGGACCGGTATGTCCGCCGCCTTCGCGAGCGGTGGGAATGAGCCGGGTCTTCTGGGACACGAACCTCTTCATCTACCTGATTGAAGGCTCCGGCGAGCGGGCTCGACGCGTCGCGAGACTTCGCCAGCGCATGCTCGAGCGTGGCGACCAGCTCTACACATCGGCGCTGACGCTCGGAGAAATCCTCGTAAAGCCGGGGGAAGCCGGAAACACCTCGCTGCAACAACAGTACGAGCAGACGATAAGCGCGGGGGCGATGATCATTCCGTTCGACCAGTCAGCCGCACGGGCGTATGCGGCCATCCGCAAAGATCGCAGCATCCGACCCCCGGATGCCATTCAATTGGCCTGCGCCGTCAATGCGCGGGTGGATCTGTTCATTACAAATGATGAACGATTGAGCCAAAAGGTGGTCACGGGAATACAGTTCGTCACCTCGCTGGACAAAGCCTTCCTGTAACCGTGGGGCGGGCTACACCGTGGCGAAGAAGCGCGCGGGGGCGCCCTCGGTCCCCGCGATCTTGTAGAAGGGCGCCGCGAAGTCGACGCGGCGACGCGGCAACGCGCCGAGATTGGTCAGTCCTTCCATGATGACCACGCCCGCGCCGAGGATGACCCGGTGCATGGCGAAGTCCTCCGAACCGAAATCGGGCAGGCGGGCGCAGTATTCCTCGAAGAAGTCGAAGCCGATGTTCTTGGGCCCCCGGTCCACCAGCCACTGCGCGCTCTCGGGCGGAAAGTACGGCGACTGGGTGAAGTAGTCGGGCCAGGTCCCGTACATCTTGTCCGTCCAGTCCGTGCGCAGGAGCACGATGTCCCCGCGCTTGACGTCGTCGGCCCCGCTCTTCTTGAGATCGTCGATAGTGACGGGGTGATTCGGCCCGACCCAGGACAGATCCACCACGAGCGCGTCGCCCATTACCTGATCGAGGGAAATCTCGGCGGTGGTGATGCCGTTCTTGAAGACGTGCAGGGGCGAGTCGATGTGCGCTCCGGTGTGGAGGCTCTGGTGCACGCTCGACACCTGCCAGAAGCCGGGGCCCCGGTTATGCGGCGTGACCTCGAGACGCATATTGGTGGAGGGCGGACTCATGGTGCTCGAGTCCACGGTGACGGAGAGATCGACGAAGCGGCCCATGCGGTCCCCTTTCCCGGCGCCCAAGACTAGCATCGGCGCTCCGTGTATGCTATCCGTCCGATCGATTCCGGCAAAGGGAGCGTTCCATGCGGCTCGAGGGGAAAGTGGTCGTCGTGACGGGCGCGGCCAAAGGCATAGGCGCGGCCATCGTGGAGGTATGCGTCCGCGAAGGCGCTAAGGTCGCCGCCCTCGACCTCGACGGCGCCGGCGTGGAGAGGCTGGCCACCGCGCTGCGCGGGCGGGGCGCGGACGTGCTCGCCCTCTCCGCCGACGTGACACGATCGCCGGACATCAGCCGCGCCTTCGAGGCCGTGCGCGAGCGCTGGGGCCGCGTGGACGTCCTCGTCAACAACGCGGGAGGCTTCGCGGTGATTCGCTCCACCGAGGAGATCCCGGAGAAGGAGTGGAACGCCATCGTGGCCTCGAACCTCACGAGCGTCTTCCTCTGCACCAAGGCCGTGCTCCCGATCATGAAGCGCCAGCGCTACGGCCGCATCGTGAACCTCGCCTCCGTAGTCGGCCGCGCCGGCGCCGTCCGCGTGACCTCACACTACGCGGCGGCCAAGGCCGGCGTGATCGGCTTCACCCGTCACCTCGCCCTCGAGGTCGGCGCCGACGGCATCACCGTCAACGCGGTGGCGCCGGGAACCACCGCCACCGAGCGCGTGCTCAAGGCCCGTACGCCGGAGGAAACGAGGCGGGTCGCCGAGGCCATTCCCGTGAAGAGGCTCGGTGAGCCGGGAGAGATCGCGGAGGCCGTCGTCTTCCTCGCCTCCGATGCAGCAGCTTTCATCAATGGTGCCACCCTCGACGTCAACGGCGGTCAGGTCATGGTATGAGGGCATGAACGCCGCCCTCCTCGCGGATGCCCGCCGTGAGCTCGGGCAGATGCCGGCCGGGCTCGACGGTCTCCTCGGCGGTCTCGACGCCGAGGGCGCGCGCACGCGTCCCGCCCCCGCCGAGTGGTCTCCGGTGGAGATCGTCTGCCATCTGCGCGACGAGGAAACCGAGGATTTCGGCGCCCGCCTTGGCGTGATCCTGAGCGGCGCGGACAACTTCGTGCGCATCGAGCCCGAGCGCTGGGCCGAAGAACGCCGTTATCGCGAGACGAGTCTCCAGGAGGCCCTGGGGGCGTTTCGCGCGCGCCGCGCGGACAGTCTCGAGCTCCTTCGTTCCATCGCGCCGGAGGCGCTCGACGGATCGCGCTCTCACGGTCGGCTCGGCCGGCTCTCGGGCCTCGACCTCGTGGCGGCGTGGGTCGCCCATGACCGCATCCATCTGGCCCAGCTCGCTGCGACCCTCGCCCGCGTGTGGACCCTGCGCTGGGCGCCCCTTCGAACCGAGTACGCGGGCCCTATTCCGTACCCGCCGGACGCAAAGAGCTGAGCAACGTATCCGCCGCGTATGGGGTCCGTTGCCATCGCTCGCGTGCCGTGCTACTTGTCACGCGGTCACGCGACATTCTCGCCAAGGAGGCGCGCATGCGGAGGCTCTCCGTCGTCACGCTCGTCGCGGTCGCCGCCGGAATTCTCATGGCCGCCGGCGCGGCCCGGGCGCAGAAGGGGCCGATCAAGGTCGGGCTCATCCTGCCCGAGACGGGCCCCCTCGCCGCCAACGGCAAGGACATGGCCAACGGGATGCAGCTGTTTTTCGAGGAGCAGGGGTTCAAGCTCGCCGGACGCGAGATCAAGCTCATCACCGAGGACGACGAGGGCAAGCCGCCCACGGGCCTCGCCAAGGCGCGGAGCCTCGTGGAGAGCCAAGGGGTGCATGTGCTGGTGGGGTCACTCTCCGCCGCCGTCGGCTACGCGGTGGCCGGCTACGTGAACGACAAGAAAGTGCCCACCATCTTCCCCATCGTCTCCGCGGAAGACATCACCCAGCGCAAGCGCAGCCCCTACATCATCCGCACGGGCTGGTCGAGCGCCCAGCCCTCGCAACCCTTTGGCAAATGGGTGTACGACAACCTGGGCTACCGGAAGATCGCGATGATCCGCTACGACTTCGCCTTCGGCTGGGAGGTGGCGGGAGGCTTCCAGCGTACCTTCGAGGACGCGGGCGGCCAGGTCGTGCAGAAGCTCTGGCCGCCGCTGAACACCGCGGACTTCGCGCCCTATCTCGCCCAGCTCCGCCGCGACGTGGACGCGATCTTCTGCGTCTTTTCCGGAGCGGACGCGCTCCGCTTCGCCAAGCAGTACTCGGAGGCCGGGCTCAAGGGAAAGCTGCCCCTCATCGGCGGCGGCACCTTCACCGACGAGCACGTGCTCCGCACCATGGGCGACGAGGTGCTGGGGGTGGTGACCGCGCTCCACTATTCGGCCGCCCTCCCGAGCCCCGCAAACAGGAAGTTCGTCCAGGCTTACGAGGCCAAGTACAAGCAGGTGCCGTCGTACTACTCGGAGGGCTCCTACGTCGGCGGGCTCGCCCTCAAGGCCGCCCTCGAGGCGACGGGCGGCGACATCGAGAACGTCGAGAAGTTCCTCGGCGCCATGCGCCGCGTCGATCTCTCGGAGGCGCCCCGGGGCCCCATCCGCTTCGACGACTACGGCAATCCGGTCGAGAACATCTACGTGCGCAAGGTCGAGCGCGTCGGGGGCAGGCTTCAGAACACGGTGATTCACACCTTCCCCAGCGTCTCCCAGTTCTGGACCTTCAAGCCCGAGGAGTTCCTCAAGAACCCCGTCTACTCGCGCGACTACCCCCCATGCAAGCACTGCTAATTTCCTCCCTCTCCCCCACCGGGGGAGAGGGCCAGGGTGAGGGGGCACTCCCATGCCCACCATCGGCGTAGTCGGCCTCGGTCTCCTCGGCCACGCCGTGTCCGCGCGCCTGCTCAAGGCCGGTCACGCCGTGATCGGCTTCGATGTCCTGCCGGAGAAGGTCGCCGCCCTCGAAGCCCTGGGAGGAAAGGCCGCCGGCTCGGCGGCTGCTGTCGCCCAGTCGGCGGAGGCGGTCTGCACGCTCCTGCCCTCGCTCGCCACGGCGGAGTCGGCCATCGTCGGCCGCCATGGCGTTCTCGCGGGCGCGCACACCGGCCTCGCGGTCATCCAGATGAGCACGATCTCCCCCGCCCTGACCGAGAAGCTCGCGCGGAGCGTCACCGCGCGCCATGTCGGCTTTCTCGACTGCCCGGTCAGCGGCACCAGCAGCATGGTCGAGCGCGGCGACGGGATTTTCTTCGTGGGCGGCGAGCGCGCCCTCTACGAGCGCTGGCGCCCTGTGCTCGAGAGCGTTCTCCCGCGAGCCGTGCTCGTGGGCAGAGTGGGTCAGGCCATGACCCTCAAGCTCGTGGCCAATCTGCTCGTCGCGCTCCACAGCGCCGCGGCCGCCGAGGCCCTCACCCTCGCCCGCAAGGCCGGGCTCGACCTCGACATCGCCCTCGACGTGCTCAACTCGAGCGCCGCGACCTCCTCCATGCTCAAGGTGCGCGGACCCATGATCCTGCGGGGCGATTTCCCCGCGCAGATGAAGCTCGACCTCTTCATGAAGGACATCCACCTGATGCAGGAGGCGGCCACCGCCGTCGGCGCGCCCCTTCCCTTCACCGACCTCGCGGAGCGCCTGTATGCCGCGGCCCAGGCGGCCGGTCATGGCGGCGAGGACCTCGCGGTGGTGGTGACCGCGCTCGACCGCTCCACGGCGCGACGGCCCAAGCCGCGTCGCTCAAAAGCGGGGTCGCGCCGAGGCGGCCGGGCCACCGTGAAGAAAAGCCGGCGGCGGCCCCGAGCGAAGTAGCCCGTCAGGTCCTGGAGAGAAAATCCAGGAGGGCGCCGAGGAAGGCGTCCGAGTCCTCGACCACCGCGCCGTACATGCATCCCGGAAGCACGAGAAGCTCGGAGCCCGCGATGCGCTCGTGGATGACGCGGGCCATGCCCGGGGGAGTCCCCGGATCCTCCTCACCGACCACAACGAGGGTCGGGCGGCGAATGGCACCGATCCGCTCCGTCAGGTCGACGAATCCGATGGCGCGGATGGCCGCGGCATAGCCCCGCGGATCCGTGTGGCGGAGCATGGCGGCGATGCGCTCCACTTCCTTGTGATGCGCGACGCGATACACCTCCGTGAACCATATCGCCAAGGTGCGACCGACCAGCGACGGCGACATGCCCTCGCTTTCCGCGACACGCAGGCGGTCTTCCCACATCGGGCGCACCGTCGGGCCATAGCAGGCGGTGGTATCGCAGAGCACCAGGCTCTTGATCCGCTCCGGTCGCCCCAGCGCCGCCGTCATGCCGATGAGCCCGCCCATCGAGACGCCGACGAAGTGGGTGTCCGTGATGCCGAGCGAATCCAGGAGCTCGAAGAGATCCGAAGACATCTGCTCGAGGGTGTAGGGCCCCGCGGGAACTTCGGATGCGCCGTGGCCCCGAACGTCGTAACGCAGGACGCGATAACGCTGCGTCAACACCGCGGCGTGGTCGTCCCACAAGGCGAGGGTCGCGCCCAACGGATGCGTGAGCGTCAGCACGGGCGCCCCGGGTGGACCTTCGAGGCGGTAGTTGGTCCGCATGCCGTCTCTCCGTTATCTGAAGCGGGGCATGACCTCTCGGGCGAAAAGCTCCATGGAACGGCGCACCCGCTCCTGGGAGAGGCCCCCGAAGTTCATCCAGCACATCACCTGCCCCACTCCCAGGTCGCGCATTTCCGCGATGTGCCGGGCTACGGTGTCAGGCGAGCCGAAGGCGAGGGTCTCGGCCACGAGGCTCTCCCAGGTGATCCGGGCCAAGCGCTCTTCCATGGCGCGGAAGCCGGGCTGCAGCGAAGGATGCGCATCCTGAATGCGATCGGGGAGGACGAACCTGCGGAACGAGTCCTGGTACCAGAGCTCGGCGTCCTTGGCCTCCGCGAGGGCCGTCGCGTCTGTCTCAGCGACGTAGATCTGGCGCGAGACGCCCCAGCGCGAGAGGAGGCCCGCGACTTCCTCCGGGCTCCGTCCGGATTTCTTCAGCGCTTCGACGTAGGTGTCCCGGTTGGCCACGAGCTGGCCCACGGGCCCGAAGAGGACGGAGTTGAGCATGGGCCAGCCCCGGAGGGCCGTGTTCTCGATACCGTCCTTGGTGACGCAGACCTGGTAGAGCGGCGGATGCGGCCGCTGCGTGGGTTTGGGAATGACGGACACCTCGGGTACCTGGAAGAACCGCCCGTCATAGGAGAAGCGATCCTCGGTCCACGCCCGCTGCATGATCTCCACCGCCTCGTCGAAGCGCTCGCGGCTCTCCTCCTGCGGCACGCGGTACCCGCGGAACTCGGCGGGGCGATTGCCGCGCCCCACCCCGACGTCGAGACGGCCATTCGAGATGATATCCACCAGGGCCATCTGCTCGGCGAGCCGGAGCGGGTGGTGAAAGGGCAGGATGGCCGCGGCGAGGCCGATGCGAATGCGCCGGGTGCGCGAGGCGGCGGCGGCGGCGAGGGCGGCCGGATCGACGGAGAGACCGTAGTCGATGAAGTGGTGCTCGGTGAGCCAGATCTCGTCGAAGCCCAGCTCCTCCGACCACTCGATTTGCTCGAGCTCACGGCGGATGATGTCGTCGTGCCGGTGTCCGGGTGGAGCCTGGAAGAAGTAAAAGGTACCGAAACGCATCGGATGGAGCCTCCTCAGCTCACCCCAAGATAGCGCGACTTGACCTCCTCGTTGGCGAGAAGCTCGTGGGGCCGCGCGGAGTGGACGATCTGGCCGCGGCTCAGGATGTGCGTACGATCCGCCACGGAGAGGGCGAGGGGCAAGTTCTGCTCCACGAGGAGGATCGACAGGCCCTCGCGCTTGAGCTCTTTGATCACCCGCCCCACCTCGAGCACGAGGAGGGGCGCCAGGCCCTCCGTCGGCTCATCGAGGAGGAGCAGGTCAGGATTGGTCATGAGGGCTCGGCCGATGGCCAGCATCTGCTGCTCGCCCCCGGAAAGCTTGTTGGCCCGGTTGCCGCCGCGCTCGTGGAGTCGCGGAAACAGCTCGTGGACCCGATCGAGGGTCCACGGCCCGCGGCCGCTCCGCGCCACCTCGAGATTCTCCCGCACGGTCAGAGAAGGAAAGACGCGCCGCCCCTGGGGCACGAGCGCCATCCCGCTCTCCACCATCCGGTAGGGTGGCCACCGCGTGATGTCCTGGCCCTTGAAGCGAACGCGGCCGCGCCGGGGCGGCGTGAAGCCGATGATGGAGCGGATGAGCGTCGTCTTGCCCATGCCGTTGCGACCGAGGATGCCCAGGACCTCGCTCGCCGCCACCCGGAGTGAGATGCCCTGGAGCACATGGCTCTCGCCGTAGTACGTGTGCACGTCCTCGACGTCGAGCACCCCGCCCGCCTCAGGCACCGAGATAGATCTCCCTCACCTGCGGGTCGGCCCTTACCTCGTCGCGCGAGCCGTCGGCGATGACACAGCCGTAGTGCAGCACGGTGACCCGCGGCGACAGCTCGAGGGCGATGTCCATGTCGTGCTCGATCATGAGCACGGTGATGGCGGGGTCGAGGCGGCGGAGGAGCCCGGCCATGAGTCGCGACTCGGCGGGCGAGAGACCGGCCGTCGGCTCGTCGAGGAGGAGCAGGCGCGGGCGCCCGCCGAGAGCGAGCGCGATCTCGAGCTGACGCTGCTCGCCGTGGGACAAGTTTCTCACCATGGCGTCCGCGACCCCGGCGAGCCCGACGGAGTCTAAAGTCGCCCGCGCCCGGGCCTGGAGATCGCCGAAGGCGCCCGCCGGCCGCAGCATGGCAAAGCGGCTCGACGTGTGCGCCTGGTTGGCGAGCAGGGCATTCTCCAACACCGTCAGGTCGGGAAACAGGTTGGTGATCTGAAAGGTGCGCGCGAGGCCCTGCGCGGCGCGGCGATGGGCGGAGGCGCTCGTCACGTCGCGGCCGAAGAGGGTGATCCTGCCCGAGCTGACGGGCAGCGCCCCCGAGATGAGATTGAACAACGTGGTCTTCCCCGCGCCGTTCGGGCCGATGAGGGCGCGGCGCTCTCCGGGCCGGACCTCGAGGGCCACGCCGTCCACCGCGCGCAGACCGCCGAAGTTCTTGGTCACCCCCTGCAACCTGAGAGCCAGCTCCTTGCTCATAGAATCTCCCTCGCCCCCGGAGGGGGAGAGGGCAGGGTGAGGGGGTGTGCATTCCCCGCGTTCATGGAATCGCCCCTCACCCCGGCCCTCTCCCCGGAGGGGAGAGGGAGCCAGGCGCTAGCAGTACTTGCACGGGGGGTAGTCGCGTGTGTAGAGCGGCTGCTTCAAGAACTCCTCGGGATTGTATTTCCAGAACTGGCTGACCGCGGGATAGGTGAAGATCACGGAGTTCTGGAGCTGGCCGCCCACCCGCTCGACCTTGCGCACGTAGATGTTCTGGATGGGGTTGCCCCACTTGTCGATGACCACGGGTCCGCGTGGAAAATCCTTGAGCTCCACCTTCTTGAGGGCGGCGAGAAAGGCCTCGCGGTCCTCCACCTTGCCGTTGATCGCCTTGATGGCCTCGACGATCCAGCGCATGTTCGTGTAGCAGGTCTCCGCGTAGTACGAAGGGATCTTGCCCGCCTTGGCTTCGAAGGCCTTGGCGTACTTCTTGTTGGCGGGATTGTCGAGGGCGGCGGAGTAGTGGAGCGCGGTGTAGACGCCGAGGGCCTCGTCGCCCATCTGCGGCAGCACCGACTCGTCGGTGACGGTGCCGTTGCCGATGAGGGGGATCTTGGCCTTCAGCCCCGTCTCCGCGTACTGCTTCACGAACTGCAGCGAGCCGCGTCCGAAGAAGACGGCGAAGACGGCGTCGGCGTCGGGCTTGATCTGGGCGATGAACGGCGAGAAGTCGGTGGTGTTGAGCGGCGTCCAGATCTTCTGGATGATCTGCCCGCCCTGCTCCTCGAAGGTGCGCTGAAAGCCCCCCACCGTCTCCCAGCCGAAGGCGTAGTCGAACCCGATCGTGGCGACCTTCTTGTACTTGAGGTTCCTGGCGACCCACTCGCCGAACGCGTGCATCGACTGGCTGCTGTTCCAGCCCGTGCGTACCACCCACTTGGCCGGTTTGCGCTGGGTCAGGTCGTCGGAGGACATGACCGGATAGGTGGTGGGAATCTTCGCCGCGTCGGCGAAGGGATGAAGCGCGTAGCCCGTGGAGGCGAGGAGCCCGCCCGTGAGAATGGCCACGTGGTCCTGGTCCACGAGCTTGCGCGCCTTGGTCAGCGCGGTGGCGGTGACACCCTCGGTGTCCTCCACGATGAGCTCGATCTTCCGCCCCGCCACCTGGCGATTGATCTCGTCCAGGTAGAGCTCGGTGCCGGCAAGCATGTCCTTGCCGAGCGCGGAGGCGGCGCCGGTGAGCGGCACGAGGAGCCCGATCTTGATGGGGCCGCTCTGGGCCCGGGCGGGGCCGGGAACCGTGCCGGCGAGAACGACGGCCACGGTCAGGATCAATCGCATGACTCGAGCACGCATGTAGGCCTCCAGGTCTCAGCGCCGCTGGCGGCGAAACGCGCCCACGACGCCGTGCGGGGCAAAAAGGATGACGCCGATGTAGACGGCGCCCAGGATGAGGAGCCAGCGCTTGGTGTACACGCTCACGAAGTTCTTGAGGAACACGATGATACCGGCGCCGAGCACGGGTCCGATCAGGGTGCCGGGGCCGCCGAGCGCGGTCATGAGGAGCGCCTCGACCGAGGTCACGAGCTGCACGTCGGTGGGGCCGACGAAGCCGTTGTAGTAGGCCCAGAGCACGCCGGCCACCCCCGCGAAGACGCCCGCGATCACGAAGGCGAGATACTTGTGGAGCCACACGTTGTAGCCGAGGGCCTCCATGCGCGACTCGCTGCCGCGAATGCCCTTGAGTCCGAGCCCGAAGGGCGACATCACGAGCAGTCCCAGGAGGGTCCACGATACGGCCGCCGTCACCAGGGCGAAGTAGAAGAACGGCAGCGGCGCGCTCAGGCTCAACGCGCCGAGCTCGGGCCGCGGCACTCCGGATACGCCGTTGTCTCCTTTGGTCAGCGACACCCACCGGAAGGCGAGCCCCCACACCACCATGCCGAGGGCAAGTGTGATCATGAGGAAATAGGTGCCGCGGGCGCGGATGGCCACGACCCCGAACACGGCCGCGGTGACCGCGGCGAGGGCAATGCCCGCCGCCGCGCAGCCGAGGAGTCCCACCTGCCGCTCGGTGGCGAGCAGGGCGACCGCATAGGCCGCGACGCCGAAGTACGCCGCCTGGCCCAGCGAGGGCAGTCCCGTATAGCCGAGGAGCACGTCGAGGCTCATGGCGAGAATGCCGAAGATGAGCGCCTGGGTGATGAGCGTGAGCGGATAGGCGGGCAGCACCGGCCCGAGGGCGGCCAGCACGCCGATGATGATGGCGGCGGCGAGAGCGCGCCGTCGGATCACGCGTTCGAGCGCGCCGAGGGCATCAGGCCCGGCCGAAGAGCCCGGTGGGGCGAATGGCGAGGATGAGGGCCATGGGCGCGAAGAGGGTGAAGTAGGCCAGCTCGGGGAAGAGCGCCTTCCCGAAGTTGTCGAGAAGGCCCACGAGCAGGCTGCCCGCCATTGCCCCAGGCAGGCTTCCCAGGCCGCCCACGATGACCACCACGAAGGCGTAGGGCAGCACCTCGAAGTCGGCCCCCGGATAGACGCCGAGGAAGCCCGCGCCGATGACACCGCCGAGGGCGGCCAGAGCGGCGCCCAGGCCGAAGACGGCCAGCGAGATGCGCGGCACATTGATCCCCACGCCCTGCGCCATCTCACCGTCGTCGACGGCGGCGCGGATCATGGCGCCGGCCCGCGTGCGGTCCAGCAAGAGCCAGAGCCCCAGGCCTACCGCGACAGCCACACCCACGATGAAGATGCGATAGATGGGAAACACGGCGCCCCCCACGCGCAACCCGCCGGAGAGCGCGGCGGGCACGGGCAGGTTATAGGGATCGCCGCCCCAGATCAGAAGCGCCAGATCCTGGAAGATCAGCGCGAAGCCGATGGTCATGAGCACCTGTCCCAGGTCCTGACCACGCAGGCGACGGAGGAAGAAGCGCTCCATGGCCATGCCGATCAGAGCAATGGCGACGGTGGCGGCCACCACGGACATGGCGAAGCTCCGGGTGCGCAGGGCCACGGTCAGACCGAGATAGCCACCCAGCATGAAGTAGGAGCCGTGGGCCATGTTGACGATGCGCATGACGCCGAAGATGAGGGACAGGCCGCTCGCGAGGAGAAAGAGGAGCGCGCCGTAGGAGAGGCCGTTGAAGGTCTGGACAACCCAGAAGTCCGGCCGCACGCCGTCCTTACTCCAGGTGCAACATGCGGGCGGCGTTGCTCCGGACGACGCGCTCCTGGTCCTTGCGGCTGAGCCCGGTCGCCTTGGCCTGGATGATGGTGAGCGGGCGCTCGAGGCCCATGTCGAAACAGAAGTCCGTGCCGAGCATCACGCGATCCGCTCCTACGGTGGCGACGAGATAGCGGAGAGCCGGCGCGTCGTGGCTGATGATGTCGTAGGTGAAGCGGCGGAGATAGGCGCTGAAGGATTTTTTCGCCACGCCCTTGGTCTCCGGCCTCACGCCCTGCCCGTGACGCAGCCGCCCGTGCAGATAGGGCAAAGCGCCACCCGCATGAGGCAGGCAGACGGTGAGCTTGGGTAGCCGGTCGAGCACGCCCCCGAACACCAGATGCGCGGCGGCGATGGCAGTGTCGAACGGATTGCCGAGGAAATTGTTGAGGTAATAGGGGGCGAGTCGCTCCGCGCCGATCACCCGGAGCGGATGCAGGAGCACGGGCAAGCCCAGCGCGGCCGCGCGCTCGAAGATCGGGAAGAACTCCGGATCGGACAGCTCGCGGCCCCCCACGTTGGTGCCCATGTAGACGCCGCGGATGCCGGGCAGCGTGGCCGCGCGCTCCAGCTCGGCGAGCGCGCGCGGCCTATCCTGGAGGGGCACCATGGCGCAGGCCACGAAGCGGTCGGGGTGCGCGACGTGCGCCGCGCTCGCCCCATCGTTCCACACGGCGGCCAGCCGCGCACCGGTGACGCCGTCGGCCCAGTACACCATGGGCGCGGTGAGGGAGAGCGCCTGCACGGCCACACCCTGGCGATTCATGGCCCGGATGCGGAGACCGAGGTCCCAGTAGCGCGCGTCGAGCGGCGCGGTGCGGGAGCTCCCCACCACGAGCACGGGGCCCTTCGGATTCGAGCGGTCCACGCTCGCGCCGAAAGAGGCGCCGGCCTCTTCGATCACACGGATGAAGCTCTCCGGAAAAAAGTGCGCGTGGACATCGACGCCGGCCGGCTTGACCATCGGACGGGGATTCTACTCTCAATGCCCTGGCGATGGTAGTCTCTAGGTCGCGGGGAGCCGGGTCGGCCGCCGCCGTCCGGGAGCGCCCGTGAAGGAGGACGCAGTGAAATTGCCGCGCGACAGATTCGACTACTCGCCCATCGTGGATCGCCGCCCCTGGAAGCTGCCCAAGGGCGCGCGCATCGCGGTGTGGACCATCGTGAACATCGAGGAGTGGGACATCGAGAAGCCGATGGCCCGCCAGTATCTGACCGCGCCGCAGGGCGTGGCCACCGTGCCCGACGTGCCCAACTGGGCGTGGCACGACTACGGCATGCGCGTGGGCTTCTGGCGCCTGCTCGAGGCCCTCGAGAAGCACAAGATCCGCGCGACCACGTCCATCAACGCCCACGTGGTCGAGTCCTATACGCCGGTGGCGCAGGCCATGCTCGACGCGGGATGGGAGTTCATGGCCCACGGCGTGATCCAGGGCGCCATGCATCTCCTGCCCGACCAGCGCGCGGCCATACGCCAGTCCATCGAGATGGTCAAGACGTTCACGGGCAAGAAGCCCAAGGGCTGGCTGGGGCCGGGCCTCACCGAAACCTGGGAGACGCTCGACCATCTCGCCCAGGAGGGCATCGAATACGTCTCCGACTGGGTCAACGACGACCAGCCGTATCCCATCCGCACCACGGCGGGACCACTCGTCTCGGTGCCCTACTCCATCGAGCTGAACGACATCCCGATGATGGTGATCCAGCACCACACATCCTCCGAGTGGCTGCAGCGGGCCAAGGACCAGTTCGACCGCCTCTACGCCGAGGGCGCCAAGAATCCGCGGGTGATGGCCCTCGCCGTGCACCCCTACATCTCGGGCGTGCCGCACCGGATCAAGTACTTCGAGGCGGTATACGATTACATGCGGAAGAAGAAGGGCGTGTGGTTCACCACTGGCGAAGACATCTACGAATGGTATAAATCACAGCAATGACACGCCGGGGCAAGGTCATACCCTTTCCGAAGTCGCCCCCCGCGCCCGAGCCGCCCTCGGGCCTGGTCGAGGTGCGCCGCTGCCGCGATCAGGCCGAGGCCCTTGTCGTCCAGGCATTGCTGGACGGCGACGGCATCCCCACCGTCATGCGCGGCCAGCTCGTCCAGTCCGTGCATCCGTTCAGCGTCGGCAATGCCGGCGAGGTCACCCTCCTCGTGGCCGCGATCGACGCCGAACGCGCCCGCCGCCTCTTGGATCGCGTCTAGCTTTCCGCCCGGGTCTGGCGCGGTGCGTTCCGCCACTCTGGCCCGCGTCAATATCCCCGCGGCGCTTCGATCTCCTTCATGCGGGGCCGTCCGGCACTGCCGAGGTGTATCATCCGCTCGCCAGGTCTAGGCGCTCCGTTGTGAACGATGGCGAATGGAGGATGCCAGCGTATGAACCGGCCCGACCTGCTCGCATCTCTCCTTGCCGCCACCGGCGATCTGCAACCCACCGCCGAGACAACCGTCGCTGAGCTGAACGATCTCCGGCGTGCGCTCCTCGACAGCCTCGCGCAGACCGCCGGGCGCGTCGATGCTGAATCGGCCCCCCCATCGGCGGATGCCCGCCTGACCGCCGAGCTTCAATACTTGATCGCTCAGCACCTCTCCGCGCCCCCCGCCGACACCCCCGTCCGCCTCGTGCGTCGCGAGTCCCCGCTGCGGCTGGCGATCGATCCCGCTCTCCCGGAATGGTCGACCGCGCTCGCCCCCGCGCGAACGTTCGGCCCTTTTGCCGATAGCGCGGGCCGGCACATCTGGCACGACCTCTTCACCACGTCGAAGCAGCTTCACGTCCGCCGAAGCGTCAACGGCGAGGATTTCCTTCTCCTGCCGTTCGCGACGCCCCGCCGTCTGGCCCGGCCGGCAGCCCGGGTGAACATCACGATCCCCGCCGGCTCGATCTGGATCGCGGCCCGCCTCTTCTCCGCGAGCGCGCCCGCCGGAGGGTACGCCGGCGTTCGAATCAAGGGCGGCACCCTCACCATGGGGAGCAACGATCACGTCTCTAACGACGTGCTGGTGGTGCAGCCTGCCGAGACGATCACGCTCAGAGTGACCCTGGACCCCGGGGCGGCCGCCGCCGGCCCGGCCTCCGGACCAGGGGCGGAAGCGACGACCACGAACGTCACCCTGCCCGACAGCGTGACTTTCGTGTTTGCCCCCGCGACACTCGCGGTGGAAACCGGGCCGGCTTCGTTGTCCCCTTATGGCAGCTCGTTCACCTTGACCCGCAATCAGGCGGCCACGACCTACGATGCCGACCTCCGTCAGGTGCTGGTGCCGCTCTCGCCGTCCTCTCACGATCTTCAGGTGAGTGACGTGCGCTCGACACTGTTCACTCCCTCCGGAGCCGCCAAGGTCCAGCGCGCGGCCTGGTCGTTGCCCGTGAGCGTCTCGTCGCCGGCCTCTCTCGGCGAGGCGGCGGGCGCGGGCTACCTGCTGATTTCTGCCGGCGCGGGTCTCCAGGTGGCATGGCACGCTCTCGACGGCCCCCAGGTCGCGCTGGCGAAGGTCGACATTCTTGCCAATGGCGCTACCTTCTTGTTCCTCGCCCAGGCGTCGGGACCGAGCGCCCGGCAGACCTTCGAGTTCTGGCAGGAATCCGAGAAGGTCCGCTCCTCTCTCGACATCACATTTCGGAAGCGTTTCAGCCTGTGGTTCGTGAGCGACAAGACCGGATTCGACAGCATCCAGGCCAGCGGCACGGCCCTTCCGCACTTCGATCGGCCGGTCGCGGTGAGCGGCCATCGCATCGACAATCCGATCGACGTGACGTACGCATTGCTCCAGCGCCCCGACCGTCTCGACCTCTTCCTCGGCACCCCACAGCCTCAAGCCAACACGCGCGGACCCATCGCTCTGGCCTTGACCAATGCGCTTCTCACCACCACCCTGATCCGTCAGCTCTCCCTCAGCGGCCCCGTTACCGGCAGCCACGGCATCGATCAGGGTGTCCTCAATCTCTATTTCGGGCTCTATCAGCTCGTCCCGACGCTGCCTGATCCCTACGCCGCCAACTTCCAGCCGATCCTGAACCGCGACGCCCCCGATGGCACCGTCGCCGTTCGCGCGCAGGTGGCGTGGGCCGATCCCGCCACCCCCACCTTGGCCATCGAGCTCACATCGACCACCGGCCGGTTCGAATCCGTGCTTCCGCCGACCCTTCAGGCCGGCCAGCGCAACATCTTCTTCGACCGCTTCTCGACGTGGGTCGGCGACGTGTCTCCCCAGGGCCTGACGCTCCTCGATGTCTCCTCCAACGCGGACCAGCTCGGCGTCACGATGGCCCTCACCGGACGGGCGAGTCCTTCACTGACGATTCGCGATCTGTCGCTGTCCACCGCGGCCCTGAACACCCGCACCTTCCTGCTTCCCCAATTCCAGTGGGAGCCCGTGCATAACCTTCTCAACCCCCTGACCACTGATCCCGCGGCCACCCTTCAATCTCGAACCGATGGCTCGCCAGCTTTGATGGGAGCAAATTCAGTCCGCCTCGTACCCATCGCACCCATCCCGGTCACGAGAGAGCTGGTGCGGGCATACCGTGACGACGGCGCGCAAGCCTCCGTCCTCTTCACGCTGCCCTTCGGCATCGATGCCGTGGCGCTCCTCAACCGGAGAGATCGCGAATACCTCGTACCGGCGGAGGTCCAGCTGCTTCAGCCGGCTCTCAAGGATCTGAGGGGCGCGCGTGAGATCAGCCTTCGCGCGGGCCGCCGCGTGACGAGGGAGGCCCTGGCCGCGGTCGTCCTCGGAAGTCGCTCCGTGCTTCCGGGCGGCGCCGTTCACCGGGACAATATCGATCCGGCGCCCACGGCGGACCTGACATCTGTGCTCGGAGCCCTGAAGTCTTCGTTCGATGGCACGTTCGGCGACGAAGTGCCGGTGACGCGCATCGATCTCTCCGGCTACGGGGCGAACATCTTCAGCAACTGGATGAATGACTCCGCCTCGCCGGTCGCCATCACCCAGGTGGCCTTCGACGCGTTCCACGGCCGGACCTCGTTTGAACGCATCCAGATGACCAGCATCCTCTGGCCGTGCCAGGCCACCGTGGTCCGCACCATCACCATCGAGCGCTATGGGAGCGGCTCCGTCATCCGGTGGGACAGCGGCTGGGTCGCGACCACGCCCGGTCTCTTCCGGCACAAGGCTGCACCCGGAGTGACCTTCCACCCCGGCGCCGTCCGCGGCATGTTCAACATCCGCGAGATACGCGACACGGATCAGGTCATCCCGCTCGCCGGCGCCCCTCCGGCGCAGGTCCAGGCGGTCTACTTCGATACCGACATCGAGATCGAAGGGGTCACGCGCGGTCAAGACAAGGACGGCCGAGTCCCCGCCCGGCGGCAGCTGGGGTTCATCCAACGCATTCCGATCCCGGCGGGCGCCGCGGGGGTCGGGGCGCTGAGCGTGCCCCAGTTGAATGAGCTGTTCGGGCGGCAGGGCTCCATCGGCGGACCGGTGGACTGCGTCATCAAGCTCGGAAAGTCGCAACACGAAAAGCGCGTGACCGGCGTCTTCTCGGCGTCCGCTCCTCCTGGGCAATTCGCGGTGGCCGTGTACGGAAGCCCGGTCTTGCCGGCCTCGGGACACTGGAGCGTGGTTCGGGTGCAAAACGCCGCGGGCAAAGTCGAGCCGGTCACCGCGCAGCTCGGCATCCCTCTTGTCCGTGAGGGCCCGGCCACGGGCGGCCCCTCGGCCAAGCCATTGCGCTGGGCGGACCCCGCCGACCTTCTGAATCCGCCCGCCAACGATTACGCGTTTCTCTTCGCGGGCCACAGCCAGCGCATTCTGTACTCGCGCCCGAAGGTCGAGGTGAACGCCGCTGACATCACCAGCGTTCTGCCTCCCGCTCTCGCCGACCCCTACGCGATGCTGCGGGCGGGCGGCCTCTTCCCCAAGGTCTCCGACGCGATGCCCTTCGACAAGCCCTACCCGTTGGCGAATGCCTCGGGCGTGCTCAGGTTCGTCCCCGGCACGGTCTCCTTTTCCGCGCCGGCCGGCTTCAAGCGGCCGCTTGTCGATCTGAGCAAGTGGCTGTCCGACCTCAACTACAACGACGGCGGCGGCGGCGCGACCCGCTTCATCGTGGATTCGGCGACGAACTGGAACATCGATGTCGAGCGGGTGAGCCAGATCCTCTCCTTCGATCCCCTCGGCGACATCATGACGGTCGTTCACGACATCCACTCGCCCACCGACGCTCTCGACGATTTCCCCAAGCCCAACGTGATCCTCGCGCCGGCGCTCGAGGCGGCCAAGGACATCCTCACGCTGCTCCAGAGCCTGTCACCGACGGCCGACCCCGAGGGTATGCCGGCACCGTTCCAGGTGGACGTGTCCTTCTCCGGCACGACCTTCCGCCTCTCGGCCTTCGTGGGGTTCAAGCTGGAGGGGGAAGACGGCGAGGCCATCGAGTGCGGGGTGGGGAAGATCCGCGGCGAGCTCAAGATCGGGGCGGATCTCTCGGCCGAGATTCTCAAGGCCAAGATCGCCGGGCACGTCTTCCTCGAAATCACCGGCAGCTACCAGCAGGAAGTGTTTCCCCTCATCTATGGCGGGGGCCAGTTGCGCTTCCGCATCGGAGCCGACGAGACGGGAGCGACGTCGGTGGATCTCGACGCCTGCACCATGGGCTCGGTCGGGGGCACCGTGATCCCGGGACTGGTCGATCTCGAGGCCACCGTCAAGTACGGCTACTACATCCGCCTCGAGGCAGGGCGATTCGAGCCCGGCATCGTTCTCGGCATGGAGGGGCGGGCCAAGCTGCTCTCCGGCTTCCTCGGCTTCAGCCTGGCCGTGGAAGGGCGACTGCTGATGGAACGCCTCACGGTGGCCATGGTCGCGGATCCCGCCGACGCGCTCAAAGTGGACCTGCGAGGCGACATCCTCGTGGCGGGGACCGTCACCCTCTGCTGGGCCATCCACGAACGAAAATCATTCCACGCCACCTTCCATCAGCGATTGGACTGGAAGTTCGCGGCGGCCGCCGCGGCGGGGTTCATTCCCATCCCCTAGGGGTGGAGGGTTCTCGAATGCCGATACAGAGCGCGCCGCTCAATCTGCTCACCTTCACCCAACGCTGGGTTCCCCAGCCGCCGGGACCCCCGGACCCGTTCCTGTCGGTGCACGTGCTCGTGATCCCGAAAGGCGATCCCACGGCCAGCTTCAATGGGGCCGCCACGCCGTTCGCCGACGCCAACCTCGCCTTCGAAGCAGCCATCGTTCCGTCGCTCGCCTCTCTCCCCACTCCGGGGACGGTGTCGCAACGAGTCCCCCTCACGATCGTGCCGCCGGCGAACCGCCGCCGTCTCCTGGAGTCGCTGGGTCGCCTGTTCAAGATTCGCCCGCAGGCGCCTCCCCCTCCCCCCGGTCCGGCGATCACCGTCAGGAAATTCCTCACGCCGAGCTACCGCGAAGCCACCCGCTTCGCCTCGCCGCGGACGCGCTTCGCCGTCATTGACGATTCCTACGAGTGCGCGCTCAGAGATTCGAAGCCGGCCAGCAAGCCGCCGGACGTGCCCGACGATCGTGTCCTGTGGGAAGAAGTGCTGGCCTTCGCGCTTCGGCAGCCGGTGCTCGCGCGCGAGATCGGTCTGCTCTACGAGACCCGGCTGCCCCTTCCCGATCCCAACCCGTTCGCGGCCGGCGGCTATCTCTTCGTCGACCTCAGCGCGGCCAGCGCCTACCACGCCGAGATCACCATCCAGCCCGCTCTCCTCGCGCGGTATGCGGCGCGCATTCCTGCGCTCGCCGGCATCACGAAGGAGCGTCCGATCTTCACCTCGGTGCTGTTTCCGGTGACCGGGGCGGGGAACTTCGACAATGTGTTCGTGGAAGCCGAGGAATACGACGACGGCTTCGGCCGCATCGTGCACGGAGCGCAACCTCAGCGGGCCACCCAGGTAGACCGCGACGTCGAGCCGCTCAGGCCCGGGGAGGTCGCTCCGCCCAACGATGCGGGCATCCGGCTCGGCTGGGATGACGAGCAGGTGGCGATCTGGCACAACCGGCAGCTTGGCGTGAACGCCTACGACCCCGGCCTTCCCTCGCCCGATTCGCCGCTCGGCGTGGCCGGATTCCGCGTCGATGTGCGGGAGGACAAGCCGGGGGAGGACTGGCACTCCCTCGTGCACGTCACCGGCCCGCTCACGCTCGAGGGCTTCCCCCTCGGCGTGTTCGACGGGGAGCTGAACGTGGAAGCGGTTCCCGTCAATCTCACCTTCAAAGAGACGGATGGATTCTGGCTGCCGAGCTACTTCACGTCCTGGACGGGGGGCTCCCTCGTGCTCGTGGATCCGGTCCGCTACCGAATCGCCAACCAGCCCGGCGCGGTGCCACCTTCGCTCTACACGCCGGTGGGGGCGGACTTCGTCAAGCTCCGCTACGGCCACACGTATCAATTCCGCGTCCGCCTTGCCGATCTCACCGGCGGCGGCCCCCTCGTCGGCGATGCGCCCGCCCGTATCGCTCCCGCGCCCGTCGCGGCCGTGCCCTTTCGCCGCTTCGTGCCTCCGAAGGCCGTCAGCATCGAGGCGGGGGGAGGCGTTGGAGCCGGCGGCACCACCGCCGCCTACACGGTTCACCGCCCGCTCCTCGGTTACCCGGACCTGCTCTTCACGGATTCCCCCAACGCCGTGAACCTTCTGCTCGCGGAGGCCCCGCCCGCTTCGGCCGCTTCACGGGAGACGGCTCTTCCCGATCCCGATGCCACCCAGCTCGAGATCGAGGTGCAGGTGCGCACCCTCCAACGCGATCCGGCGGCGGCCGGCTCCTCCTATGTGTCCCTCTACACGGTCACCCGCGATTTCCCGGCGGGCGATCCGTCCGCGCCATTCGCTCTGAACGCGCAGTTCGAGGACCTCCCACACGCCGACGTCTTGAACGGTGTCGTGCTCGGGGCCGGCGACCCGCTCCGCCTGCCGTCCGCGCGGGACATTCGACTCGTGTTGACGCCCGTCGGATCGCCGGATCCGGCGCTCGACTATTGGGGATCGCAGCAGGCTCGCCGGGGCTCCCCGGTGAGCGTTTACGTGCGCGCGCCGTCGGGTGACGAGCGGAACCTGCTGATCCCATCGATCGACGGGCCGGAGATTCAGGCGATCTTCCTGCAGCCCGATCCGCCACAGAATCCGAGTCTCTTTGCCCAAATGGCCATGGCGGGCCTGCGCCACGAGGTCCCGGCGGATCTCGCCAGCCGCCTCGCCGGCCACCTCCACCTCGCCCACGACGGCTTGACCTTCTCCGCGCCGGCGGGACGCCGCCTGGTGATCGGCGCCTCGCCCGCGCTGCGGTGCACGCTCAATCCCGACCGTTCGTCCATCACCTTCGGCTCGAAGAGCGATCTCACGCGCCACTGGCTCGTGGCCATCCGCCTCACGCTCGACCGCGACTGGACCTGGAACGGCCTCGCTCCTGCTGCCTTCGAGGTGAAGCGCGACGGCGTCACCATCGGCCGGATCATCCTGCCCCGGACGGTCAATCCGGCTGTGGGACCGGCGCCGGATCGGGATCACACGGAGCTGCTGTTCCTCGATGCCTACGATGCCAAGCCCAGCGCTCCCGGCTTCCCGAGCGAAAGCCACCTGGAATACGCCTTGGCGCCGAACTTCACGGATGCTCCGGTGAACGTCGACGCACGCGCACCGTGGCGGCTCATCCTGCCCATCACCACGCCCCCGACGCAAACGCCCAGAGTCGTCTCGGCGGGCCTCGCGTCGAGCGACTATTCCCACGATCCCCACTACCGCTCCACCGGGGAGCGGCGGCGCATGCTGTACTTCGAGTTCGACCGTCAGCCCGACGACGATCACGACGCGTATTTCGCCCGCGTGGTCGCCTATGGTCCCGACCCCATGCTCACGGGCGACGCGACACTTCCGGAGCCGAGGGAGGGGCCGCTTCCCGTCGATCCCGAGCTGATTCGGGTCGTCACCACCGACAGCTCGAACGATCGCGCGGGGCTGGATGCCATGCAGGCCCTGATCGCCGGGCCCGACCGGACCCGCTACCTGCTGCCCTTGCCGCCGGGCCTGGATGACGAGTCCGCCGAGCTCTTCGGCTTCTTCGTCTACGAGCTCCGCGTCGGTCACGACGACTCGCGCTGGTGCACGGCGCAGGGGCGCTTCGGCCTGCCCCTGCGCGTCGCCGGCGCGCAGCACCCGTCGCCGCCCCTGCGCTGCTCCGTCTCACGGACCGACGACGCCGTGTTCGTCACCGCTCCCTTCGCCGCTCCCGTGTTCGACGGGCAGAACATCCGCGCGTTCCCACCGCGGACGACACTCCAGGCGCTTCTCTACGCGCAGGTCATGCAGGCCGACGGAGCGGCGTGGCGGAACGTCCTGCTCGCCACCGGGGCCGCCGCGCTCCCTCGCCGCCAGGAGGCTCACCTGGATCTCCGCTTCGTCCAGGGCGTGACGACGTTTCCCCAGGATGAGATCCTGCGCCGGCTCCGGATTCTCGGCCTGCCCCTCGATGCCGCGCTCAGCGTGGTCGCGGTCGAGCTGCTGCCGGAGCCGAACAGCCCCACGAGAGACCCGCTCACGGCGGAGCTCGGGGAGGTTCGCATCTACCGGGCTTCGCCCCTCACTCCCGTCCCGGAGATCTGCCCGCCACCGGCGCCGTGAGGTTCGTCGGTCACCGCGCGGCGAACCAGCGGGTCAGGCAGTCGCGCCACGAGCGCCGTGCCGGCGCGAACCTGATAGCCGACGAGCCCGCCTCGACCGAGCGCCAGTAGTGGATCCGCCGGCCAGGGGATGGTCGCGATGACTCCCGCCCCGCCGCTGCCCTTGCGATACGTGACCGCGACGTGCGCGCCGGCAGAGGGCCGCCGGCCGCGCTGCCCGTCGCCGAAGGGCAGAGCATAGGCAACATGAACGCTCTCCGGAGGCGGTCGCCGCGTCCGTGGGCCTGGTCAGCGTGACATAAGGTGCCAGACTCGGACGCCGGCCGGCACAAGAGCCGACGGCACAACTCGCCAACGCGGCCGACGAGGCGGGGCTGTCCTACACGATGGAGTGGCTCCAGCGGCACGACGCCTACGACCCGCCGCCGGTCGTGATCGCGAAGGGGCTCTCGAAGCGGCCCTGACCGGACCCACCCTCTCCCCTCTGGGGAGAGGGCAGGGTGAAGGGGCCCGGCTCAGCTGCGCTCGGAGCCCACCACCGACACGAACGACACGCACTCGCCCGGCGCCCCGCCGAGGTTG
>Ga0137403_10000533_pt1 | contig 49149 bp, 43 predicted proteins | sample CZOMad2_1_16fung_FD_122057 | JGI IMG/M metagenome (GOLD analysis project Ga0137403, IMG submission 122057) | Vadose zone soil fungal communities from Angelo Coast Range Reserve, California, USA - CZOMad2_1_16fungal (Hybrid Assembly) | ecosystem: Environmental > Terrestrial > Soil > Vadose zone... | reverse complement strand
CCCGTCAACTCCTGCAGCGTCTTATTCGTATCCTGCAGCACCCGGACCACATCCCCGTCCACCACCTGTTGCATGCGCGCGATCGTCGCCCGCAGCCGCGTCGAGGTCTCCATGAGGTTGTCCGCCATCGGCGTCACCCGCGTGTCCACCTGGCGGACGAGCTGATCACTGTCCTTCAGGGTGGTCCGCACGGCGTCCAGCGTCTTCTGAATGCCGTCGGTCATGGGCCCCACCTGGGCGTCGACCCGACGGACGAGTTGCTGGCTGTCGCGCAGCAGGGCCGTCGCAGCTTCGAGGGCATTTTTCAGCAAGACGCGCACCTCGGGGCCGATCTCCGCATCGATCCGCGTGAGGGACCGTTCCGCCACCTGTGCCGTGGCATTCACACTGCGAATGAGGTCTGTGACTTCTGGGCTGTGAATGAGGGTATTGAGGCCCTCCGCCGAGTGCACGAGCTGTCCGATGAGTTGCGGAATCGGCAGTTGCCGGAGCTCCGTCAGGGCTTGCGTGACGTTCTGGGTGACCTCCTGCATCGTGGTGGGCGCCGTCGGAATTTCCGGGACCTTGCCATCGCCGACCAAGCGAATCGGCGTGTCGGGATAAAAGCCCAGCTGCACCATGAGCTGCCCCGTGACGAGGCTCTGCATCTCCAATTGCGCGCGGAGGCCGCGCTCAATCAGCGGTTTAAGTAACTGGCCTTTCATTTCAACCTGTCGACCCACCTGAGTCATCTTGTCTGGTTCGATCTGGATGAACACCGGAATGCGAAACTCGTTCTCGGCGGTGAGGAACTGCAGCTGGATGTCGGTCACCGCACCCACGCGCACCCCCTGGAACTCCACCGGGGCACCGACGTTCAGGCCTTTCACCGAGCCCTCGAAGTAGGCCACGAGGGTGCGCTTCTGCGTCAAAAACTGGGCCCCGCCCAACAGCAGGAACCCCATGACCACCAATGCCACCGCCCCGACAACAAAGGCCCCAATCAGTTTTGGATTCGCCCGCTGCATCACTGTGCCTCTCCTGTGCTTGGATGGACAGCACCCTGACCGGTCGATCAGGCCGTCTTGCCGCTCACGTCCCCACGGGTGAGAAACGTCCGCACCTTCGGATCGGGGCAGGCATCGCGCAGGTGCTTGGGATCCCCGCTGGCGATCATGGTTTTGCTGTCGGCATCGAGAAAGACCGAATTGTTGCCGATGGTGAAGATGCTCGCCAGCTCGTGCGTCACCACTACGACGGTGGCGCCCAGACTATCGCGCAGCTCGAGGATCAACTCATCCAGCAGCCGTGAGCTGATCGGATCCAGCCCCGCCGAGGGTTCATCGAAAAACAGGATATCGGGATCGAGCGCCATGGCGCGCGCCAAGCCGGCCCGCTTTTGCATGCCCCCACTGATCTGCGAGGGGTAGTAGTCCTCGAAGCCGGCCAACCCGACCAGCGCCAGCTTTAACGCCACCTGCTGGCGAATGCGGGCGGCGCTCAACGCGGTATACTGCTCGAGCGCCAGCGCCACATTCTCCGCCAACGTCATCGAGCTCCAGAGGGCCCCGCTCTGAAACAGCACGCCGAAGCGGCGCTTGAGGCGGTCTTGCGCCTCAGGCGAGGCCTCCCAGAAACTCTCGCCGTCGATCCGCACCTCCCCCTGCGTCGGAGGCTTCAAGCCGATCAGATGGCGCAGCAGGGTGCTCTTGCCGCACCCACTGCCGCCCATGATGATGAAGATGTCGCCGCGCTGCACCGTGAAGGTCAGGTCGCGCTGGATAATAAAACTCCCATAGGCCATGGTCAGGTGGTTGACCGTGATGTGGACGTCTGCTGGTGTCATGGTCGTGCGTGCCCTCCCGTCCTACCACACCCGAAAGAAGATGACCGTCAAGATGGCGGAGGCCAGGATGATGCAGACGATGCTGGTGACCACCGCCGAGGTCGTCGCCTGTCCCACCGCCGCGGCACTGCGGCCGCACTGCATGCCGCGGAGACAGCCGGCCAAGGCCACCAACATGCCGTAGACGGCGCTCTTGATCAGGCCTTGCGCGCAGGCGCTGAGCGTCAGCGCGGCGCGCGTCTGCTGGAAATATTCCACCGGGGAAATCCCCAGCACGGTGACGCCGATCAGGCCACCACCCAGGATGCCCAGAAGGTCACCGTACAGCGTCAAGAGCGGCATCATCGTCACCAGCGCCAGCATGCGCGGCACCACCAGGAATTCCATGGGCGAAAGCCCCAGGGTGGTCAGGGCATCGATTTCTTCGTTCACCGTCATCGTGCCCAGCTGCGCCGCAAAGGCGGCCCCGGTCCGACCGGCCATGATGATGGCGGTCATCATCGCCCCCATCTCCAGCGTCATCGCCATGCCGACCAGATTGGCCACATAGATCTGCGCCCCGAACATGGCGAGTTGGACCGCCCCGATGAAGGCCAGGATGGCCCCCACCAGAAAACAGATCAAGGTGACGATGGGCAAGGCTTGGACACCGCACTCCTGGATGAGCATGATCAGCTCGACCGGGCGGAAGCGCGCCTGGCCACGGCAGAGTTTCACCAGGGCCAGCATGGCCTCGCCGATGAAGCCGAGGAGATCGCCCACCGCGGCGATCAGGGCCAGCGTCTCCTGGCCCACGCGGTCGAGGAAGGGCGCTCGGATCGTCTCCCGGCGCGCCCCCTGGCGTTCCGGCACGGCGGTGGCGAGGTGCAACAGCCGTCTCAACCCCTCGGGCAGGCCCTCCTGGGCCACCACCATCTGGCGCTGCGCCCCGAATGCCATGAGCTCAAGCAAGAAGGTCACGAGACCGCTGTCCCACGCGGTCAGTCCTGTGGTATCAAACGTCAGGCGCTGTAGACGCGGTGTCGCCTCGATCTGCTGTTCCACGTCGGTGAGCGCTGGAACCTCGTCCTGCAGCCGCCAGCTGCCAGAGAGTTCGACCAGCACCGTCTCTGCTGTCGGGTGGCTACATCGCAGCTCAGCGCGACCGCGTGGCTCCTCCGTTGTGCCATGCACCGGTTATCCTTTCGCCTAGCCATCGAGATGCCTTAAACACCCCTCAAGATGATCTTGAAACTATCGTCGAGGAGGCTCACGCACACACCATAGACCATTTTTATTCTTCGTGTCACATGAACGACGACGCCTTTGTCATTCTGGAAAATGGGGTCACCACCGGAGTCCCCCATGGTTCTCACAACCTCAGGCGTGACCCATGTATAGGGGCTTGAGAAGTCGGCCACATTTTTCAAATTATAGACTAAAAAAGTGTTCGGTGCATGCGGCGCACCTTCCTCTCCTTTCTGTTGAGGAACATCTTATGACAGGCGTGGAAGGGGCAGCCGTCGCACCTGCCTGTCTTAATTATGCATCCACAGACAAAAGTAAACAATTACCCTTGGTGTCCGCTACTGCTTGCTAAGGCACGTCGAATGGCCTCAAGCAAGGCATCTTCTTCAAACGGTTTGCCCAGATACGCGACTACGCCCGCTTGCTCGGCGTAGAGACGCGTCTGTTCATCCGCGCATGCTGTGATAATGATAACCGGCAGCGGCACCCTAGAGACGGTCAGGTGGCCAAGCAGGTCGAGTCCTGTCATCCCGGGCATCTGCACATCAAGCACCAAGCATGCGACACCCGGTTGCAAGCCGGACTGCAGGAACTCCTCGGCAGAGGTGTAGGTCTCCGAGGTAAATCCCGCCGACCTCAGGAGCCTCCTTAAGGCCCGCAGCATAGACACTTCATCATCCACGATGGCAATGACGGGCTGGCTTTCTGGCATAGACCTTTCCTGTCGGCCATGAGGGTTGGTCATCTGTCGTTCCAGAGTAGTAGAGACAATCCTGACACCTCCTCGCACGTGGACGAGACGCCCGTAAGTGGAGCATTGAGCGGATGGGAATTGACTGCAGCATTCCCTTCTGGCACACGGTAGCACCCTGTGGCGCAGGACACAATCGCGCCTTAGAGGTATATGGATAGGACTTTAGTCGTATGGATGGAAGGTATGTGACTGAAGCGTATGAGGAAAAGGCAGGGCAATGCAAAAGCACGAGGCAACAGCGCTGAGGTGCAATGCCCCCTGACCTGGAGGGGGCAGTAAAGGTTCGCCGAGGCGTCAGGTGGGCTTCGAGGTCAGTGGCCCGAGCTGATCGGCCATCCGCACCAGATGCGCCAGAGAAGAGGCCTGCATTTTCTGCATCACCCGTCCCCGATGGATCTTTACCGTCTTCTCGCTGGTGCCCAGGACGGCGGCAATTTCTTTGTTGGCCAGCCCCGTGACCACGAGGCCAAACACATCGCGCTCGCGTGATGTCAAGGTGTCGGCCTGCCGTCGCAGTCTCATATGTTCGGCCTCCTGTACCCTCGCCTGTCGATCCCGTTCGAGGGCCTGGTGAATCACATCCAAGAGCAGCTGATCCTCGACGGGCTTCTGCAGGAAGTCTATCGCGCCGGCTTTCAGGGCACGGACGCTCATGGGCACAGTGCCGTGTCCCGTCAGGAAGATGACTGGCAGGCCGAGGCCGGCAGCCACCAATTCCTGTTGCAACTCAAGCCCGCTCATGCCCGGCATGCGCATGTCGAGCACGAGGCATGCAGGCCCCTCGGGAGGAGGGCGGCGCATGAACTCTTGTGCCGAGGCAAAGGTCTCGACGTTTAGGGCGACGGAGCGGAGCAGTCGTTCCACTCCCCGACAGAGGGAGTCATCATCATCGACCACCAAGACGATTGGCTCAGGCGCTTTCATGCCGTCTCCTTGCAGTCAGTCGGAATGCTGAACGACACCGTTGTGCCGCGGCCCGGATGGGGTGTGGCCCAGATGCGGCCATGATGCGTCATGATAATTGAGCGGCTGATCGCCAGCCCCATGCCCATACCGTCGGCCTTGGTCGAGAAAAAGGGATCGAAAATGTGCTGCAGGGCATCCTCCTTGAGTCCGATGCCGCTGTCTTCCATCGTTACTGTGATCACCTCCGCTGACTCGCGCCTTGTGCGCACCACGATCTCCCGCGGCCTATCGCTTGCCTCTGCGATAGCCTCGAAGGCATTGAGGACGAAGTTCAAGACGACCTGTTGGAGTTGGACGCGGTCTCCACACATGTGAGGAAGATCGTCTTGGAATTGGAGCGTGATGGAGACCTCCCTCGCGCTCGCTTCACCGCCCACCAAGTGGATGACCTCCCGAATCATCTCATTCATGTCGAAGACTGTCCGCTTCGAGTCGGTTTTCTTGGCGAGTGCTCGCAAGCGCTGGAGCAACTCAGCCGCTCGCCGAGCATCGACCATGACATCATCCAGTGCTTCCTGCACCTCCCCCAGCTGAGGGGATTCGATTGTAAGAAATCGGTGCGCCGCCTGGGCATTGCTCAGGATCGCTGCCAGTGGACGACTGAGCTCATGCGCCAACGTCGCCGCCAGTTCGCCCAGCATCGCCACCCGCGTCACGTGCACCAGGTCTTGCTGTAACCGGTGAGTCGTCTCTGTACTGCGCTTCCGGCTGATCGCGTTGGCAAAGATCTCTCCGACCAGTCGCAGTCGTGGAATCAGCTTATCAGGCCAGGTGTGTTCAGCGCGAAATGCGCTGAAGGTAATGGCATATCGAACCTCTCCGTCAACCATCAACGGGATCGTCAAGCTCGATTGGCAGCCTGCCCATCGACAGGAGGCCTTCTCTGCCCACACTTCGGGAGGCAACCCATCCGGCCGTGAGAAGCAGACGATCTTGCCACTTCGTATAGTGTTGGTAAACCAGGAAAATCGGTCAACCGCCTGGGGTGGGTATGGTGGAATTCCCGGCACCGCATATGAGTAAATGGCGTGCAGATTGGTCTGATCGCTGGAGAATTCAAGCAGGGTGCTGCGGTCGACACCAAGAAATTCCACCAACTGCTGCAATCCATCCTGGATGTATTTGGGCACGGCATCGTCAGGTCCCCTGCCAAACGTGGCGTAAAGGTCGGCGAGAAAGGATTCGAATGCCGATGGGGTATCTTCGAGCATTTCGCAAGCAGGGGTATCCATATCCGTCTCCATTAGGCGATAGGCTATGCTGTTGGCTTCCAGCTTAGAAGCGTGTCAGCGTCACCGCAGCTCAGGCTCACAGCCCATCCCCTACGGGCTGTATGTTTCAGGCGGGACTTTTGCTGAAGGTCGTGCCTCCTCTACGCTAATCCGCCGCTCGTACAAGGTAGTCAACACTCGTGCTAGAACGGCAAGGCCTTGGTTGTGCCTGTCAAAGGGCTCGCGGGTCACCGATGGCTGCCAGGCTTAGGCCACTTGTCGGGGCGATTTGGCAGGTGGATGGGACAAATTGTCGCGACATCGAGGGGGTACCCTCAGCCGCACCCGGCGCGCTCACGGCGTGCCTGATTCTTCCTGCACTTCAGTCAGCACGCGGCTCATGAACGCCAGCAACTCCTCCACGGCGCGGAAGTGCGCTACCTGGCCCGACACCACATGCTCGACGCGGCCTTCCCAACACGATGGTGCCACAGTAGGGCTGACGCGAAACTGCACCACGAAGGCGCGATTGGTTGGGAGAGTTGGTTGGGATCCGGGTATCATCGAAGTCCATGCTCCTCTGTAAATTGTCCTAAGGGATAGCTGCGACTTGTCCCTTACACGCTGAAAATATATAATCGGGCTACCGTTCATGAACACCGCTAGAGTGTTCAAATTCGGCGCCGAGCCGGCACCTGAGCGTCCAAATACTGTTCAAGTTGAGGCGGCAGTAACCCCATGGAGCAGGAACATTACCTCGCCTTTGGACCCTTCCGTCTTGATATGACGCATGGCTGCCTGTGGCGAGGGGAACAGAGCATGACCTTGCGTCCCCGAACTTTGGCGATGCTCTGCTATCTGGCCGAGCATCCCGATCGGCTGGTGACGAAAGCTGAGTTGCACCAACACGTCTGGGCGGGAACCCACGTGACCGACACTGTGCTGCGGGTGTGTGTGCAGGAAATCCGGGCGGCCTTGGGTGACGCGGCGGCGGCGCCACAGTATCTCGAAACCGTCGGACGGCAGGGCTATCGGTTTCTCATAGGAGGAGACCTAGATGTTCTCCCGCCGCTGACGACTGGCCCCATCGTGGGGCGCCAGCATGAAGCCGATCTCCTAGAGGAGAGGTTCCAGCGGGCCGCCCAAGGTTCCCGCCAACTCGTCTTCGTCACTGGGGAAGCGGGGGTGGGCAAAACGACAGTGGTCGATTTGTGGCTGGCCCGCCTAGCCCCGGGGCGCGCGATGCGGATCGGGAGAGGGCAATGCGTCGAGCACTTTGGGGAAGGTGAACCCTACCTGCCACTGTTAGAAGCTCTGGGGCAGCTGGGGCGCGGAACCCATGGGGCGAAAATGCTGGCGGTATTGCGGCAGTATGCGCCGATGTGGTTGGCACAACTCCCAGGGCTTGTGAGCGAGACGGAGCTGGAGCGGCTCCAACGTCGGCTGCAAGGGACGATGCGAGCCCGGATGATGCGCGAGCTTGCCGAGGCCCTTGAAGTTCTAGCCGCCGAAGCGCCGCTGGTGCTCGTGCTCGAAGACCTGCACTGGAGCGATATTTCCAGCGTAGAGTTCCTCACCTACGTGGCGCAACGGCGAGGTCCCGCACAGCTGCTGGTGCTGGGGACGTACCGCCCGGTAGAGGTCGTGCTCCGCGCGCATCCCCTGCGCGGGATAGTCCAGGAGCTGTGTGGGCGTGGACAGGGTGCGGAGCTGCGCTTGGAGTTCCTGCCCGCCGAGGACGTGGCGGCATATGTAGCCGGGCGGTTGGGATGGCCGGTGGCGGTCCCACTCGCGGCATTCGTCTACGAGCGCGCGGAGGGCAATGCGCTGTTTATGATAAACATCGTGGAGCATCTGGTGCAGCAGGGATTGGTGGTTCGGCACGAGGGGGAGTGGACGCTGCGTGAGGGGGTCGAGGCCGAAGTGACGAGTCTGCCGGAGGGGTTGCGACAGATGCTTGTGCGGCGCATCAAGGCCCTCCCGCCGGAGGCGCGGCAGGTGCTAGAGGCCGCCAGTGTGGTGGGCGAGGAGTTTACGGTGACTGCGGTAGCGGCGGGCGCCCAGTGTCCTGTGGAGGACGTCGAGGCGCGCTGTGAAGCGTTGGCAGCGCAGCATCACTTCATCGAAGACATCGGGCTCACAGCCTGGCCGGATGAGATCAGCGGGGGGCGCTATCGATTCCGGCATGCCCTGTACCAGCAGGCACTATACGAGCAGTTGGGAACCGTGCGCCGCTTGCAGCTTCACCGACGCATTGGTGGTCGGCTGGAGGCGGGCTATGGTACCCGGGCTGGGGAGATCGCCTCCCTGCTGGCCGTCCACTTCGAGCGCGGGGGTGAGACACTACAGGCCGTCCACTACTGGCAGCAGGCGGGGGAAAATGCCGGGCGACGGAATGCGTATCATGAAGCGATCGCCACCCTCAGAAAAGCGCTGGCGTTGCTGGCAACGCTAGCGGACAGCCCTGAGAGGACCCAGCGTGAGCTGGCATTGCAGCTCACCCTAGGGGAGCTGCTGATGGCCGCGCAGGGCATGGCATCTCCACACGCAGGAGAAGCCTATACCCGGGCATACGCACTCTGCCAACAGGTGGGAGAGACGCGACAGCTCTTCCGAGTGCTCTCGGGCCTTTTTGTGTTTCATAGCGCCCAGGCGCGGTTGTGCACTGGTCGAGAATTCGGTCAACAGATCTTCGACCTGGCGCAGCGCCAGCAGGATCCGGTTCTTCTACGAGACAGCCATTTGCTTCTCGGAGGGGTCGCGCTCTACCTTGGTGACCTCGTCGTGGCCCGTGCCAATCTGGAGCAGAGCCTGGAGCTCTCCGTTGCCCAGCAGCTTTTCACCTCCATCTCGGCGTCGGGACTTGATCCGAGGATCGCTAGCCTCGCCTGGCTCGTGCGAGCCCTATGGGTAATAGGGTATGCTGACCAGGCCCAGCAGCGCAGCCAGGAGGCACTGGCACTGGCTCGCCACGTCGGGCATACCCCCAGTTTGGCGTATGCGGAATACTTTACCACCATGCTCTACCAGAACCGTCGGGACGTAGCGTCGACATACGCGCATGCCGAAGCATTGATGGGCCTTGCCCTTGAGCAGGGATTTGTGCTCCGGTTCGAGCAGGGGCGCATCCTGCGGGGGTGGGCGCTGGCCATGCAGGGAGACGCTGGCGAGGGTATGGTGGAGATCAGTCAGGGACTAGCGGCGCATCAACGTGTGGGGGGACCCGAGCTGGGACGCCCCTCTGTTCTTGCCTTGCTGGCCGAGGTGTACGGCCAGGCGAGGCAACCAGAGGCCGGACTGCAGGCCCTGGCCGAGGCCTTGACGCGGGTAGGAGCGACCGATGAGCGGTGGTGGGAGGCCGAGTTGTATCGGCTCAAAGGAGCATTACTCCTCCAGCTCCCGATCCTAGATGCCCATCAGGCGGAAGCCTGTTTCCAGCAAGCCCTCGATGTGGCCCGCAGCCAACAGGCAAAGGCGCTAGAGTTACGGGCGGCCATGAGCCTCAGTCGGCTGTGGCAGCGCCAGGGCAAGTGGGATGCAGCCCGCACGCTTCTGGCGCCGATCTATGGCTGGTTCACCGAGGGCTTTGATACGCCCGACCTGCAGGAGGCCAAGGCGTTGTTGGCGGAGCTGTCATAACGGTAGTCCCGAACTTGGCCAGACCTTGCTAGAAGTCCCTCCATCACACCGCACTGAACTGCGGTACAATCTCGTGGGCGAAGCGATCCACCTGGGCGATCAGGTCGGAGGGTGGACAGGCTGGCCACAGCACGAATTTGGTTAAGCCGGCTTCGACGTAGCGGGCGATCTTGTCGCAGCACTCCTGTGGAGAGCCGATGGGCCAAAACTGCTGGACGTGTTCGCGGTCCGGCATGCTCTGGCAGAAGCGATCCGCCATCGCATGCGCCTCCTGGGAGTTGTCCGCTACATTGCAAAAAACGATGGCGCCGGCTTCGATGTCGGCATCTCCGCGGCCGTAATGCATAGCGAACTCAGCGATTTTCTGACGTCCCTCCCGGAACTGTTGCGGCGTCACCCGTGAGGCAAACCACCCGTCGCCCAACCGCGCCACGCGCTTGAGCGCAAAGTCGGTGCGACCACCGACCCAGAGATCGATATGTCCTCGTGCCGGCTTGGGTTCGATGGTGATATCCTCAACCTGATAGTACTTGCCGGTGAAGGTGACATGGGACTCCGACCAGAGCTTGCGCATTAACACCATGCCTTCATCCAGTTTTCCGGCCCGATGCTCGATGGTCATCCCCAATGCTCCGAACTCCCTTGGGTTGGACCCGAGTCCCACGGCGCAGATCACCCGACCTGGCGCCAGGTAATCCAGGGTGGCAAAGGTCTTGGCCGTAATGACCGGATGTCGCAGCGGCAGCGACAGCACACTTGGCCCCATCTTCAAGCGGCTGGTGCGGGCGGCGATGGCCGCCAGCATGCTCGGTGTGTCGAGCTCTGGATTGACGCCGACGTCGATGATATGGTCGCTCAGCCAAACTGAATCGATGCCCCACGCTTCTGATTTATCAATCAATTCAAACACCGTGGCGGCGCTGGGTGTGCCAAGCCGCCACCCCCCGAAACCGATGCCCAGTTTAATGGTATCCATAGTTGCTACTCCTGGTTGTTACCTTATCTCAAACGTTTGCGGTACGGAGATCACCGATGGCGGCGTGGAGGCCAAATGCAACCATGCAGTGGACTCCCTGACGTAACCCGACTCGATGGCGGAATCATGAGTAGGAATTTTTTCTCCTAATTGCCCCATATACCGCTTGGGGGCTTCGTTGAGAATTCGGACCGATTGTAGCGGAAATGCCGTGGGCTGTCTACCAACCCTTCTCACGGCTTGCGGCCGGTGATGATGCTCCAATACCCCGCCGTGGGCTTCGCTTCGATGTCGACGAACCCCGCGTCACTGAGCATGCTGGCATAGTCATGGGACGAATAGCGCCCGCCCTCACCACGCATGAGCGCCAACATGGTCATGGCCACGACGGCCAGGGGGCCGCGGCGCGCCTCTTCATACGGCCGCTCATGAATGATGATGCGTCCGCCAGATGGCAGACTATCAAAGCTCTTGGTGGTCAGGATACGACCGCGCTCGGGCGACCAATGGTGATATATGGCCGAGAACAGGTGAAGATCCGCCAGTGGGAACGGCTCATTGAGCATATCTCCCATCTGTGTGCGGACGCGCTCCCGTACGCCATACTGCTCAATAAATGCCTGTGCGATGTTCAGGGTCTCGGCATCCCTATCGAAAACCACGGCTTGCAGATGCGGCCAATGCAAGGTCGCGCCAATGGAATGCGCCCCCGAGCCACCGCCGACGTCGAGCATGAGGTGATGCGCGGCGAGGTCGAGGGCTTTCGGCCAGGAGAGCGCTGCACTCATGCTCATGCTGTGCATGGCGCGGATGAACATACGCTTGTCGCTGTGCTGCGTCAGCGGTGTGTCGTTCACCAAGGCATCCCTCAGGCTGGAGAACGAGAACACGGCTTCATTGGCGATTTCGCGGTCGAGATACCAGCCGAAATACGTGGGGCCGCTTTCCAGCAGAGCATCCGCGGCCAAGGGGGTGAGCCCATAGTGTTCATTTTGGGTTTGGACCAGCGACAGAGACTCCAGCATAACCAGGAGTGCCTCGGCTGGATGGTCGGCGAGTTTCAGCGCAGCGCAGATGTCGGCCAGGGTGCGAGGCCGCTCGCCAAGTAACGCAAAGAGCTTCAGGTCGTGGGCGATGAGCATCGCCGTATAACCGCGGCCCGCTGCAATCAGGTCCCACAGCGGTCGATCATCAGTGCGTGGTTTCCGGATGTCCTCAAGCACGTGTGGCTGCATCACCGCCTCCCCTCCAACGTCACGATATGCTGGCACTTGCAGAATTTCCAGCCCTAACCTAGCCTCAGATCGCACCTGTCGCCTCCTCAGGCGCGATGGCTTTCAACCATCTTGCCACATAGCCATGTCAATAGTCTAGCCTGAGTGTGGCGCGCTTTTACCCCCTCTCTCAAAGGGAGAGGGAATGGTCTCAAGATGTCCCCGCACAACGATGACGCAGACCCCGAGAAAAGCTCAGACATGGCTACGGTAGTTCTGTTAGAATAGAGGCCCGTGCGTATGATGGCTTCCACGCGAAAGCCTGCTCACCTCCCACCCCCGGTCGTGGGGTCATCGACGGCATCGGGACGCCGATCGCGGACTGGCAGAAGTCTGCATGACCCACGTCTATCGAACCTCATAGCCTGATACAGTGGAGACCCCATGGACGAAATTTCGGACCTGATCACGACGCCAGGACAGCCGGCATTGACGACGTTGGGGGAGAATGAACCGCGGTTGCCTGCGGATTTGGACGACCCACAGTGGTATCTCAACCGCGAACTCAGTCAGTTAGAATTTTTTCGCCGTGTCCTGGAAGAAGCCAAAGATGCGTCTCACCCGCTGCTCGAACGGGTGAAATTTCTGGCCATCGTCGGCTCCAATCTGGATGAGTTCTTCATGGTGCGCGTGGCTGGCCTGAAACAGCAGATCGCCGCCGGTGTGGTCGAGCTTTCCCTCGATGGCCTGACCCCCGCCGAACAGTTGGCGGCGATCCGTAAGGCCGTATCCAAGTTGCTGGCGGAGGCGCGTGACTGTTATCAAGACGACCTCCTGCCCACACTGGCGGAGGCCGGGATTCACATCCTGGGGTACCCAGACCTGGACCATCGCCAACAGGCCTACGTCAAGAAATATTTCGCACAAGTGGTCTTCCCAGTCTTGACGCCGCTAGCGTTTGACCCGGGGCGGCCATTTCCCCATATCTCGAATCTGAGCTTGAATCTGGCGGTGCTGATCCGTGATCCCGCCGGGAAGGAACGGTTTGCACGGGTCAAGGTGCCAGGCACGCTGCCGCGTCTGGTCCCTCTCCGGCGTTCGTCGGGCGGTGTACGGAAAGATGGGATAGCGCCCCGTTCGCACTACTTCGTGTGGCTCGAACAAGTCATCGCTGCCCATCTGGAGGCGCTATTCCCCGGCATGGAGATCCTGGCGGCCCATGCCTTCCGGGTCGTCCGCGATGCCGACATCCTCATTCAGGAGCTCGAAGCCTACGACTTGCTCGAAACCATGGAGGAAAGCGTCCGGCGTCGGCGTTTTGGCTCGGTGGTACAGCTGGCGGTGAACAAATCAACTCCCGTGGATATTCGCGATATCTTGCGGGAAAACCTGGAGGTGGAACGCCGTGATATCTACACCATCGATGGGCCGCTAGGTCTCAGCGACTTGATGGGATTGACGCCGATCGATCGTTACGATATGAAAGATCCTCCCTTTGTCCCAGCGACGCCGGCTATCTTGAATCATGACCACGACCAAGACATGTTCGTCGCCATCCGCCGCGACAATATCATCCTGCATCATCCCTACGATTCGTTTGCACCGGTCGTGGCATTCCTGCAATCCGCTGCCCGCGATCCTGATGTCCTGGCCATCAAGCAAACGCTCTATCGGGTGGGACGCAACTCGCCCGTGGTCGAAGCCCTGCTCGAGGCGGCCACCAATGGCAAACAGGTGGCGGTGTTGGTAGAGATCAAGGCGCGCTTTGATGAGGAGAGCAATATCGGCTGGGCAAAGCGCTTGGAAGCCGAAGGTGTGCACGTCATCTACGGTCTGCTGGGCTTGAAGACCCACTCCAAAATCGCCCTCGTGGTGCGTAAAGAGGGGGACGGGGTGCGCCGCTACGTGCATTTGGCGACGGGGAACTACAATGGCATCACGGCCCAGGTCTATACTGATCTTGGTGTGTTTACCTGCGACGAGGACATCGGGGCGGACGCCACTGATCTCTTCAACTATCTCACGGGGTATTCGGCCAAACACGACTATCGCAAGCTGCTGGTCGCCCCGATCAACCTGAGGGCGCGGCTCGAGAGCCTCATCCGCCGCGAAATCGAGCATCAGCGGCAGGGGAGGCGCGGTCATCTGATCTTCAAGGTGAACGCCATCGTCGATCGGCCGATGATTAAGCTGCTCTATCAGGCGTCACAGGCGGGAGTGCAGGTGGATCTGCTGGTGCGGGGAATTTGTTGCTTGCGCCCAGGGGTGGACGGCCTGAGCGAGAACATCCACGTCACCAGCATCGTGGGCCGCTTCCTGGAGCATAGTCGCATCTATTACTTCCGTAACGGGGGCCAGGAAGACATCTATTTGGGGAGCGCTGACCTGATGACGCGCAACCTCGATTACCGCGTCGAGGTGTTGTTTCCGGTGGAAGATGAGCGCTTGATTCGGCACCTGCGCGATGAGGTGCTCGCGACGTATCTGGCCGATAACGTCAAAGCTCGCTGGCTAGGTGCCGATGGAAATTATGCGCACCGCCAGCCTGCACCGGGCGAAGTGCTGATCAGCAGCCAAGCGGCGTTTCTGCAACGCGCCTTGCAGGTATCCCGCGGCTGAGCGCATCGGTGTCCATGGATGTCCCTCTGGCCACATGCATGGGCTCACGCCAGGGCCACCCTACCCTGCTAGCCCCTCTAGTGTCTGCCGAATCATCTCGCGTGAGGCTCCATGGGTGAAGGACACAATCGGCAGCGTGACGCCGGCGGCGCGATATCGTTCCAGTTGCGCGCGACCGTCTTCCGGGCTGCCGCAGATCGCCATATGTGCCACCATGGTGTCGCTCACTTGGCTCACCGCGGACTGGCGATCTCTCCTCGCCCATGCCTCGCGCACGCGACCCACCTCATCCTCAAAGCCGTAGCGGGCGATAAGGTTGGCATAAAACGTCCCCATTCCACCGATATAGTAGGCCAGATGGGATTGCACCAACCTCCGCGCCGCTTCTACATCCTCCGAGACACATGACAGGATATACGGCGCGACGTCAATGGCCTCTATGCTACGCCCGACCCTCTTGGCTCCACTCACGAGGTCGCGCTGAAAATCGGGCAGGTGGTTGGTGTCGAGATAGATCGGCAGCCAACCATCGGCCAATTCCCCGGTCAGACGTAGGTTGTACGGGCCCAGCGAGGCTACATAGACCGGGACCCTCGACCGCACGGGCGCAAATGGTAAACGAAATCCCTTGAGCTGAAAGATCTCACCCTGGTAATTCACCCGCTCACCACTGAGGATGAGCCGGATGATCTCAATATACTCGCGGGTGCGCCGAAGTGGGCGCTCAAAGGTGAGGCCATGCCAGTTCTCGATGACGAGCGGGCCGCTCGTGCCCAGACCAAGAATGACGCGTCCCGCAGAGATCTCGTCGAGGGCGGCGACGGTCTGGGCGATAAGCGCCGGCGAACGGCTATAGACGGTGGTAATGCCGGTGGCTAGCTTGATGCGGCTGGTATGGCAGGCCAGTTGTGTGAGCCAGGTGAAGCCGTCGCGCCCCCACGATTCGCCCACCCAAACCGAGTCATAGCCGAGGGCTTCGGCCTGTTGGACGACCTCAACGATCTCCTGGCGGGGCAGGTCTTCGCTGCGGGGAAGTGTTAAGCCGATGCGCGCCATTGCCGGTCCTTTCAGTCTCTTCCTCTTCGCGAGGGAGCAGCTCGAATGTAGGATATCACTAGCCTAAGGGCAACGGGAAATTTGTGACGTCCAGACCAAGGGTTATGTTGAAGCTATCTCGACCTCGACGGTTGAAAGGCACTTGATGACAAGACTGCCCCGCGGACTCCTGGCGTCTATCGCTTTAACCTACTCCCTCTTTCCCAATGTTCCCTCCAACCCGTTCTCCGCCACAGGAGCTGCCGCGCGAGACGGTCGCACCATCGTGTCAAGCAGGCGCTCCAGCACGGCAGTCGGGTCCCTGCAACAACCAGTGTGCACAGGAGATGTCTGAATGATGGTGCTTCGGGGTGCCACGAGCCAGTGGAAGCGCTCCCTCTGTGAGAGTTGACCAATCGGCCCTGCCTGCTCTCCGCCAGCACACACAGCGGGGATGGTCGCTAGGTGGGCCCGGATGGTTTCGACATCCAGTGTCGGATCAACGGCCATCAGCCGCTGCTCATCCAGTTCAATGCGGGCTTCGAGGAATCCTCTGGCCGGGCATGAGACGACCACTCCGACGTTGACGAACTCTTCACGCTCGACCTTGGGAACCACGCGTATTATGGCGTAATCATACGTATCGTGATCGTGCACGGATGGCCTCCTCCAGGAAACCACGCGGTGGCTCTAAGCGGCTCAGTAGATACTCAATGTATGCGTCACGGTGTTGGTTGCTCCCGCCGAACACAGAGTCCCCAACCAGCCAGGCGTCAGGAATCAATTTCACGATGCTGTCAATGAGGTCTGGCGTGACCCGCTCGGTCATCTTCGGGTCTACCTCTCGGAGAGAGCTGCCAAATTGGAGGAGGACGTGGTCTTTGATCATAGGGAAAGGGTCTCGGCTGCGTTCGCGATAGTTGTTCCATGAGTGGTGAACGTAGAGGGTCGCACCGTGATCGATGAGCCAGAGTCGTCGGTGCCACACCAGCATGTTCGTGTTGCGTGGCGTACGATCGACGTTGGTCACGTATGCGTCGAACCAGACGACCGAAGAGGCGAAATCCGCGTCGGGCTTCTCTACTACTGGGTCAAACGTCACGGCACCGGGCAGGTAGTCGAGCGCGAGATTGAGACCGGCACTCGCCCGTATCAGGTGTTGTATCTCTGGGTCGGGCTCAGTGCGGGCGAGGTCGGGGTCGAGTTCGATGAAGACGATCTCCGGCACTGGCAGCCCCGCGGCCCGGGCGATCTCCCCGGACACTAGCTCAGCGATGAGCGCTTTGGGCCCCTGCCCCGCACCGCGGAACTTGAGCACATACATGCCATCATCATCGGCTTCGACAATGGCTGGCAGCGATCCGCCCTCGCGCAATGGGGTGACATATCTTGTGGCCATGACTGTTCTCAAGCTCATCGTCTGCCCACTGTTCGAGGTTAGCTGACTAGGCGAGATACCGCGAGTGAAGTGCCCCGAACGCTTGACGGAGGCCTTCGGCGCGGTCTCTTTGCCGTTTGCGCTTGAACGAAAATACCCCCAAGCCAGCCATCAGTGGGGCTGGCAGTACATCATTCCCGTTCGCAGACGCTCGAGTGCTCAGCGACGCGACACAGTTCGGGCCCGCGTGGCGACACAACCCGCTCCGGGGCCAGCCTGGACCCTCCTGGCGCACCCGCTGGCGCGGGCGGTCTCTGACCTGCGCCAGCGCACCACAGCCGTGGCAATGGACACGTGCCGCCAGCGCGAGGGGTGCCGAGCGGGTGCGCCTGCCGCCGCACTGGACACCCTGGGGCTCAGCCTGTCGCACGCGTGCCCGACGTCCTGTGGGACGGCGTCGCTGACCGCCAAGGTCCGCAGAGGCCGTTGATCCCAAAGCCCTGGGCGTGGATTGGACGCGCGCGCTGGCGCGTGCACAAGCGGCGAGAGTCGCCCCAATAATCTGCGGGCCAGACTGACGTGCTCATGGTCTCCAAGGTTCTCCTTCTGCATAACGTTTGAGATGAGAGGCATGGCCCGGCTTGCCGGGGCATGTCCTCTCGATTGAAGGGTTAGGCCTCTTTGTGAGTAAACGGATCGACGCCGCGAAGCTTGCACCAGTGCTGCAGCGTAAGAATGAATGCTTCAAGCGGGTACACGCTGTAGCCGAGGCACCGCATGTAGAAGTCCAGCCCCTTCAAACTGGGCTCGACCTTGATGCCGTCGGTACCGCCGCGAAGGAAGCTCACCTCGTAAATGAGGCCAAGGGTCACTAGAGCTTCGATCTGCGGCCTGAATCTTGATACAGCTATTCCCCAGCCATCCTTCTTCTCCAGTACGCTCTCATGCGTTGCTTGGTGGATTGGTACGATCGCGCCGAGATCGCCGGGGAACAGCTTCAGCACGCCGACGGCGGAGTAGACAAGCGGGTTCTCCGGGTGGAACACCAGCCCCTCTTTTGGGGCTCCAGGCTTGTTCACGCTACAACAGCGTGGATCGCCGTAGATTCTGTTGATGAATTGCGCCTGAAACGGCGTTAGACGCCTGAGGGTATCGGTGTAGACCACCGAGTCGTCCGCAACAGCTCTCGTCGCGGAGGCGACCGCAAGAAGGCCGGCCCACATCGACTGAATTGTTGAATCGCTTGTCCAGGAAGCCTCCTCGATCACCTGGCGGATTAACTGCGGGTTCGCATCGCCGCTTGGCGTCAGATTCTGATGCTCAAGCTTCTCCTTTGTCTTCTGCGCTATGGCGTCAAGATTCTTCGTGCGATACGCAGCAATCTTGTCTCGGAGTAGGAGACCAAACTCTTCTGCTGCAGGCATGCAGATCGCTCCGAAGAACGAACTGACGCCGTCAACTGAGCGTTCTGCGGCCTTTTCGACAGCCTTAGCTAAAGGCTTGATTCCAAGTACGTCGAGACTGTTGTCGTCCGGCATGGTGTCTCCCTAAGAGGCCTAACGCCGATTAGACTGCCGAATGGATTGGTGAAACACTGCAGCGCACTGCAGCCTATCACCCCGCCAGCTGTAGCCGCCCTTCCCTCAAAACAGCCTGGATTCTAGCACCCTTACGCATTCCCTTCAAGCACCGTGCGATGCCTTTTAGGCTGCGGCATCGTGCAGTCTAACATCCTAACACTGTCATTCAGCCTCATTGGCTTAGAGACGGTCCATGGGACTGTAGACCCCTTGCCCGCCCCGGTTCAGCACGTGGGTGTAGATCATCGTCGTCTTTACATCCTGATGCCCGAGGAGTTCCTGAATGGTGCGGATGTCGTAACCATCTTCTAGGAGATGTGTGGCGAACGAATGGCGTAGCGTGTGACAGTTGGCCGGCTTGGTCAGGCCTATGTTGCGCGCGGCCTCTTTGACAGCTCGTTGGAGCACCGATTCATGCAGATGATGTCGCCGGCGCTCACCAGATCGCGGGTCCCGGCTGATCTGTGAGGACGGAAAGACCCACTGCCAGCCCCATTCGCTGTTGGCGTGTGGATACTTCCGTTGCAGCGCGTTCGGCACAAGGACCCTACCGAAGCCTTGCGCCAAATCGTGCTGGTGCCGTTGGCGCACGTGTTCCAGGTGTGCCGTCAGCAATTCTTGCACAGCCGCTGGCAGCATCGTTCTCCGATCCTTATTCCCCTTGCCTTGACGGAGTAAAATCTGGTGGCTGGCGAAGTCAATGTCCTTCACTCGGAGTCGCAAGCACTCCAGCAGGCGCAGGCCGGCACCATATAAGAGGCTCGCCATAATCCAGTGCACGCCCTCGAGCGCACCGAGCAACGCTTTGACCTCTGGTTTAGTCAACACGACCGGGAGACGTTGCGGACGCTTGGCGCGGGCGATATCGTCCAACCAGCCGAGGCTCTGGCCGAGGACGTGGCGGTACAGGAACACCAGCGCACACAGCGCCTGATTCTGCGTCGAAGCGCTCACATGCCCATGCACGGCCAAAGCCGAGAGAAAGCGTGTGATCTCGTCCTCGCCCATCTCCAGGGGATGGCGCTTCCCGTGGAACAGGATAAACCGCTTGATCCAGCCGACATAAGCCTCTTCCGTCCGCACACTGTAGTGTCGCATCCGGATGGCTTCTCGGACCTGATCGAGGAGCTTGGGCCTGTGCCCTGTGGGAGCGTGAGGTACGCTGACAGCATGATGGAGTGACCGATGTGTAGCCCGCTCGCTCCGATGATCAACACCCAGCCGCTTTGGGAACAACCTCGGACGAGTCTGATGCCCGTCAGAGCCTCCTGCAATACTTCCTTCGTGCCTATGCCTAACTCCTACAACAGGACGCTTCCAGGGGTCCACTCGGGCGTCCACCATCGCTACCGTTCTCTCTGGTCTGATCCACGCAGACCCAGAGCCCGTTCCCTCAGCGGTCGCCTACGCAGCCCCACGTACCGTGCTGGCAACTGCCCGAGCCGATTCTCAAGTTCGCGCCACATCGGCATAGCGATCACGATACTCACGTTCTGCACACGCTGCTGAGACCGAGACTGGATCGGTGGAGATCCCTGCTGCTGCGTGGCTGGCCTCAGCTACAGGCCGGTGCGCCCGTGCTGGCTCGTCTTAACTGCGACCTCCTCATCGAGTTCCGCGGACGTCCCCGTGCTCGACCCATGGCTCGGTGCGCACGATCCCGTCATCTCCCCTGTTGAGCTCCGGGGCCACCTTGTCGGCTCCCTTGAGAGACAGAATGAACAGGTTCGACCGCTCCTCTTACAGACGATGGTTCTCCGGATAGATGAAGGCCAGCCCCTGCGCCCGTTTCTCGCTCAACCCCCTTGAAGCTCCGTTCTCCGCATACGTGTCCATGGATAGACAAATATATCAACAATTTGTTGATTTATGGCAAGCGCACATCGTAGACATGGCCGGAGGGAGCCGATATGTGCCAGAGGTGTTGCCTTGGAGAGGATCAGCCAGCAGGAGGTCAGCAATGGGCATGGTGGGAAATCGGCGCCAGGTAACTCGCATTATGCCTGTCTAAATGGCCAGCAATTGCAAAGATTCTTGCCTCGGTGCAATAGAAATGATCCCCCGTGCGTGAGGCCTTCGCACAAGAATCGTCAACATGAGGACAGCAGCTGTCCTATTGAGTTTTGCGTATCGAATCGAAAGCTGGACCCCTGAGGAGGGCGCGATACCAGGTGCTGGCTATGTCGAATGCTTGCGCAAGGCTCAATAATGCGGTTCTTGTCCCCGCGTCACCGCAAGCATGGCCTGCCTGGTGTGGATGGGGATCACGCTTCTGACCTTACCGCGCATCTCCGCGCGAAGTTAGGTAAGCGCACGTCGTGATCGCAATTCTTGGTCGGCAGAATCCTTAAGGCCGGGCCAGCGACGCTGCGTTGGAACATCGCACATCAATTTGGCTTCCTTCGCCCTTGCTCCTCCTTCGTCCCCTCACCCGGGCCCTCTCCCAGCGTCGGAACAGGTAGAAGGTACATCACGGATGGTTTCTACCCATACCCTGGCGCCTATGCCCGGAAGGGTTCGGGTGAGGGTATAAGGGGCACGCCCAATCATTAAAACATGGCAATGGGGTTCACCGGCGAGCCGGTGCCGCCAACGACGCGTAAGGGGGCAACGATGAGCATGAATTCGTATCTGCCCTCCTCGGCGCAGACCTCCGCCAGGGGCTGCAATAGTGCATTGTCCAGCAACCCGATGCCATACGCGAAAATGGCGCCGTGCACCGACCATGGGATGTCATAGCCGTTGGGCATGAAATCCATCATATCCCACACCAGCAAACAGCAGTCTGACTGACGAATGAACTTCAGGCAGGAGGCGTGCAAGCCTGGACGACCTCGTGGATCACTCCCCCAGATGGGATTCACTTGATCCCAGTTGTCGCGACCGCCATAGACGATCAGGGCATCACCAGGTTCCATGGTGATGCCCTCAGCCTTGGCGATGTCTTCTAATTCCCAGCCGTGGATCGGCTTGTCCATGGTGGCAAAGGGCTCTCCCCGGTATTTGGGCACGTCCAGGAGCACGCCGCGGGTGATGATGCCCTCTTTCCAATGCTCGACCGATCCCCACTGCGCCCCATCGAAGGTGATCACCTCGTCGGGATTGCGGCCGTTCCACATGCCGTTGCTATCCCACACGTGGCACAACGCATCGAGATGCGTGGAGGCCTGGCCGTGATAGGAGACGCCGTAGTAATCGGTGGCGCTGCCGCCGGTTTCCCCGCGGGCATTCCGTTTCATAAAGTGCTGCGCTGGCGTGGGATTATTGGGTGCGGGAGTTTTGGGGAACACACGGCTGAGCGAGACGGCGCGGCCCTTCCGTACCAGTCGAGCCGCTGCCAGCCGCTTCTCGGGCGTCACGAGATTGACAGCCCCCATTTGATCGTCTTTGCCCCAGCGCCCCCAGTTGCGCTCTGCCTTCAGATATGCGAAGACTTCGTCTTTCGTTGGTACACGATGTTCCATCTACTATTCTCCTCTAGGCAACGTTTAACATAGGCCATTCACCCTGCCCGCGTTGATCACCACGATGCTTCCCAGCGAGGCCAATCAAGTATCATGTCCTTTTTCTCTGCAAGTCCTCCTCCATCACCGGAGAAGACGCCTCAGGCCCCGGTTCCTGAGGTCTTGAGAGCAACGGCGTGAAGGCGATGACGGGAAGCCACAGCCCCAGTCCGATGGCGGCGTTGAGGCCGATGGCCGCTGGCGCCCCCACCGCGGCGGACAGGGCACCCAACTCCAGCAGCCCCAGGGGCGTGGAGCCAATACATAACCCCAGCACGCCGACGGCCCGTCCACGCATCCCCGGCGCTGCTGAGAGCAAGATGATGGTGCTTTGCATGGTGCTGAACCCCGCATTGCCGAGGCCCACCCCAAACAGAAGGACACACGACAACGCATACCAGGGTGAGGCGGCAAAACCCAGGAGGCTGACCAACTCGAGGAGCGCCCCTAGGGCGAAGATGCGTCCATGAGCAGGGAGTTTCCCCACGGCCGCGAGGAGCAAGGCGCCGATCAAGGTGCCCATGCCGTCGGCTGAGGCCAGTATGCCCATGAGCCCAGGGCCAACCCGCAGGTGGTCTCTAGCCACGACCGGCAGAATCTGCACATAACTGAACGCCAGGGCATTCATGATCACCGTGATACAGAGAACACCCAGCACGACCCGATTGTGCCAGGAGTACTGCAGCCCGGTCACTAGGCTTTGCCAGATGGGCTGGGCAGGTCCCGGTGGGCCGGGCAGGTTGATTTTCACTTGCAGTATGAGGCTCAGCGCCAGTAGATAGACGGCCATCAGCAGGCCATACACCCCCGCAAAGCCAGTCATCTCGATCATCAACCCGCCGACCAATGGGCCCAGAAACTTCCCCACCGTATTATTGATCGTTTCCAGCGACATGGCACTGACCACCTGCTGTGGCCCCACCAGGTCGTAGATCAGCGAGCGGCGCGAGGGCATGTCCAGAATCGTGCTACAGCCGAGAATGAAGGCGACGAGCAAGACATGCCAGGGCTGGATAGCGTTCAACAGCAGCAAGACCAGCAGGATGCCAGTCATCACGGCATTGACGGACTGCGTGCAGAGCATCACCATCCAGCGGTTGGTGCGATCAGCGATAAGCCCAGCGAACAGCCCGAACGCCAACAGCGGCGCCGAGCGCGCTACCCCCACCAGCGCCACGTGCCAGGCGGAGTCGGTGAGGTCGAGCATGAGCCAGCCCAAGACGCCCGTTTCCATCCAGCGGCTCGCGTTGCTCATGCCCCCTGCGGCCCAGAGCCATAGGAAATCTCGATTACGGAGGATGCTCAGATCGGCGAAGTGCAGGGGCCGGAGCGGTCTGAAATGGTTGTGCCGTTGGCTGTGGGGCATGGACAATGGCGTATGGTATTTCGTTCCGAGTCGTTACCGCCGCTGGGCAAGCTGTTGCAACACTGGGATTTCGTCCAATTTCTTGCCCAGCGCGTCCCACAGAATCCCCTGCGGGCGTGGATATCGAGTCGCGGTCTGGACGACGCCTTCAGGCGTGGCAAACCAACTCAGTGAGATATCATGGGCGGTCATCTTGATGGCACCATTGGGGACCACTTGCATGGGGTGCACGGTGGTGACGATTGGCGTATCCTCGTCGACCAGACCGGCCTGCCGGCACAGCGCATATTCCAGGTCGGAGTAGCCACCTCCCTTCCCCAGCCGCGCCCCATCACGGCTGACCGCCACCGACCCGGCGACGATCAGATCGATGTGGCGCATCTCCGCCAGCGTCACCGGCTTACCTACGGCAAAAGCCCCCTGAATGCTACTCGCACGCCAAAGCCCGGTGGACCCGAGCAGGACGGGGTCGAGGGCGATGAAGGGTGTGAGCTCGCGCAAACGCGGCACGGCCATATACAGCACCTTCCCAGCCTGCAATGCCGCATAGCGCACGGAGCGCTGGGGTGCATCGGGATTACACTTGAGAGTTCGCACCCGTTCCCAGGTAGGCAGCGCGGTCAGATGTCGCGCTGCCGCCTCCGCGCCGATGAAGTTCGGAATGCGTCCCTGCGCCCCCGGAAAGCGCGCCACCTTGTTGACTGTCAGCGCCCGCCAGATCTCTTTGCGCAACCGCTGTTTGCTGTCAGACATGGCGGCGACTTCGCTACTCTCGGGCACCGGCCCGCTCCTCGTGGTGAATCTCCTCGCGCATCTGTCGCCAGGCCTGGCGCGCCTCGTGCACCGAGACTTCGTCTTCGATGGTGCTGATATCGCCCGGGTCGTGATCGAGGATCACTGCCTTGAACACCCGACGCATGATCTTGCCGCTCCGCGTCTTGGGGAGCATGCTGACAAAATGCATCTCGCCGATCACCGCCAGCGGTCCTAAATCGCGGCGTACCGTGTCGAGCAAGGCATGCTTGAGCTCATCCGACGGTTGATGCCCCTGTCGGAGCACAACGAAGGCTGAGATCACTTCGCCGCGCAGCGCATCCGGTCGCCCGGTGACGCCCGCCTCGGCCACTGCTGGATGCTTAAGAAAGGCGGTTTCCACCTCGATCGTCCCCACCCGGTGGGCGGCGATCTTAATGACCTCATCGGCGCGCCCGGCAAACCAGACAAAGCCATCGTCATCGATGTGGGCCGAGTCGCCGGTGTAATAGACCCCAGGAATACGCTGCCAATAGTCGCGGGCATAGCGCTCGGGATCGCCCCAGAGCGTCTGAATCAACCCAGGGAACGGACGCTTGATCACCATGATGCCTTTTTCGCCGGTGGCGCAGGGCGTGCCCTCTGGGGTCACAACGGCGGCCTCGATGCCGGGCAACGGAATACCTCCCGAGCCCGGTTTAATAGGCAGCATCGCCAGGCCGTAGGGGTTTCCAAACACGGGTCCGCCGGTCTCCGTCTGCCACATATGGTCGATCACCGGCACCTTGTTGTCCAGCACGTGTTCTTGCAGCCACTCCCAGGCCGGCGCGTTGAGCACCTCGCCAGCGCAGAAGATGGCATCGAGAGACGAATGGTCATGTTTACGGGCCGGCTCATCGCCATAGCGCATCAGCAGCCGCACGGCCGTCGGCGAGGTGAACACAGCGTTGACGCGAAAATCTTCGATGATCTTCCAGAAGGTTTCCGGCCCTGGGTGATCCAATGCCCCTTCGTAGGCGAGGGTCGTGCAACCTGCCAGCAGCGGGGCATAGACGATGTAGCTATGACCGACCACCCAACCGATATCCGACGTCGACCACCAGATGTCCGTGGGTTTGAGATCGAAAACCCAACGTCCCATGCTGTGAATATAGACCTGATAGGCACCGTGGGTATGAACGGCCAATTTAGGCGTGGCGGTGGTGCCTGAGGTGGCCAGGATATAGGCCGGCTCGTTGGCTTCCATTGGGATATGCGCCCCGCTGTGTCCCACGCCCTGAGCCACAAAGGCCTTCCAGGACAGGTCGCGACCCTCCTGGAACGATGGCCCCTCTGCCGCGCGCGACAGCACGATGACATGCTCGACGCTCTGGCCCCCGATCTCAAGGGCATCATCGACGATGCCCTTGAGGGGGACATCCCGACCCTTGCGGTAGGTGATGTCGGCGGTGAACACCAAACGCGAGCCGCTGGCTTGAATCCGATCGGCCAGCGCTCCGGCTCCAAACCCAGCGAAGACCACCGAATGAATGGCGCCAATGCGCACAGTCGCCAGCATCAGGATGATCGCCTCGGGGCAGGTCGGCATGTAGATGGTGAGGCGATCACCTTGCTGAATACCCATGGCTCGAAGGGCTGCCGCCACGTGCTCGACTTCGCGCGTTAGTTGAGCGTACGTGAAAAGTTGAGATTCGCCCCTTTCATTCACATAGATCAGCGCTGTATGGCCACCCCATCCCCGCTGGACATGATAATCGAGGCAATTGTAGGCTAGATTGGTCTGCCCGCCGATAAACCAGCGAAAGGTCGGGAAGTCCCAATCGAAGACGCGATCCCAGGTGCGGAACCAGTGCAGTGTGGCAGCGGCACGAGCCCAGAAGTCGTCGTGATGCTCCTCTGCCTCCCGGCACCAGCGATTGACCACGGGGTTGATGAGTTGGCATGCCGTCATGGATCGCTACTCCTTCTTGAGCCATCAAACCTTGGCGATTTGCCCCTTCCCCCATCGGCTGGGGAAGGTTGGGATGGGGGGAGCGATCGAAGTTCATCCCCCTCCTGTCTCCTCCCCCACAAGGGGGGAGGACGTGCAAAATGGCGCATTCATCGCCTCGTCCTTCGGCTGGCTTTTATGCCCGCCAGTAGGGGAGGCTATAGGGCTAAAAGCAGCGTTCGGTCTCCTTGCGGATGTATTCGCGCAACTCATGTGGCAGCACGCCAATCGACCCAGCCGTGGCATTCTCCTCGACCCGTTCTGGACGAGACGTCGCTGGAATGGCAACGCTCACGCGCCGATCGCCCAAAACCCAGGCCAGGAGCGCTTGACCCCAGGTGCGGATGCCGCAGGCTGCCAGGGGCGAGAGGTCTGGCTGTCGCCTCAGCCCCTTGACATAGCGTCCTTTGTCGAGAGGCTCCATGACGATCACGCCGATCCCCAGGTCCGCCGCCAAGGGTAGAATGCCGTCCTCGCAGGAGCGCTCGCGCACGTTATAAGGGATCTGAATGGTGTGGATGCGCCCACTACGCATGATGTCCAGCATCATCGGATAGGCGCTGGTCGAGTAATGGGTAATCCCGATGAGCCCGATGCGCCCCCGATCGCGCAGCCGCTCGAGCGTCCCCAGATGCGTGCGCCAATCGACCAGATTATGGATCTGTAGGACATCGATGTAGTCGGTTTTGAGCAGCCGGAAGGAGTTGTCGATCTGCGCTTGGCCCTGAGCACGGCCGTGGCACCAGACCTTGGTGGCAACCTGAAAACGCTCACGGCAACCCTCGGTAGTCAGGCCGATCACCCGCTGGCTCTGGCCGTACATCGGCGACGAGTCGACAAACGTCACCTGCGCGGCGATGCAGCGCTCGATGATCCGTCGCCGTACCGCGATGTCGCGTTCGGCGCTGACATCAAACGTTCTGGCGGTTCCCAGGCCGATAACCGGCACCCGCAGGCTGCCAAGCTGACGAAATTCCATCCTAGGCTCTCGCTATCGTTCGACCTGCCCCGTCAACAGGACACGGACCACCTGGTCGGCTAGGCGTTGGGCTCCAGCCTCAATCTCGGCATCGGTGAGGGTCGACAACGGGTGTGGCATGTAGATCACCGGATAGTCAGGGACTCCCCACACCGTGGCTGTCGCTTGCCCGGTAGTCACGAAGTGATCGGTGCAGATGGTCGCCGCCGGGATCCCAGCGCGGTCGAGGTGAATGCCGTCGTGCACACTGCACGAGCTGCACGAGCCTCAGTCGCCAACCCCAACGATCACCAGATCGCAGGTGCTGGCGAGTTCTTTGATCGCCTCAGGGGCAGCTGGCTTCGAGGCCGATGGTTTGCGATGGTGCACGATATTGGTGAAGCTATACCGGGCGTTGAGGATGGCGGCGACCGTATCCAACATGTTGTCCGCCTTCGATTTGCTATTGTCGAGCAACCCCACCCGCTTCCCCCGCAGACTCGACAGCCGCGGCGCCAGGGCCGATTCTGCCACCGTGGCTTCATTCACCGGACTGATCAGCACCAGCTTCGGAACACTATCTGTTGGCATAGTCCGCCCTCTCTTATGAATGACGTGAACGCCAGGCGATGGGCCAGGTGACGGCGGTCGATGATACCTTTGGTCCCCAGCTCGGGATCACCGCACTCATGGCGCCCTCGTCCCCGCCGGCTGCGACAATCATGAGGTCCTCCGGGCGCTCAACCACCGAGACATACTGCTGCTCGTCGCCCGGCTCGACTGCGCCGGGCAAGCCGCCACCACGTTTCAAATCGGCGACCGTCCGGCGCGCATGCTCGCTCAGGTAGGTGCGCACATCGCGCTTGGCCCAGCCGTGGCGGGAGATGGTATGCATATGCTCAGCGGCGACGACGATGACCATTTCCCCCTGGCGTGTGCCACTGGCGCTGTCGGCCACCGATCCCGACGTGGTCAACGACGTCCCCAGGCTCGACATGGCGTCAGCAATCGTCGTTAGAACCCCTTCGGGTGTATGACTCAAGCCATTGCGTACTTGCCGTGGTCCCTCACAGGCAAAGACGGTGACGGCGCTGGCTTCAAGGGCGAGACCACGCTCGACATGCATCGGCAGCCAAGAGCTGTCCTGGGCATTCTCCGCCATGCAATAGGTATACTTGCCAGGGTGACCCAGGCATGAGCGATCGAACAAACCGGGGATAGCGCCGCAGGTGTTCATCAACACCAGTCGCACGGCACGGCCGATGGTGGCGTTGGCACGATTGCCTGGTCCGAACAGATTGTTGCGACAGTTGATCTGCAGGTCCTCGACGACCGGACCGTTGACGATGACCAAAATCGCCGATCCGCCCAGGCTGGCCGAGGGACCCACCAGATTGAACGGCGGCTGCAGCATCGCTTCCACGGCCGCTATGACCACGGGAGCATATTCGGGCAGGCATCCCGCCATCACCGCATTGGCGACGACCTGTTCCACCGTCACCCGCCGCCTCCGCTCAGGAACCATGCCCAACATCTCGTCGCGTCCACGCTCCACGTGGGCCAGAAAGGCCGCCACCCGCTCCTCCGTTGGCGGGATGACCGGAAGCCCGTCGGTCCAGCCCTGCTGATAGCAAAACTCGATGGCGGCGATTGGGTCGATAGCCTCGTGTCCGGTCACCTCAAGCGTTGCCTGCGCCATGCCTGTCACTCCTTACTCGGGGGGCATCGGTGCCAGCTGAGTGAGTCGAGCTGGCCGATCGTCGACGAGTGTACTGGGGTTTGTGAGAGGTGTCAACGATGTCGAGCGGTATACTCCGCTTGCAATCGGCTTTCTCCCGCCAACCACCAAGACGAGATGGCAGCGATGATGGGAACTGACAGGAACGTGCGCAGATCGCCCATGTCCATGGCGCAAGAAGGCATCACCGCTGTCGATTACGCCGTCACTAACACCTTTTGGTAGATCGGCGTGCGCCATTCGGCATGTTTGTCGGTGGTGCCGCGCACCACACGTAGATAGTGCTGCAAAATCTCCTGGGTGATGGGACCGGGTTGTCCATTGCCGACGGGAAAACGATCCACGCTGAGGATGGGGGTGACTTCGTATCCGCTGCCGCAGAAAAACGCTTCATCGGCTACGTAGACCTGCGTGCGATCGATCTCCTGCTCCTTCACCGTGAGACCCATTTCTTCTTTGAACAGTTGCATCAGCGTGACACGGGTGATACTTTCCAGGATGTCAGCCGTGGTGGGCGGGGTAATCACCTCGCCTTTACGAACCATGAAGAACGACGCACCTGAGCCCTCGGCCACATGCCCCTGGGAGTTCAGGAGAATCGGTGCGTCGTACCCATCCACGGTTGCCTGCAAGCTCGCCAGGCGACCATTCTGGTAGTTGGCGCCGCATTTCAAGCGAATGGGAATAGCGTTGTCCGAGGTGCGCACCCACGAACTGATGCAGCAGTGCATGCCTTTGCCATCGTCGGTGAGGCGGCCACGGCGACGGAAGATGAGATACACTCCCACGGGCTCGGTCGAGGTGAGGCCCTCGGCGTCGACGTAGGCCACCAGGTAGCCGTGGGCATCTTCCTTGAAATTATTGCCCTTGATGACCTCGCGCAGCGCTTCTTCCAGATCGGCGGGAACATATGGCACCGAGAAGCGCATCATTTTCATCGACTCGGACCACCGCATGAAATGCTCCTGAAGCCTGAAAGCGTAGGCGTCTTGCTTATCGTCGTTCCAATAGATACGAATGCCCTCAAACACGTTGGTGGCGTAGAACGCTGCGGCGGTCGAGACGTGGATGGTCGCGTTCTGATACGGCACCAGTTGACCATTCATCCAGAGGTACTGCGGCAAGGCTGGTGGCATACACATGTCTCCTTCATATCTGCCATATCGGCGTTGGGCCAGGGCGATAGGCGGCGAAGATGGCCTTCAGCGTACCAGGTTTGCGGCTTCAAGTCTACCCTCACTCCAGCCCTGTCCCCGTGGGGGAGGGAGAACAGGCGTGGCTTTACCGGTCGGCGCCCCCATGGTACAATCCCCCCTGTGGGTCATTAGCAGGTGTGAGGAACGGGGCAGATCGATATCGCGTTCATAAGGGATGAGGGCCTATGATCTCAATGCTGCCATATTGCGCCAGTCCATGTCATTACCAGCGTCGCCAGACGCGTGTGGTGTCTGTGGGAGATGTGCCGATGGGTGGGGCCTACCCCATCCGCGTCCAGTCGATGACAACGACGGATACGTGCGATACCGAGGCGACTGTCAAACAGATCATCCGGCTCGTCGAGGCCAACTGCGAAATCGTCCGAGTCACCGCCCCGTCGATCCGTGACGCCGAGAATTTGCAGGAAATCAAGGCCGCGCTGAGCCAGCAGGGGATCAAGGTCCCCCTCGTGGCCGACATTCATTTCACCCCCAATGCCGCCATGATCGCCGCCGACTATGTTGAGAAGGTGCGCATCAACCCAGGCAACTACGCCGATCGCAAGCTGTTCCAGATCAAAGAGTACAGTGACCACGAGTACGAAGCGGAATTGGAGCGTCTGGAGAAGGCGTTCAAACCGCTGGTGCTGAAGTGCAAGCACAACGGCGTCGCCATGCGCATCGGCACCAATCACGGATCGCTGTCTGACCGCATCATGAATCGCTATGGCGATACCCCGCTAGGCATGGTCGAGTCGGCGTTGGAGTTCGTACGTATCTGCGAGACCTATGGCTTCCGCGATATCGTCCTGTCCATGAAGGCATCCAATCCACAGGTGATGATCCAGGCCTATCGGTTGCTGGCCGCGCGTATGGATGAGCTGAGCATGGACTACCCGTTCCATTTGGGGGTGACGGAGGCGGGAGATGGCGAGGATGGACGCATCAAATCGGCGATCGGCACCGGGGCGCTGCTGGACGACGGCATCGGCGATACCGTGCGGGTGTCCCTCACCGAAGACCCGGTGGCCGAGGTGCCTGTCTGTTATGCCTTGATCAAGCCCTACAACGATCGACTCCAACACCCCCCAGCGCCCCAACCGGAGCGCATCGACCTGCAGTCGCGCGCGTGTCCGTCGAACGGCCTCGTGATCTCTGAAACGCGGAACCCCTATGAGTACGGCCGGCGGCCCGCACGCTGGCTCGATGTCGGTGGGCTGCGGTTAGGTGGGTCCTATCCGGTGCGCGTCGAGCTGGCGCCGCGTACCCCGTTGGTGGAGGTGGCGGACCTCATGCACGAGATCGAGGTGCTCGTGCGGCCGGCACGTAAGGATCTGCCTGCGTGCGAGATCATCCAGTTGCGGGTCGAGACGGAGCCTGATATTGAGGCCTGTATCGCCGTTGCACAGGGGCTGCGCGCCCGTGGCCTGATGGCGCCACTGGCGGTCAACGTATCATCGGCGCTGCCAGGGTGGACGCGACTCTTGCCCTATGTCGCGAAGCTGAACGTCAGCCCCGCTCCTCACGCGGACGAGTCCGTGTGGGCCGATCGGTTAGGGGAGCTGATCGAAGCGGTGAAAGCAGCTGGTCGCGCCTTGCAGTGGAACCTGAGCCCGGCATGTATTCCCTCCCCCTCGACGGGGGAGGGCGAGGGGGAAGGTAAAATCCTCGAAGGGCTTGCAAACACTGCCCTGGCGCTCGTCCATCTCTGCCAGGCGCACACGTTCGATGGCTATCTGATGGCCATTGATGGGGCGCCAACGATCCCAGCCTACCGCCTCCTGGCCGCGGAGCTAGCTGCTGCAGGATCGGAGACCCCCTTGACGCTGAAAACCGCACGGTATGCCCCAGCGGACGCGCTGCTATGCGCCTCACTCACGCTGGGATCGCTCCTGTGTGACGGCTTCGGGGATGTCATCGAGGTGGGGAGCGACCTCCCTTCAACCGATGCCGTACGATTGAGCTACAATATCCTGCAAGGGGCGCGGCGGCGCATCTCGAAGACGGAGTTCATCTCCTGCCCATCGTGCGGTCGCACGCAATTCGACCTGGAGACGACGACCCAGCGCATCAAGTCTCAGACCAACCATCTGACCGGGGTGAAGATCGCCATTATGGGCTGCATCGTGAATGGGCCGGGGGAGATGGCCGATGCCGATTTCGGCTACGTCGGAGCGGGTCCAGGAAAGATCAACCTCTATGTCGGCAAGGACTGCGTCGAGCGCAACATCGCTTTCGATCTCGCCGATCAAAAGCTCATCGAGCTTATCAAAGCGCAGGGCAAGTGGATAGAGCCTGCGTGAGCTACTCTCTCCACACCAACCAAGTACCCGGCAACCCGTCAATGGGCGCACCGATGTCGATCACGCCCTCAGTCTGCAGGCGGGTTGCCGCCTCCTCTACCTCGACGCGGGGGACCCCCACCACACGCTCGGTCTGCGTCAGCGAAGCGTAATACACCACAGACAGATACTGTCTGGTGAGGCGATACACCGCCTCGTGGCGTAGAATCTCTCGCCCACGGGCCACTGGCTCGGGCAGCCAGGTTTCCAGCAGATCCCAAACATAGGTAAAGGTCGGTTCGTAGCGGGCCTCGATCATGGTGATGGAGAGCTTGCGCTGCAATTCGGCGATCGCCTGATCGAAAATCGCCCGGCTCCTGGAGGCGTCAAGGTGCGTGCGGCGTTTCAGCTCCTTGGTGGTTAGGGGATGGTCCTCGACCAACACATCCATGATCTGCTTGGCGGCGCGCGACAGTCGACCAGCTTCATAGTCGTAGAGATATTGCTCGTCGTGTGCAGAGCCGTGCAGAGCATAGAAATCCGGGAAATGCGTCAGCGATACCATGCTGGGTTTCCCGAGGATCAACTTACCATAGTACACAAGGCGTTTGGCGGGGAGGAGATCTTTGAGATTCCAGGTGAGCATCAACTCGGGGTCATGATGTGAATGCTCTGGAAAGACCGGATCACGCCGCCCACAAACCGCCACCCACAAGCAGGGAAGCTGTTGGGTACGGTTGGTGAACACCAGGCAGAAGCCGACGTCCTCGACGAACTGCAGCGCCGTCCGTTCATTGTGGACGCGTAGGCGAGATCGCCGGTGGAAGCGTCGGTCCCGTTGTTGCTCCAGGTCCTCAACAGAATACCTCATAGTCGTATCTTCCCCGCGCCATCACGCCTTGGCCTCTATGGAATATCCGGCAACATGTTCTTTCCGCCAGCCCACGACGTCCTCCACCATAGCATGACCTCGCCCCGCCATCATCATCTCTCTCCTTGCCCCCTAGCGGTTTTGCCCGTTTTCTTATCCGGTCGCACAAGCCTGGCCGCAACCTGCCCAGGGTGATGAGCCTCGCACACCGTCCGCCAAGCTATGCTATAATCGCTTGCATATACATCTGGTTCATCCCTGTGGCGACGATCGCCCGAGCGATGGTCACAAGGCCTCTGCACCGTTTACCCCCTGCGCTCGTCCGGCTCACGCGCCACACCCTGGAAGGAGAAGCCCTCCATGGAGCAGGTTCAAACCGTTCTCGGCCCTGTCCGCGTCGAGCAACTCGGCGTCACGCTCATGCATGAACACCTGGTCATCGGGTGGCCGGGGTGGGTTTTCGACCCACTGGCGCGCTTCGACCGCATGCGGGTCACCAGCTTGTTGATCGAGCGTCTGCGCGAGCTGAAAGCACTGGGGGTGTCTACCTTTGTCGATCCCTGTCCAATTGAGCTCGGCCGTAATCCCGAGCTGGCGGCTGAAGTTGCCGAGGCGACAGGGATGAATATCATCTGCGCCACCGGCCTCTACACCAATCGACTGGGCATCCCGGTGTATTTCCGACAGCGTTCGGTGGATGAGATCGCCGAGATTTTTGCGCGCGAGTTGACCGATGGGATCGGGTCTTCCGGTATTCGCGCCGGGCTTATCAAATGCGCCACCGGTCTGAATGAGATCACCCGGCATGAGGAGAAATGCCTGCGGGCGGCGGGCCGTGCCCACCGAGCCACGGGGGCGCCAATCCTGACGCACACCGAGTCGGCCACCATGGGCAATGAGCAACTCGATATTCTGGCCTCCGAGGGGGTGAATGTTGGGCGGGTCATCATCGGACACTCCTGCGGCACCGCCAATCTGGAGTATCATCTCGGTCTGCTGGATCGCGGTGCCTTTCTCGGCTTCGACCGCTTTGGCATGGAGACACTGTTTCCGGACCGGTTGCGGATCGCTGCGCTGGCGGGATTGTTGTCCATCGGCTATGCCAGGCAGATCGTCTTGTCGCACGATTACGTGGGTAGTTTTCTGGGCCGCTCGGTGCTCCGTACCCCCGAGAGCCAGCAGCGGCTCACCACGTGGAGCTATACGCATCTCTTCAATGACATCCTCCCCAAGCTGCGCAGCATTGGCGTCAGTGAGGCGCAGATCCAGACCATGCTGGTCGAGAACCCGCGGCGGTTTTTCGGGGGACAGCGCTAACGTAGGTGGAAGGCAGCCGGGTTCTCCTGTGCATAGGGATCAGAGGTCAACCACACCCCCCATTCACCCTCGGCGACGGTTGGGAAAGCGGGCAGAACGCCCTGAGCGATCAGGTGGTCGGTGGCCTCATAGTATGAATTATGCCAGAGCATACAGAGGATTGACGGTCGTGGGCAGTGGGCAAACGAACACTGCTCCAACAGCAGCTCCAGCAGAGAATCTTCGTGCAGCCAAGCCACGATCTGGCGGGCAATACCACCGCACACGGGCGCAATCTGCGCCACGGCCTGAGGACCAAAGACCGGAATGCATACCTGCGGCGGCTCATCAGGGGTCACGACTCGGACACTGCGTTGCTCGTCCAGCCAGCGCTGGAGCGTCGCAGCCTCGACGCCCCAGCGCTGGGCAAGGGCCGGGAGGCTTGGCTGCTTGGCAAGCAGTTTCGCCAATAGGTCTACGGCCGACACGCCACCCATCTGGGCATAGAGCCGGCGAGCGTCCTTCAACTGTGCACGGTCGACGATGCGGGAGATGATCAGACACAACCCATAGCCCGCCGTCCCATGTATGGCACGAATGCCGGTGATCGCAGTCGGGCCTGCCCCTAGTTCTTCGCCCCAGATGAAATAGCGCCCGGTGTCACCGTGTGCCGGGTGGCGGCCCATCGGGCCTGCCAGCAAGCGCCGCAGCACCCACATGTTGATGGTCCAGAGAATCAGGATGGTCAGGAGGTGCTCGGCGGTATGCCAGCGATTGCCGAACTGCTCGGCGAGGCCTCGAAACGTCGGGAGCTTGTCTCCGACCATGGCGGCTGTGTATGAAGCCAGCGCGTCGAACCAGGGACGCAGGAGATCGCGGTCGAATTGGGTCAGGATCGGAATCATCGGCGTCAGGCGGTCGCCGTCGGCCCGTGCGAAGTCGCACTCCACCCAGGGCTGGCAGACCTCCAGCATCGGCACGGGAACTGCTGCCCAGCGCACGCCGTTGGGATAGATCCGCGCATAGAAATCACGCACCGCCCCTGCTGGTAGCACGCGCCGCCAGTCCCCAAAGCCGGTGGTGAAGAATTGTACGGGGGCAGTGATCATCGCGCCGTCAAATGCCCATCACCGAAAAGCCGCCGTCGACGGGGATGGCCTGGCCCGTGACGAAATCCGAGGCCGGGCTGGCCAGGAAGATGGCGATGCCGCGCATATCTTCGGGGTTGCCCCAGCGACCGGCAGGGGTCCGCTGCAGAATGGTCGGGCCCATTTCGGGGTGTTCGTATACTGGCTTGGTCAGCTCCGTCTTGAGCCAGCCCGGCACGATGCAGTTGACCTGGATGTTGTATTTGGCCCAGGCGACCGCCAGGCTCTTGGTGAGCTGGACGATGCCCCCCTTGCTCGACGGATAGGCGGAGCGCACGGTGCTGCCGAAGATGGAGAACATCGAGCCGTTGGTGATGATCTTCCCCCCACCACGCTTGACCAGCTGTGGAAACGCCGCTTTACAGCACAAAAACGTGCCCTTGAGATTGGTGTCGATGACCAGGTCCCATTCCTCGATCGACAGCTCCTCCGGTGGCTTGCGGACGACAGTGCCGGAGTTGGCCACGAGGATATCGAAACCGCCGAAGGTCTCCACGGTTGTCTCGATACAGGCCTCGACGAGCTCGGGCTGCAACACGTCGAGGTACACCCCCAGGGCCTTAACCCCCAGGGCTTCGATCTGGTGCACAGCCTGCTGGGTTTTCGCCTGATTACGCGAGGCCACCACGATGTGCGCCCCCGCGCTGGCCAATCCCATCGCCATGCCTAGGCCCAGCCCGCCATTGCCGCCAGTGACAATCGCCACTTTGCCAGTCAAATCGAACAGCTCCAGGTTCACGGATCACCCTCCCTACCCTCTATGCTGGCCCCCTCCTCCTCGATGGGGGAGGGCTGGGGTGGGATGCTATATGCTCGCGGTTTCCCCCCCATCTGTATCCTCCCACACAAGAGGGGAGGAAATGTAGGTCATGCACTCCTCTGTCCGCGGCATCTCTGACCCTCAATGCGCTGCAGGATCATACCAATGCATCCGACGCCCGTCAACTTGACCCCCCCCGATGCCTTTGCTATGATCGCAGCACGTGCAGCTTGGCACCAAGACACACCGCCCTCGGCGCAGGTCGTATACCATGTGGCCGGGCAGAAGGAGAGATTCTATGCATTCTCCACCAGAGGATGGCATCGATGGCATTAGCACCATAGCACCCCAAGACCTAGAGATCCTGCAAGCCATCGAACGGCGGGTGCTCTGGCTGTCCACCTATATGATCCATCACGCCAACAAGATCCGTCCCAACCCTGACGGACTGAAAGTCGGCGGACACCAGGCCAGTAGCTCCTCGGTGGTGAGCCTCGCCACCGCACTGTACTTCCACTTCTTGCGCCCGCAAGACCACGTTGCCTTTAAGCCGCATGCCTCGCCGATCTTTCATGCCATCCAATACCTCTTGGGCCGCTTGCCCCCGGAGCAGCTGCAACAACTGCGCGAATTCGGAGGTCTGCAGGCCTATCCCAGCCGAGTCAAGGACTCGGATCAGGTGACCATGACCACGGGGTCCGTCGGGCTCGGCTCCGGCGCCACGATTTTCGGCGCCCTGGCGCAACAGTATGTGGAACATCACTTTCAGCGCTCGCCGCAGGGCCGCTACATTGCCCTGGTGGGAGATGCCGAGATCGACGAGGGGAACGTCACCGAAGCCCTCGGCGAGGCGCGTGTCTATGACTTAGATAAGCTGTGGTGGATCATCGACTTCAACCGCCAGAGCCTCGACTTCATCGCCCCTGAAGGGCGGGCGATGGAAACGCGCAAGCTCTTCGAAGCCAAGGGCTGGCATGTTATCCTGCTGAAATATGGCTCTACCCAGGAAACCTTCTTTAAAAAGCCCCACGGCGACCGGCTGCGCGACTGGATCGACGAATGCCCGAACGTGGAGTATCAGAGTCTCTGCCGGGCCGATGGCGCGCATATCCGCGACGTCATCGTCAACTGGCATGGCAAGCGTGATGAAGGCCTGGCCCAGCTGCTGGGGGAGATGAGCGATGAGGCGGTGAAGGAGCTGGTGCTCAACTTGGGCGGACATGATCTCCCTCGCATCCTAGAGGCCTTGAGCACCGCTGAACGTGTCAAAGGCCAGCCCGTCGCCATTCTGGCCTATACCATCAAGGGCTGGGGCCTGCCGATCGCTGGCCATTTCGAGAATCATGCCGCACAACTGACCCACGAGCAGATCGAGTCGCTGCGACAGAGCCTGGATATCCCGCTAGGTCGGGAGTGGGCGGGTTTTGCCCCTGACAGCCTCGAAGGGCAATGGATTCGCCGCTTCCTGGAGGCGCAGCAAGAGTCGGCCCCGTACCTGCCGAGTGCATCCCAGCCAGTGCCGTCGATTCACGTGCCAGCGCAGGTCGGCACCGCCTTCCGGCCAATGATGTCCACACAAGAGGCCCTGGGACGTATTCTGGTCGAGTTTTCGCGGGTGCCGGGCGTGGCCGAGCGTACCCTGACCCTGTCGCCCGACGTCGCCGTGTCCACGAATCTGGGGGGCTGGATCTCGAAGATGGGGGTCTATGCTCCCGCCGACCGCCCCAACTATTTCGCCATGCACAACATCCAGACACTGGTCCGTTGGCAGCAATCCACCACGGGCAACCACATTGAACTGGGCATTGCCGAGAACAACTTTTATCTGGCGCTGGCGATGTTTGGGCTCTCCCACGAGTATAACGGCGAGGTCCTGTTCCCGGTGGGGACGATCTATGATCCGTTTGTGGCGCGTGGCCTGGACGCGCTGATCTACGGAGTCTATTCCGGCGCGAAATTCATTTTCGCGGGCACCCCGTCAGGCATCACCCTGAGCCATGAGGGGGGCGCGCATCAATCGATCGTGACTCCACTGGTGGGGATGGGACTGCCGAACCTGATTTACTTCGAACCAGCCTATGGCTGGGAGCTCGAGTGCATTCTCTGTTGGGGCTTCCAACAACTCCTCGACCGGCAGCAGGGGAAGAGCCTCTACGTGCGGCTCTCGACGCGGCGGATCGAGCAGGTACACCTTGAATCTACGCCAGAGCGACGCCGCCAAGTGCTCGCCGGTGGGTACTGGGTGAGGGATTATCGGGGCGAACCGGATTATGCCACCAAGACGCGCGTGCACATCTTCGCCACCGGGGTGATGCTGCCCGAGGCCTTGCGTGCCAGCGACGCCGTCCGCGAGGATGAGGTCTACGCCAATGTCATCAACGTCACCAGCCCCGACCTGCTCTTTGCTGACTGGCTCCGAAGCAGCGGCAACGGCGCGTCATCCTATCTGGACGAGTTGATCCCGTCCGCGGAGCGCGGTGTGCCGGCGATCAGCGTCATCGATGGTCACCCTTTGACGTTAGGCTGGCTGGGTGGGGCGCTGGGATGCCCGATGATCCCCCGCGGCGTGGTGAGCTTCGGCGAATCGGGTACCATTCAGGCGCTGTACCACAAGCATCACATCGACGTAGAAGCCATCGTCGAGGGCATTGCACGGCTGCTGGTGAAGAGATAGTGCTGAGTCCTGAGTGCTGAATGCTGAGTGCGAGAACCACACAGGCCTCGTGACTCAGCGCTCATGACGCAATCTTCCATACTCAATTTTCGTTATTCAACTCTCAGCACTCAGCACTCGGGACTCAGCACTCAGGACTGTTGTTGGAGGGATAGCCATGCCTTACGAAGCGTTGATCGTCGACATTCGCGACCACATCGCCACCCTCACCCTGAACCGTCCAGACGCGTATAACGCCGTGAACGCACAAATGGCGGGCGAGTGTCTGGAGGCTATCACCCAGGTGGACGAAGACCCGACGGTGCGCTGCGTGGTCATCACCGGAGCAGGCAGAGCATTCTCCGCTGGAGGTGACGTCAAAGGCTTCCATGACCACCTGCCGGAGATCGGCACGCATCTCAAACACCTCACCCATCTGCTACACGGCGCCGTATCACGCATCGCCCGCATGCCGAAGCCGGTAATCGCCGCGGTGAACGGCGTGGTGGCTGGGGGTGGCATGGGATTGCTACTGGCGTGCGACCTCGCCTATGCCGTCGAGACCGCCACCTTGAGCATGGCGTACACCAGGATTGGCGCCAATCCCGACGGCAGCTCGACCTTCTGGCTGCCGCGCCTGCTGGGAGTCCGACGCGCCCTGGAGCTGATCTATACCAATCGCGTCCTGAGTGCACCGGAGGCCCTGGCGTGGGGTCTCCTCAACGGGATCATGGCACCGGAGCGCTTTCTGGATGAGGTGTATGCGGTGGCGCGGCAACTGGCGCAAGGGCCAACGCTGGCCTATGCCCGCGCCAAGAAGCTCTGCTATACCAGCCTCAACGAAACCCTTGAAACCCAAATGGCAAACGAAGCGCATGAGATCACCGCCAGTGGCAAAACAGAGGATTTCCGCGAGGGTATCACGGCGTTCATGCAGAAACGCGCGCCGACATTTCAGGGCAGGTGACTCCAGGTTTTTCTCTTCCTTCATCCCGCTTTTTTTCCTCTCCCTTGATGGGCATAAACGCCAGGATATGCCGTCCACTGCTCGTGGCAAAGGACTACTCTCCTGCCCCCTGGCGGGGGAAGGTTAGGATGGGGGGACGGCCGTAGCTCAGGCGTCCTCCTCATCCAGCCGCTCGCAGGCCTGGAAGCGACTGATGATCTCATCCTTATAGGTGTGGATGTCTTTGCCAATAAAGACCGCCTGGGTGGGGATTTGACGTGCGAGTGCAGGGGCTAGGGGTTGGAAGTCGAAGCGGCCGCACGTAAAGTTGAAAACGTGCGGGAACGCCCCACGAGTCAGTTGCAAGATCCCTTTGGCGCGGTACACGGTGGATGGCAGCTTCTGCAAGAAGCGTTCGAAGGCATACAGGTCCACCAGCGTGTACGTCTCATAGGAAAAGGCTTGCATGGCATCCTGGCCATGGGCGTGCTGGGCGGTATGGGTGTTATCTGCCTGACTGCGAGCCTGCAGCCGCGCTCGATACGCGCTGACGCCGGTGCTGAACAGGAGGTCCGTCGGCACCTGGCCGTAGCTGGCTTCCAGCAAGAGGGCACGTCGATTCAGGCGCCGCAGGCGCTTTTCGACCTTTTGGCGCTCGCGCTCGGTGACCAGATCGATCTTATTCAACACCAGGAAGTCAGCGCCTTTCACCTGCTCGTCCAGGACCTCGTGCTCGGCCGAGAGCAGCAAAAACGTCGCAGCATCTACCATGGTGATTACTGCATCACGAGCCACGCTAGCGGTCTTGAGGCGATCGACGATGGGATTGGGATCGGCGAGGCCAGTGGTTTCAATGATCAGCAGGTCCGGTTTGGTCTCCTCGATGATCTGCTGCACGGCGATGGCGAAACGATAGTCGTCGATGGTGCAGCAAACGCAGCCGCTATTGAACTCCACCATCGACTCCACACCCTCCAGACCGGTAATAACTTTGCCGTCGATGCCGATGTCGCCGATTTCGTTCATGATGATGGCGACGCGCTTCTGTTGCAAGCCATGCTGCATGATGTACTTGAGGAGCGTAGTCTTGCCGCTCCCCAGAAAGCCAGTCAAGATATTGCTGCTGATTTTAATCAAAAAAATTCTCCTTTATTATAAAAATAATCATAAATGAACTATCGCATGCATCAGCGCGGAATATAGGCCAGACCCTCCTGTGCTGTCAAGCACCTCCTGTGGCGGGTAGTGTCCTAAAAGTGAGTTGCTGGGGTGGATAGCTCTCCTGATTTTCTGCCCAGCAACGCAGAATTAGGACACTACTCTGCAGCGGGGTGTGCCTCATCATTTTCCGACCTCATCTCCGGGTTGATTCCCTTGCCCTCCGCTTTCTGGGGTAGGTTTTTCGTCCCGTCTCCCGGCGGGAGAGGGAGTGAAGAGCCATGCTCCAGGACGATAGCGCAGATTCTTCCGTGCATCCTATCCACGGGGTCTGCGGCCAATTGTCAGATCGCTCTGACGCATTTTTAAGCAAATTTAGGTGAATTCTTCCAGATAACTCAAAGATTGTTAATATTTTGAAAATTACGCACCATTATGCGATAATAGCGCACTTTACGATGGCGTCCGACGTCCGTCTTCCTCCCCGGTAGGGACTCTGCCGCGCGCATGCCGCTGCTCGCCCCACAGGTCACGGCGAGACCATGCTGCGATCGATGGTTCGGAGCATGAGACGATGGAGCATTTCACCGCTGCCTTAGCGACCGCTCTGGCGCTGATCGTGGGTTTCGATCGCGATCTGGTGGCGATCGTGTCCCTGTCGTTGCTGGTCAGCATGGCGGCAGTGAGCCTGGCCGCGGTGTGCGGTCTGCCGCTGGGAGCGGCGGTGGCGGTATTCCGGTTTCCCGGACGGAGCGCGGTGGGAGCCCTGCTCAATGCCATGATGGGGCTGCCACCTGTGGTCGTGGGACTGGCGCTGTATGTGCTCCTGTCGCGGGCTGGTCCGCTGGGCGAGCTTGGGCTGCTGTATACGCCAGCGGCCATGGTCCTGGCTCAGTGTGTCCTCGTCACGCCAATCATCGCCGCGCTGACACGACAGACCATCGCCGACTTGCATGAAGAATACGACGAGCAGCTCCGTTCGCTGGGTGTCGGGCCCTGGCGGACGATCGGCACGCTCTTGTGGGATGGCCGCTTCAGCCTGCTCACCGCCATGATGGCCGGCTTCGGTCGCGCCAGCGCGGAAGTAGGAGCGGTGATCATCGTCGGTGGCAATATCAACCATGTCACCCGCGTGATGACGACGACCATCGCCCTCGAGACGAGTAAAGGGAATCTCCCCCTGGCGCTCGGCTTGGGGATCATTCTGCTGCTCCTCACGTTCATGCTGAATGCCGCAGCGATGGCGATACGGGACGTGGCCAAGCGCACCTATGGGTGAGGGGAAACCGGTGCGATGAGTCATCGCGAAGGCGACGACCAGACTATGCCTGCGATGTTCCCTCTGGTGCTGGACGAGGTCTGTTTTGAGGCCTCAGGGCAGTACCTCATCGACCACATCTCCTGCGTACTCGAGGCCCAACCATATACGATGGTGCTGGGACCGAACGGTGCCGGCAAGAGTCTGCTGCTGCGTCTCTGTCATGGGCTCATCCAGGCGTCCAATGGGTCGATTCGGTGGCATGGCATGGATGTCCACGCCGCACGCCGGTATCAAGCCATGGTGTTTCAACGTCCGGTATTGCTGCGGCGCAGCGTGGCGGCCAACATCAACTATGCCCTGCGCATCCGCGGCATGCCGCGCCGGCAGCGCCAGACGGTGGTGCACGAAGCCCTGCAAGAGGCTGGGTTATGGGATCTTGCTGGGCGATCGGCGCGGCTTCTGTCCGGTGGCGAGCAGCAACGCCTCGCGCTGGCACGGGCTTGGGTGCTCAAGCCCCAGGTCTTGCTGCTGGATGAGCCCACCGCCAGTCTCGATCCCGCTGCCACCCAGGCGGTCGAAACGTTGCTTGAACAGATCTCCAAAAGCGGTACCCAGATCATCATGACCACCCATGATCTGGGACAGGCGCGCCGGCTCGGCGATGAGGTGCTTTTCCTGCATCGCGGCCAACTCCTGGAGCATGGACCGGCCGCTGAGTTCTTCAGCCGGCCTCAGAGCAAGGAGGCCGACGCCTTTCTTGAAGGCCGACTGGTGTGGTGATGGAAACTATAGAAGGGGGAGCTTGATGCGGTATCGACATCTAGGCATGCCTGTCGCGGTCGCCGTGCTGCTGGCTGTCGTTGCGATGCCAGCGGTGGCAGCCGAGCGCTTTATTACGGTGGCTTCCACCACCTCCACAGAAAATTCTGGGTTGTTCGGGTTTATTCTTCCGCAGTTTCAGCAGGCGACAGGGATCGAGGTGCGTGTGGTCGCTGTGGGCACCGGTCAGGCGATGAAGAACGCCGAGCGCGGTGATGCCGATGTCCTATTCGTCCATCATCAGCCTTCAGAAGAGCAGTTCGTGGCGCAGGGTTTCGGGGTAAAGCGCCACGACGTGATGTATAACGACTATGTGCTGCTAGGACCGCAGGCCGACCGCGCAGGCATCAAAGGCACGAAGGATATCGTGGCGGCCCTCACCCAGATCGCCGCCACGGCAGCGCCGTTTGTGTCGCGCGGCGATGACAGCGGCACGCACAAGCTGGAATTGAGCCTCTGGGAGGCGGCCGGTATCGACGTCAAGAAGGCCAGTGGTTCCTGGTACCGGGAGTCCGGCTCGGGCATGGGCGCCACCCTGAATACCGCGAGTAGCCTGGATGGCTATACCATCAGCGACCGCGGCACCTGGATCAGCTTCAAGAATAAAGGCAGGCTCACCGTTGTCATAGAAGGGGATCCACGTTTATTCAATCAATACGGCGTCATCCTGGTCAATCCCGCTAAACATACCCACGTGAAAGCCAACGAGGGGCAGGCGTTCATCGATTGGCTGATCTCCGAGCAGGGTCAGAAGGTGATCGCCGATTTTCGGGTCGAGGGGCAGCAGCTGTTCTTCCCGAACGCCCAAAAGGGAGGATCGTAGCGAGAGTCATGTTCTCCCTTTCCCTCCGGGAAAGGGTCGGGGTGAGGGAATACTCGTCTGATCTCACGGGCTGTTATACGCGACCTGCCCCAGACCGGCAATATCGTACCCCTCCAGCTCCGCTGCTTTCTCCGCAAAGCGCGCCGTGCGGGCGAAGGTCAGGAGCTGTTGAAAAGGCGGCTGAAAATAATCGCGACGGCCGATGGCGATATCGTAGCGTTCGCGCTGCAGCGGCACGAAATCGAGACGGCATTGGCGCGCCACGGCGGCAATGCCGAAGCCGACATCGGCCTTGCCATCCTGGATCGTCAGCGCGACGTCGGTCTCACTGCGGGCCGGAGGCACGGTGAAATGCAGGTCGGCGGCGTCGATCCCATGGGCTTGCAGCAGGTGGTAGAACAGCAAACGACTGCCGGCACCTTCTTGGCGCTCCACCAGGCGCAATCTCGCCTGCCGCAGGCCGAACAGATCGCGGATGCGATGCGGATTGCCGGCCGCCACGATCAAGCCCTGTTCCCGCCAGGCCCATTCGATGAGCACCACCTCGAGATTCACAAGCGTGCGTGTCACCACGGCCCGATTGTACTCACTGGAGTCGGGATCGAAGACGTGGAGGCCGCAGCAGTATGCTTTCCCTTGCGCAAAGCGGTTCAGTCCGTCGAGGCTGCCGTTAAACATGATCGCCAGGTCACACTCTGACTCCCGCACCGCCCACTCCAGCAGTGGATCGTGGCTGCCAGCGATGACCGGCGGACGCTCGACTGCGGACTTGACCTGCACTCCCCCCTCGCTATTCTGGATGACCCACATCTCGATGAGCGCTCTGGGGAACAGCCATTTGCCGGTGACACGGATGCAGGGGATGCGGCGTTCGCGCACGAGGTCGTAAACCTTACGCTCTTTGATTCGCAGATAATCGGCCACTTCCCTGGTGGTTAGCAGCGCTCGGGCTGCCGTCATGTCGACCATGTTATCCCACCCCAAGCTGTCTCTCTTGCACCTCGCGCAAGCATAGCTTATCGCCGCCAGGGATGCGCTTAGACTTCCCATCGCGCTAGCGGATGATTTACTATATCACCTACGCATCATATAGACGAGCGCGGCGACTCCATGCATCAGGAACAAGGTTGTGCCGAGCATGGATGTTTTGAGATCGAATAGAACCGAACCAGCTTGCTGAGGGAACCCATGGAACCGTGCATCTTCTGTCGGATCATTGGTGGCGAGGTCACCAGCCATACCGTGTTAGAGGACGACGTGACGCTGGCCTTTCTCGATCATCGTCCCCTCTTTCCAGGGCACTGCCTCCTGGTCCCCAAAACTCACTACGGCACGTTACTCGACCTGCCTACTGCTTTGCTCACACCGCTGATGGCCAACGCTCAGCTCCTGGCACGAGCGGTCGAGCGCGGGCTGGAGGCCCATGGTTCCTTCGTCGCCATCAACAACCGCATCAGCCAGAGCGTCCCGCATCTGCACATCCATGTCGTGCCGCGCCGACGCAAAGACGGCCTCAAAGGCTTTTTCTGGCCGCGTCAGCCCTACAAGGATGAAGGATCGATCGTGGCGGTTCAGCGGACTCTGCGGCAGGCAATTGCCCAGGTGCAGGCTGAGGCAGAGTCATAGCGCAGCCCTATAATCTCGTTGGAGTAAACTCGCCTCGAACGATAGGGCGGAGACCATCGGGGGATCCTCGTTTGATTGGTTATGCCGACCGAGCCTTTGCCAACAGTAGAAGCCTTTGCCATGCTCCAGATGACTATCGAAATCCTGGATGGAGCCTTGGCGGCCTTGCGCGAGGATCCTGTGAGGTGTGTACGCGAGCTGCGAATCGCCGCGGCAGTCAAATGGTGCTAATTCCTGATGCTGTGACCATGGAAATACTTGCCGGGCCTCAGTCCGATGGAGCCCATCGGGTGCTTGAAGGAGGGAGGGCTGCGATGCTGGCAGGATTGCTAGCGAAAGCTGCCGAGTGCTACCATTCAAGCCTCTCAGATAGCTATCGGAGCATTACCAACCGCGCCAAGGTTCTGCAGGACATGTGCTGTACTTTACCGGCAAAGGGATTGCAAAGTATTGGCATCCGCTGTACTACCAATCCTGAGATATAGCTTCTCCTACGATGCTGGCCCCATGACAAGCTTGATGACCTGTGCTCTCCGTTCGGAGTTCCTCTCCGAAAGCATTATGTAATCCGCACATCTTCGCCGGGGAATGCAGCGTGGATTTTCAGCCTCCCTCCCTTCGCCTCCATAAGATGTTGCAGCGTAGTGACATACCTACCAGCACGACGATCAGACTCGGAAAACGCAGAATGCGTAAGTGCAGAGATCGCGTTCAAATTCCTTAGAGTAGGGTCTAATTCCTTTCAGGAATGAGAGGTTCTTCTACTCCACATCAGCCAACAGGCCAATTTCATTATCTTTGGTTTCAATTCCTTTCAGGAATTAGAGGTTCTTCTACGCAGCAAGCGCTTTCAGTGTACGCCGGTCCATTCCAGTTTCAATTCCTTTCAGGAATTAGAGGTTCTTCTACTTGCATACAGACCACGACCACCGGGCGGACCCGAAGGTTTCAATTCCTTTCAGGAATTAGAGGTTCTTCTACCGTGACCCCACCAATCACCCCGCCAAGCAACGTCCCCGTTTCAATTCCTTTCAGGAATTAGAGGTTCTTCTACGTAGGCGGACGTTGGGACAGGACGTGCTGGTCTTTTCCCACGTTTCAATTCCTTTCAGGAATTAGAGGTTCTTCTACGCTACAGGAGTGGCGCAGATGAGCGACCTGGCTGTCTGTTTCAATTCCTTTCAGGAATTAGAGGTTCTTCTACTGAGCCGCAAAGAGCACGAGGGGACATGTCCCCTGTGGAGTTTCAATTCCTTTCAGGAATTAGAGGTTCTTCTACCTACGCTGCCAACTCCAAGCCGATGTGCGGCAATATCAGTGTTTCAATTCCTTTCAGGAATTAGAGGTTCTTCTACGGTGGAAGACTTCTTGGACATCGGCACCGAAGATGATCGTTTCAATTCCTTTCAGGAATTAGAGGTTCTTCTACTTCGACAACGACTACGACACCGACGACGGTTTTATCGGTTTCAATTCCTTTCAGGAATTAGAGGTTCTTCTACCCAACGGCACCCTTACCAACGGCACACCGCTGATCAGTGTTTCAATTCCTTTCAGGAATTAGAGGTTCTTCTACATCCCCAGGAATACCTGATCAAACTGAAACAGAGTCATAAGTTTCAATTCCTTTCAGGAATTAGAGGTTCTTCTACGCAACCCACCCCAGAATTACAGGGCATGGCCGATGCGATGTTTCAATTCCTTTCAGGAATTAGAGGTTCTTCTACGGCATGCCCGTCACCGTCCACGTCAGCTTGACCTTTGGTTTCAATTCCTTTCAGGAATTAGAGGTTCTTCTACATGGGCCAAGCTTCCTGCGCTGCTGTGAGATCAATAACCGTTTCAATTCCTTTCAGGAATTAGAGGTTCTTCTACCAAAGCGGAGGGACGTGTATGACGGATCTGCGGGCCGGTTTCAATTCCTTTCAGGAATTAGAGGTTCTTCTACAAATCACATCAAGCCGCCAGGGCACATCTGGTAACCCTATTGTTTCAATTCCTTTCAGGAATTAGAGGTTCTTCTACAGTAAGCGTCAACTATGCAGCAAGCAAAGTCTTGCAGTTTCAATTCCTTTCAGGAATTAGAGGTTCTTCTACAATACTATATCCATCTGATATTAAAATATCAAACTGTGTTTCAATTCCTTTCAGGAATTAGAGGTTCTTCTACCAAGAACGTTCATCCGACACTGCAGCCGATGCAATAGGTTTCAATTCCTTTCAGGAATTAGAGGTTCTTCTACATACACAGAACCAGAAGTGTATTATGATTCCTTCGGTTAGTTTCAATTCCTTTCAGGAATTAGAGGTTCTTCTACTTTCGTGCGTATTACCCCCAAGAGCTTGCAAGTTTACATTGTTTCAATTCCTTTCAGGAATTGGAGGTTCTTCTACCTCGATAGTTAACCCCAGCATTATAGTGAAGGCTAATGTGTGTTTCAATTCCTTTCAGGAATTAGAGGTTCTTCTACACGAAAGCTCCCGCCTTAGTGGTACAGGACTTGAAAAGTTTCAATTCCTTTCAGGAATTAGAGGTTCTTCTACATACAGGATTTGTGGCTCACGATCCAGATATTCAAGAGTTGTTTCAATTCCTTTCAGGAATTAGAGGTTCTTCTACCATGCCATGGGTATCATTTCTTGTCAGTAATGATGGTGTGTTTCAATTCCTTTCAGGAATTAGAGGTTCTTCTACCTTAAGCGTTTACCTTAAAACTATGGGGATGACTAGGTTTCAATTCCTTTCAGGAATTAGAGGTTCTTCTACAGTGCGACAGGAGATGTCTGATTCACGCGATCCAAAGTTTCAATTCCTTTCAGGAATTAGAGGTTCTTCTACGTATTCACATAGGAAACCTATGGGAGGGTAGAACATGGCAGTTTCAATTCCTTTCAGGAATTAGAGGTTCTTCTACGCGGAACATGCGGACCCGACAGGTGATGAGCAGACAAACATCAGTTTCAATTCCTTTCAGGAATTAGAGGTTCTTCTACTATGCGGCTGCGGTGGGAGGCAGACAACATAACTGTGAAGTTTCAATTCCTTTCAGGAATTAGAGGTTCTTCTACGTTGTAGTTAAGGAAGTTAGATGAATACGGATAATAAGTTTCAATTCCTTTCAGGAATTAGAGGTTCTTCTACCAAGGCCGCTCAACTCCTGTTTCAGGCCTTGCAGGACATCGAGAAGGCTGAGCAGGAGTTGAAAGATAGCTTCCAGCAGCCCATGCAACCGCTCAATATGGGGAAGCCCGGAGGGGCGCCGATGGGTGGGATGCCTGGGATGGGCGGCGGGCCGATGGCGCCGCCTGGAGGGATGGGCGGATGACGACAGACAAGGAACGCCTGAAAGACCTCCTGACATCGTTTGGTGTCGGGTTTGAGGAGGAAGGGCAGAACATTGTGTGTCGTGAAGGTTGTGCAAAAATTGACGGCTATACTGGGTTCATGACCGTGTTTGAGTTCGGTGCGGCGGGCACGTTCATTCAGATGGGCGCGTGGGAGTAGCGGATGAACCTGTCATCCGTCGGTGGGATGGTCTCGGCCTTGGGGAAGTTACTCATCGCTGGGGGGTTCCTCT
>Ga0137403_10000532_pt1 | contig 49154 bp, 45 predicted proteins | sample CZOMad2_1_16fung_FD_122057 | JGI IMG/M metagenome (GOLD analysis project Ga0137403, IMG submission 122057) | Vadose zone soil fungal communities from Angelo Coast Range Reserve, California, USA - CZOMad2_1_16fungal (Hybrid Assembly) | ecosystem: Environmental > Terrestrial > Soil > Vadose zone... | reverse complement strand
ACGACTCGGCGTGGGGGCCACTCTCGACGGGCAGCTTGAAATTCAGGCCATTGAAGCCTGATGGGGCGAATGGGGAGGTATAACGTAATATAACGGTATATATCCCAGATATAGCGTAATACTCTGGTAGAGAGGAGGTGAAATAGACATGCGCGAACCGGAGCTCTATACCACGGCTGAGGCGGCGGGAATCCTGCGCATGAAGCCCGATTCGGTTGCTCGGAAAATTAAGAGAGGTCAGCTCGCCGCGGTCAAAGTTGGCAAGCACTGGCTGATTCAGAAGGATACCCTGGATGCCATGCTTCAGCCCTCCGCGCCCCAGGGTTAAATAGGAGGAACGGCCGAGGAGCGGCGGCAACCGCTCCCCGGTGCGATCGCACAGGAGAGACCCTAGCGAAAAAGAGACTCATGCACGACGCATCCTCATCATAACCCGCGCCGTCAGGGGTATCAACTTATCTCCATACCTTCGACACAGGGAGACATCGCCCATGGCCGGCATGCGGGACTACAGCAATGCAGAGATTGACCTTGTACGCAAGAGCTTTAGCGGTCGGTATGCGCTACGCGATCGCTGCTATTTCGAGATGGCGCTGCAAATGGCGCTGCGGGTGAGCGAGATGCTGTCGCTCACCGTCGGGCAGGTCTACCAGTATAGCAAGGTCGTCGACGAGATCTCGATCGATCGCAAGCACATGAAGGGGGCAAGGCGGGCAAAGCCAGCGGTCGCACGATTCCACTGTTTCCCGAGACACACCCGCATATCCTCGCCTGGCTGCAACGCATGGAGGGCATGCTCAAGGTGAAGGCCTCCAAGGACCTCGACCCCTCAACCCCGCTATTCCTGTCTCGGGTGCACACTAAGGACGGGAGTCCCTGGGCAATCGCCAGAGAAACCGCCTGGCGGATCATTAAGGTAATTGCCCAGGAGAATGAGCTGTCTGGCAAGCTGGGCACGCATAGCACCCGGAAGACTCTGGCGCGCAAGGTCTACAGCTGGTCAAACGATATCCGTGTCGTGCAACGCATTCTGGGACATCGGAGCCTGGCAAGTACCGAGGCCTATCTGAAATCACTTACTGACCGCGAAGTCTGGACAGCGCTTCGGACGGCCGTGGCATAAGAAGAGAAGAGGTGTCGATGGAGCGTATAGTGGAACTCGTGTAGGCATAGCTACAGTCGATGCTGGCGCGGTAGAGAAAGGAGGAAGGTGCTATGGAAATACCTGAGATTGATGAACTGCTTAAATCTGATGAGGCGAATGTCCGGACGATGCGGAAATTCTTCGCTGATGTAAGCGCTGACCTCCCCATTATACTCAACGAGGTGTCCGTCCTGTACACGACCTGCTGCCGTGCCTTCGGCCAGGGGGCCAGCGAGCATACCCGGACTTTGGCGCCGGCAGAGCTACAGGCAAAAGTCCTCCAAGGGCTTCTATTAGCTTGAATCAGCGTGCTCTATGGGATGGCGGTCGCCGATTTTCTCCGCATGCGAGTTGCAACGCCACTTGCTCATGTCCGGCTGCAATGCGAGTCATTAGCTCTTATCAAATTGATGGAACAAAATCCAGTCGTAGGGCAAAAATGACAGGGGATCGAAACGGAGGAGGAAGGAAAGCGTTTCTACCGGGATCATCAGGGCCGCTTAAAGGCGGTTCTCCAATCTTATGGGATTGCATCGGATTATGATCGAGCTTCTAATGTAGCTCTCCATAGCCGATTTATTGGAATCGCTCGGGGATTCAGAATTTCGCAGAAGGAGGCAAGCGGTCGCATCACCCAAAACTATATGATGCTTGCCAAGGAATTTGACCCGGACCGTCCACATTATTTTTTACTCAAGTTGACTGACTTTTTGGGGCGAAGTGGCGGATAGGGCATGATAAGAACGGCAGGAGAGGCAATTCTCCCCCGATAGTTAGGGAGTATATGTATCTCCCGCTCACCATCGGCTTTGGGAGAACTGCCCCATGTTTCAAATCGTACGAGTTCCTCCGGCCCTTGACAAGTTTTTTCGCCCACTGAAACCCCGTTTTCATTGGGACCACTACACCTACTTCCGCTTGCTGGTCCTGGTGATGGCCTTTGCCTGGGGTCGGCGCAATGTGGCCAACCTGTACCGATACCTGGAGGCCCAGCACCATCGGACCCGTTTCAACAATTTCTTCCTGGTGGAGCGCTGGGACCCTGAGGCCGCCCTCCGACAAAAGGCCTATGAGCTACTCGTGGCCCTGCGCCCGCGCCAGGGTGACACGATTTACCTGGTGCTTGATGACTCGAAGAAGGCGAAGCGCGGCAAGGCCATGGATGCCGTAGCCAAGATGAAAGATTCGGTAACCGATACCTACATCCATCGGCATCAATATGTCTGCGCCATCCTTGTGTGCGGGGACCAGGTGATCCCCTACGGCATCCGGTGCTATGTCAAAAAAACACACTGTACGCCCCTAGGGTTGCCCTTCCGTAAGACCACAGAGTTGGCCGCCCAACTCATCCGGGAGTTCACCCCCCTGCTGGCGTCAAGGTCGTAGTCCTCTTTGATATCTATTATCTGTGTCGCAGTGTGGTCCAGGCCTGCCGTGACCAGCATTTCCACTTTGCTTCCACCCTCAAGAGTAATCGCAACCTCTTCAAACAGGGCTGGCGGCTCAAGGCCGGCCGCTATGGCAAGAATCTATTTCGTCGGCGCCGCACCCAGACGTTCGTCCTGGCGAAGCCTCATGGACAAGCCCGCTACCGCTATGTCGATGCCGGGTGGCTCCAGGTCGGCACCCTCGGCACCCTTCATGTGGTCTTCTCGCGCAAAGGGAGCGCGCACAAGATCGTTGGGCTCGTCACGGACGCCCCGACGCTCTCGGCGCCGCAACTCATCCAGGCTTACGATCGGCGGTGGAGCATTGAGCAGTGGATAAAAGACCTGAAGCAGCTGTTGGGGCTCGGTCACTACCAGAATCGCTCCTATCGGGCGGCAGTTACACACCTGCATCTGGTTTGCTTCGCCTATGCCCTCCTGACCCACCTGCGCATTGAGCGCTATGGTGCACAAGGCCAACAAACACACCACAAGGCTGCTGACCTGTCGACTGCCGCGGCTCAGGATCACCTCCGGGGTCTGATCTGGGACGACTTGATGGTCTACCTCAAGGAAACGAGCCATGATGCATCCCTTATCGCAGACCTGCAGCGACTGCGAGTCGCATGACATGCTTACAAGTCAGTCAACTTGAGTAAGAATGGTTATACTGCGTTGTGCGGCGGCTGACAGGGCTGGGCATCAACGATCCACGGCGCTGAACGCTTGCCAGATTTGGCCCCTCTTCCAGATCAAGAGGGAAACAGACAGCCCAGTGTGCTCCGGAAATGTCTGCCCGTGTCAGGCGCGCCAGGCAAAAGGAGATGTAGGGCGTGACTCCGCCGAGAACCTTGAACCTGAGCGCCATCCCGCTGATCGACGGTCACTGCCATTCAATCATCGCGAGCTTCCAGGAGAGCTCTGTTGAAAGCTTCCGGCGCATCTTCACCGAGGCGGCCGATGATCGCCTCATTGCCCACCATGTCCCGTACAGTCTGACCTACCGACGGGCGATACGCGACCTCGCAGCCTTTCTCGACTGTGCACCGAATCCGGAGATGGTTATCGAGGCGCGGCGACAAAGGTCGGATTATCTCGTCGCACTGTGCCGCAATGCCGGCATACGAGGGCTGCTGGTGGATGGTGGCTATCCTGCGGGGACGCTAAGCCTCAGCCAGCTGCAAGGCGGATTTGGCTGTCGCGTGGCGGAGGTCCTGCGGATCGAAACCCTCGAAGAGGATCTGCTCCTCACCGCACCAGATTTCCAGAGCTTCGAAGCCCAATTTCGGGAAGCCCTCAGAGCGGCTAAACGACGCGGCGCCGTGGCGCTCAAATCGATCGTCGCGTATCGTTCGGGGCTGGCAGTGCAGGCGGTTCCTGCCTCAAAGGCCCGCCAGACGTTTCAGCAACTCAAAGCCCTGGTCGAGCGGCAGGGCCGCATCCGTCTGACGGCGAAAGTTCTCCTGGACTACTGCGTGGCGGTTGCCCTGGAGGAAGCTCGCCGACTTGAGCTACCGGTACAATTTCACACCGGTTTCGGCGACCTGGATATCGATCTCCTCACGGCTAATCCCGCCCTGCTTCGACCGATCCTTGCCGATCCGCGGTATGCGGGAGTGCCAATCGTCCTGCTGCATATGGGTTATCCGTACGTCCGCGAGTCGGCGTTTCTCGCCAGCCTTTATCCAGATGTCTATGTCGATCTCTCTCTGGCGGTGCCGCTTCTGCGCCCTGTGCTGCCACACTTGCTGCAGGAAGTGCTTGCCCTGGCTCCGCCGACGAAGCTTCTGTACGGTTCGGACGCCCACTCGCAGCCAGAGATGTTCTGGCTTGGTGCCCTGTATGGCCGGTGGGCGCTGGGCAAAATCCTCACCGAGTGGATTCATGACGACACGGTGGAGGAACACGAAGCCTTGGAGATCGCTCAGCGTATCTGCTTCCGCAATGCACTCGAATTGTATCGACTGGACTCGTCCTGGTTGGGGGGGCACGAGGGGGCCGGTGGCGCCTCAGTGAACACTTCCTAGAGGGGTTGGCGGCCCGAGTATCCCGAATCCGTCTCATGCCAGTAGTCGATACGCTCTTCGCCATACTTCCAACACAGATACACCTCCCGGCCCTCGCGTTGGTGGGGAAAATCGATCAGGCCGCGTTCGAGGTCCTTGAGCACGATTCCCATGGCTTGCAACTGAGCCAGGCTACGTGCAAAAGTTTGCGAGTAGTCGGAGAGGTATGCTCCGGCCTCGCTACCACCGCCGTTCCCACCCGCTTGCTGTGCGACAGCTTCGGCTGTTGTCCGGTGTTTTTGCAGATGGTGTCGTCCCTGCCGCAATTGTTCGATTATTAACTTCATCTGCGGGATCAGACGATTGGCTTCCTCAACGGTGAAGTATTTTTTGTCGTCCATAGTCATAGTCCATCGCGGTTACGTCTGAGACGTTGCGGATCATCCGTCCAGGCTATCGGCATCAAGGCGAGGTCAATTCCGGTTACCCAACAGCATTCGAGAGCGATCTCTCAATGCCCGCACCCTCATCCACTCATTATAGTCATTTCCCCGGAGCAGAGGGTGATTTTGTTGGGTTGGTTTGGTCCCTTGCCCTAGCTTTTCCTGCTGCGCTGGCCATGATATACTGGCTCTCCTCAGGCGTCGGCAATAACCTGACAACGATCATCCTGGGCTGACGGCTTACGCGCCAACGCTGGCGTGAGTTCGAGTGCAATAGGGTGCCGAACGCATGACAGTACCATCATGTCCTGACCTGATGTCGCGGCGGATATAAGGAGGCGAGAATGGCCACTTCTGTGGGTTTTATCGGTGTTGGCAACATGGGCAACCCTATGGCTTCTAACGTATTGAAAGCAGGCTTTCCGATGATCGTCTACGACAGGAATCCGCAGGCTATGGAGAATCTTCTCCAGGCGGGGGCGCAACGTGCCGCCTCGGCGCGCGAGGTGGTCGAGGGTTCAGAAATTGTCTTGACTTCGCTACCAGCGTCACCGGATGTTGAAGCCGTATACCTGGAGCCTGGGGGGTTGGTGGACAGTGCCAAGCCGGGAACGATGCTGATCGACCTGAGCAGTGTGCTCCCTTCGACGCCACGGAAGATCGAGCCACGGGCCCAGGCGCGCGGTGTGCATTTCCTGGAAGCACCGGTCAGCGGCGGGGTCAGCGGCGCACGCGCCGCCACGTTAGCGATTATGGTGGGGGGCGACCCTGAAACGCTGACGCGCGCACAGCCAGTGCTTCGCGCCATTGGCCCGAACATTTTCCATGTCGGCCCGGTGGGCGCAGGCAACACGGCGAAGGCGATCAACAATATGATGGCCTCTGTCAACGCTCTCGCCATGATGGAGGGGGTGGCGCTCGGCGTGAAGGCCGGGCTCGACCCAATGACGATCTACGAGGTGGTGAAGGCCAGCAGCGGGGGAAGCAAGGCGCTCGAACGTATACCCAACTCGTTGATCCCACGGCGATTCGAACCGGGATTCAAAGTACAACTGATGAACAAGGATTTGGAAACGTTCAATACCATCGCCAAGGAGCTGCATGTGCCGGTGAGCTTTGCCAACGTGGCACAACAATATCAGCAAATGGCGATCGCAGCTGGCCTGGCTGAGCAGGATACGAGTGTGGTCATGACCATTATCGAGCGCCTGGCAGCGATGCAGGTGTCGCGCCCAGAGCAGCCGGTATCGCCTCCACCGGCACCCGCCCGCTAGCGCTCTCAGGGTGAGGGATGGATGGGGCATTGCCTAAGACCCCGCACCCCCGCCCTCTCCCGGTAGAAGAGAGAGCAAGGCACCAGGGTCGTGTCTGAAAAAACCTAGCCTTGTGAGCCAAACCCTCCCACCTCGAAGGGGAGGGCAGGGTGGGGGGCGATACACCGAGGGGTATACTTATGGCGCGCAGTGCTATGATTAAGAGGAGTGGGCTTCGATGGACCCTCGGTAACGCTCCAGGCCCTCGTCGTCAATGGGTAGGTGTTTCGTCGATTTTGACGCTTGGGAATCCCCGTAATTTCTCCACCACGAACGTCTGAATAGCCTCCATACGTTCGGCCGTGGTTGCTTCAAAGCGGAGGACCAGCGCCGGCTGTGTGTTCGAGGCCCGCACCAGACCCCACCCATCGGTAAAGATGATGCGCGCCCCGTCGATAGTGACGACCTCGCGCACTTGGTCTTCCTGCTGAAACATGACCTTCAACTGCGCGACCACCCCAAATTTGTCCTCATCGGCGCAGGCCACCCTGATCTCTGGCGTGCTATAGGTCACTGCAAGATCGTCTAAGAGGGTGCTGAGGGGTACGTTGGCGCGGTCGAGAATTTGCAACAGCCGGCACGACGCGTAGAGGGCGTCGTCGTAGCCAAAATATCCGTCGGCAAAGAACAGATGGCCGCTCATTTCTCCTGCTAATGCCGCCTGTTCTTCATAGAGTTTCTCTTTGATGAGCGAATGGCCCGTCAGCCACATGATGGGCTTACCACCGTGTTGACGGATGTCATCGACCAAGACCTGGGAGCATTTCACATCGAAGATGACCTTGGCGCCCGGCTGGCGACTCAAAATCTCCCGTGCAAACAACACCAGCAGTCGGTCTCCCCAGATGATCTCTCCCCTTTCATCGATGACCCCCAGACGATCGGAATCACCGTCGTAGGCTAGACCAACGTCGGCCTGACGCGCCTTCACTTCGCGGATGATATCGACCAGATTTTCTGGCACAGTGGGATCGGGATGGTGATTTGGAAAGGTCCCGTCTACCTCACAGAAAAGCTCGTAGACTTCACATCCAAGACGTCTGAGCAGGTCCTGGATGATGAGCCCCGACGTGCCGTTCCCGGCATCGACCACGACCCGCAGCGGGCGCCGGAGTTGAATCTGATTGGTGATATAGGCCATGTAGGGGGCAATCACCTCGGCCTCTAGGCGCTGCGAGGTTCCCGCGGCGAATGGCCCATGCGCCGCAAGGCGACCAATATGTTGAATTTCTTCGCCGTGTAGGGCGGCTTGACCCATGCAGAGCTTGATGCCGTTATACTCAGCAGGATTATGCGAGGCGGTGATCATGCAGCCGCCATCGGTGTTCAGATGGAAGAGGGAAAAGTAGAGCACGGGGGTTGGCACCAGCCCAATATCCACAATATCGCAACCGGTGGCCTGCAGTCCTTTGGTGAGTGCCATACAGAAGGACTCCGAGCTTAGCCGGTGATCGCGGCCTACCGCCAGGCGCTTGCCACCCCTTTGACGCACATAGGTGCCGAAGGCGAGACCGATGCGCTCCACATCGGCAACGTCAAAGTCACGCCCCACGATACCACGGATATCGTACTCCCGGAAAATCTGGGGGTTCATCAGGCCCTCCCCGTGCTCAATAACTTATCAGGATTTATTGATCTACTTCTGTGTCAGATTCCTCGTCCGCCAGCATCTTCAAACGGTCCAAAATATAGGCGGTCTTGGCTGCCGCCTCGTGGAATTGCTTGGGATCGCGGGCCGCGACTAATAGACGCTGCAAGGAACGCCGTTCAGTTTCTAGCAATTCAGGATCAGCAATGCTGTCGACGCGACTCTTAAATCCCCTTCCTGGCTGTGCCATCGCTCCCCCTCCCTCCAAGTGTTCAGCTGTTGTCGATGTTCATGTAGGCACTTGTACCGCGGCTGTAGTGGAGGACTCACCTGCTGCCAGCATGATGATCAGAGGCGCCGCGAGGTGGGAATAGAAGACCAAGCCACACGAATTAACACGTGTCGGCAAACCGATACGCTGCTCGTCGCCGACTATTCTCAATATATGATGCAGCTGCGCAGATGTCTACTAGTGATTCCACGGCTGCGGTCTTGAAGCCGTGTTCTACCTCTTGAAGGGGCGATGGCGGCCGGGGCATGGTCGGCCCTGGGCGTGCGGTAACATTAGTTCAGCCGTTTCTGGACTTGCTGGAGCTGGCGATGGTAGCGATCCAGCGCCGCTTGCACCGGCTGGCCTTCGTACACGATCTCCCGAAACGCTCCGCTCAGCGCCCGACCAACCTCCGCCCAATTCGGCACGTGGGGTTTCGGATGGGCGAGCCTCAATGCCTCCTGGACGGCTGCGAAGTAGGGGGTTTGCCAGGATTCGATCGTCCCATAGGCATCGCTACGAAAAGAGGGCCAGCCAAGGGCCGAGACCAGGGATTCCTGGACCGGCTTCGACATCAAATACCGCATGAACTCGAGAGCCAGCTCTCGATGCGGTGCCCCCTTGGGGATACCGACCATCTCGCCTCCCAACACATGGGCCTCCCGTACCGGTCCCCGCCATCCAGCGTATGCCTTGATCTGGGTTTTCCCGGCTTGCTGCACGAGCAGGTGCACGCCGAAGGGCCAGTTACGCGCCAGATACACAGATTCGGTAGCAAGGAAGGTATTGGTGGTGTTCCAATTGGCGCGCCGCGTCTCGGGCGCCAGAAAAGGGGCAAGCTGCTGGAGGAAAGCGAAGGCCTGCACGCTGCCATGGTCATTCAGGACGAGTGCGTCGCCACCTGCAGCCCAGATGAACTCCACCACATGTGTGACCGTATTCAAGTCGAGTGTGCCCTGCAGTAACACCCGGCCAATGCCCTCTTCTGCATTGAAACGTTGGGCAACCGTCAGTAGTTCATCCCATGTCCGCGGCGGTTGCAGGCCATAGGCCGCAAATTTCGTCTCATGATAGTAGGCGATCTGGACGTTCGGGCGATAGGGCATGAAATAGATGGCGCCGTTGAACGTACCGACATCCCCCAATTGCGGCAGCGCAGTTGGGGGAATTTCATGCTGATAGGCCGATAAGTCTTCCATCGTACCGGCGTCCACAAGAGATTGCAGTAACAGCACATCCTGCGTGATCAGATCGACCTGCATACGCCCGGTGCGATGCATGGCTACGAGCTTCTTGACTGCGTCCGCGGCCTCTGCCTGGATGCTTCGCATGGTTATACCGTGTTGCTGTTCATAGGGGGGGAAAATGCGTTCTCGCATCGTCCGCCACTCTATCTCGCTGAGGCCCATCATGACGGACAACTCGGTGGCAGCGCCGGTACATCCCGCCATCAGCAGGCAAACGATCCCCACCAGCATCATCCGGCTGCATGCCATGACCCGTCTCCTAGCCCTTGATCGCTCCCGCGAGAAGGCCGGCCTTCAAGTAGCGCTGCAATCACGCGGTCACGATTATCACCGGCACGGTGAGTAGGGTCGCATAGGTAGCCGCATCAAACCAGTTGCCTCGAGTGACATAGTAATAGACCTGCAGAGGCAGCGTATTCTCAGTGAGGCTTAAGTACAGCGCATAGGTGAACTCGTTCCAGGACTCGAGCCAGGCGAAGAGGGCAGCGACTGCCACTCCCGGCGCCGCTAAGGGAAAGACGACGCGTGTCAAGACGCCCACCCGGTGGCAACCATCGACCGCCGCTGCTTCTTCGAGCTCTACCGGATTCGTCTCAAACGTTCCCACCAGAATCCAAGCCACAAAGGGAAGTGTCTTGATGAGGTGTGCCAGCACGAGTCCAAGCTGAGTGTCCGCCAGGCCCCACTCCAGAAACCGCACCGCTACTGGCAGCGCGATGCCGACCTCGGGGATCATACGGCTGGCGAAGAGGCTCAAGAGCAACCCATATTTCCATGGTTGAGGAAGTCGCGCGATCACATACGCTGCTGGGGCGGCTAGCGCGATGGCGCCCAGCATCGTCCAGGTCGCCACCGCCAGGCTCTTGCTCAACGGCCGCTGCACTGTGCCGGCGGTGAAGAGGGTTTTCCAGTGCTCGCCGGTCACCTCATGCAGGGCAAAGCTCGGGTGGGGCGTGAAGACCTTAGCGGGCGGGCTCACGGAGACCTTCATCATCAGGTACAGAGGAAGCAGCGTGAAGAGGACCGCCACTAGGCCCCCACCGTACCACCACGTCACCCGATTCGTCCGCTTCATGAGGCCTCCCCCTGTCGACGCGCAATAAGGAACAGGTAGCCTACCACACAGAGTGTCACCATCCCCAGCAGCAGGCTCGCTGCCGCGGCGGAGGTGAAGGGGTTATAGTACTCGTAATACTCGCTGTAGGCGAACGTCCCCAGGACTGGCACGCTCTTCCCGGTCAAGATCAGGGGGAGCTCAAAAATCCGGAACGCGTCGGTCGCCCGTAAGACCACAGCCGTGATGAGCGACGGACGCAGCAGGGGAAGCGTGACGTACCAGAATCGACGCCATGCCCCCGCCCCATCGACCGCCGCGGCCTCAAGCGCGCTCTCGGGAACGCTTTCCAGGCCAGCCAGCATGATAAGGGTGACCAAGGGGGTAACTTTCCAGAGCTCAGCTGTCAAGATCACCCCAAGGCTGCGCCAATCGCCTGCGAGCCAGTCGATGGGCGTGTCAATTGCTCCCAGACGATGGAGAATCTCGTTCAGATACCCTGCGCTCCCGAACAGATAGGTGAACATCACCCCGGCAACGATGGTCGGCACACCAAGGGGAGTCAGCACGATGGTCCGCACGAGGCCGCGTCCCAGGATGAGTTTGTGCAGTACCATCGCCACACCCAATCCCGTAAGGGCATGACGCTTCAGGAATTGACCCATTTTCCCCCCGGCGCTGCCAATCGGCTTCAGGGCTGGCCATTCCACATGTGTTCGGTCTTGGGCATAGACCTGAAAATCGGCAGGAGACGTGTGGGCAGGGTAGGTTGGGGGGGGAACGTCTCCCGCCCCCTAAGTCGCTGGCCAGGACAACGTGCTTAACACGGTGAGCAACTGTTCGACCTCCTCGGTCGATTCCACGTAATAATGGGCAGCAGAGCCATGGCGATCGTTCCCCACAACAATGCCGACGCCAGCAGAGACGAGGACGCGGAAGGCATCCTCATCGGTATCATCATCGCCGAGGTAAAGCGCCAGCACGTTGGCCACTGGTCTCTCTAGGCGTATCTGTTCCAGGATCCAGCTCACCGCCTCTCCCTTCGACCACTGGACGCGCGGCCTGATCTCCAGGACAGCCTTGCCAGTCCGTAGCACGAACCGCCCGGCATCGATGCCAGGGGCGGCATGTCTGATCAAGCGCGCCCTCACCTCGGCCACGCGTGCCGGAGGCACACGCCGGAAATGCACGCTGAGCGTCAACCCCTTGTCCTCGACCCAAGCCCCTGGGATCGCCTCCAAATCACCTGTCATCGCCTGCGCCAGGGCGTCAAGCTCGGGTCGCAGCTGCCATACCTCGGGGTGTTGGTAGCGGATCCCTGGTCCTTCGATCTCCAGGCCATGGTTCCCGGCCAGGTACAACCCCCTTCCCTCCACGCGCGTCCGTAGGTCTGCCAAGGCCCGGCCGCTGACGATGCCGACGCGGTAACGCGGGTGCTGCGCCAGGGCGGTCAGCACGTGTTGTACTGCCGGGCCCATCAGCGCGGCCGCCGGGTCCTCGACGATGGGTGCGACCGTGCCATCATAATCCAGGAAGAGAACGCAGCATTCATGGACGATGCAGCGATGGATAAGTGCTTCGAGGTGATTCCACAGGAGCAGAGGCGATGGCATGGCTCTCACCCCGGCAGTGGTCGAGATCGGCGAAGGTATTCCGGTCATTGAAAAAAATGACCTCAACCAGCCCTTGGGGGGTCGATTGAGGTCATGAACACTGACTGGGAGAGGATTGCCCCCGCCAGCACGGGTCATGCTGGCAATCCTCTCCCTAGTTAACATGGAGGCATGAGCCGGAGTTCGGGCTCTCGCCTTAGAACTCATCCTCATAGCCGCCCGGAGGTCCTGCAGCGGCCTTGTCTTTCTTTTCCGGGAGCTCGCTGATGAGCGCTTCCGTCGTCAGCATCAACGCCGCGATGCTCGCCGCGTTCTGCAGCGCCGAGCGGGCGACTTTGGTCGGATCGACCACACCGGAAGCCATCAGGTCTTCATACGTGTCGGTGGTCACGTTATACCCGAATGATCCCGAGCCATCCTTCACCTTCTGCACGACGATCGATCCTTCGGCGCCGGCATTATAGGCCAGTTGCCGGATCGGTTCTTCAAGCGCCCGCCTGACAATCGTGGCGCCGATCGCTTCATCGCCGTCGAGTTTGAGCCCCGCGACTGCGGAGATGCAGCGCACGAAGCCTACGCCACCGCCAGGGATCACGCCCTCTTCGACCGCCGCTCGAGTGGCGTTCAGGGCATCCTCGACACGGGCCTTCTTCTCTTTCATCTCCATCTCCGTGGCGGCCCCGACTTTGATCACCGCCACACCGCCGACGAGCTTTGCCAGGCGCTCTTGCAGCTTCTCGCGATCGTAGTCAGAGGTCGTTTCCTCGACCTGGGTGCGGATCTGCTTCACCCGGCCTTCGATGTCTTGGGACTGGCCGGCACCCTCGACGAGCGTGGTATTTTCTTTATCGATCACGACGCGTTTGGCGCGGCCCAGATCCTCCATGGTGATGTTCTCAAGCTTGATCCCGAGGTCTTCAGACAGCAACTTACCGGCGGTCAGAATAGCGATATCTTCCATCATTTGCTTGCGCCGATCGCCATAGCCTGGGGCCTTCACCGCCGCAACCTTCAGCGTGCCACGCAGCTTGTTCACCACGAGCGTTGCCAGCGCCTCGCCCTCGACGTCCTCGGCAAGAATCAGCAACGGCTTGCCGGTCTGGGCGATTTTCTCGAGCAGCGGCAACAGCTCACGCAACACCGAGATCTTCTTCTCGTGGATGAGAATATACGGCTCTTCGAGCACGGCCTCCATCTTTTCAGGATTAGTCACAAAGTAAGGCGACAGATAGCCGCGGTCGAACTGCATGCCCTCGACCACTTCCAGAGAGGTCTCGATGGCCTTGGCTTCCTCGACCGTGATGACGCCGTCTTTGCCGACTTTCTCCATGGCTTCAGCGATGAGGTCGCCGACGACATCGTCGCCGTTCGCCGCAATGGTCCCGACCTGCGAGATCTCTTTCTTATCCTTCACAGGTTTGCTGAGCTTCTTGAGCTCTTCGACCACGACTTCGACGGCCTTCTCGATGCCACGCTTCAGCCCCATCGGATTGGCCCCTGCCGTCACATTGCGCAGGCCTTCCCGATAGATGGATTCGGCCAGCACGGTCGCCGTCGTGGTGCCATCGCCCGCCACGTCGCTGGTCTTGGAGGCGACTTCGCGCACCATCTGGGCGCCCATGTTCTCGAAGCGATCGTCGAGCTCGATCTCCTTGGCAACCGTGACGCCATCCTTGGTAATTGTCGGTGCTCCCCACTTCTTATCGAGCACGACATTGCGCCCTTTTGGCCCCAACGTCACCTTGACAGCCTTGGCAAGCTTCTCGACGCCTTCTAGCATCCGCTGCCGCGCGTTTTCCCGGTATATCATTTGTTTCGCAGGCATGGAACCCCTCCTCTTGCTTAGCCGAGTACAGCCAGAACATCATCCTCGCGGAGAATCAGGCACTCCTCACCATCCAGCTTCACTTCAGTCCCCGCGTATTTGCCCATGAGAATACGGTCACCCATCTTCACCTCCAGGGGGATCCGCTTGCCTTCATCGTTCAGGCGCCCGGGCCCGACGGCCAGCACTTCACCCTGTTGGGGCTTTTCTTTGGCGGTGTCAGGAATGATGATACCGCCGCGCTGCACCTCTTCCTCCTCGACGCGCCGCACGAGAATGCGATCACCGAGGGGTTTCACCTTCATATTCGGAGCTGCCATGGGACGATCCTCCATTGCATACAGGATAGCGAGAGCACCACGAAATTCCCGCCAAGCCGGTGATGTACCACTCAACTTACCTCTGCGTCTCAGAGGTCGCTATCACTTATGAGCAATGGCTATGCCGTTCATGGGTCACACGTGCGATGCCTTGGCACACGGGGATCAGAAGGTATCAGGTCGTCGTGCGAGGGGCGTCAACGACCATCACCCTTTGCCCAAATGACAGCAGGTCGCCTGTCGCTCTTCTCGACAAACCTGGGGGTATAGGCTTGATTTATGAGGAGTCTTGGCCATATCCCTCGTGCACGGTGCCACATACGGTGTGTGCCACTTTGACAGCAGCGTTGATGACGACGACTGCCGATGCCTGGCGCAGAGATGGCCTTACCCCAGCTGATAGCGTTTCTGCTTGCGGTACAGGGTGCGCAGGCCGATGCCAAGGATCTCAGCGGCTTTTTGTTTGTCGTATCCTACCGAACGGAGGGTGTGTTCGATGGCGATCTTTTCGATCTCCTCCATGGTCATGCCCACACGCACATGAATATCTGCTGCTGGCGTCTTCAATTCGACTTGGCGGAGGATATGCTCGGGCAGATCAGAGACATCCAGCAGCCGGCCGCTGGCTGAGAGCACCATCATTCCTTCGATGGTATTTTTCAGTTCGCGCACATTGCCCGGCCAATGATACTGCATGAGCAAATCCATCGCCCCCCGCGAAATCCCCGTGATGTACTTCTCATGCTCGATATTGAACTCACGGAGAAACGCCTCTACCAAACGTGGGATATCTTGCTTGCGCTCCCGCAACGGTGGCAGCTTGATGGTCACCACGTTCAGGCGGAAGAACAGGTCCTCGCGGAATTTGCCCTCCTTGACCTGTTGCTCCAGATCTCGGTTCGTGGCGGCGACCAAGCGCACATCGACTTTGATCGGACGCGTCCCCCCGACGCGTTCAAACTCGCGATCCTCGATCACGTGCAACAGTTTGGCCTGAGTCGCCAGCGACATCTCGCTGACCTCGTCTAGAAACAGGGTGCCGCCGTCGGCGATCTCGAAGCGCCCCTTATGGGTTTGGATAGCTCCCGTAAAGGCACCGCGTTCGTGACCGAAGAGCTCACTCTCGATCACCCCTTCCGCCAGGGAGGCGCAGTTCAGCGTCACGAAGGGGGCGTCCCGGCGCGAGCTGTTCTGATGGATCGTTTGCGCCGCTACGCCCTTGCCAGTCCCCGTTTCGCCCATGATGAGCACGGTGGCGCGCGTGGGGGCAATCTGCCGGATCATGTTGTAGACGGCCACCATCCCCCGTGAGTTACCGATCAGATTATGAAAGCCATAGCGTTGATCCAGCCGGCGGTGCAGGTCGGTGACCTCGAAGGCGAGGCGTTGCAGCGACAGGCCCCGATCGAGCACGACCTTGATCTTTTTCAGATTGAGCGGCTTGGTCTGGAAATCGTAGGCCCCCTGGCGCATGGCCTCGGTGGCGAGCTCGATATCGGCATCGCTGGCGATCATAATGACGCAGATCTCGGGGTTGCGCTGTTTGGCCACCGACAGCAGGCGCATGCCATCGATGCGCTGGACATTGAGCTCGGTGATCAGCGCATCGAGCACCTCGGAGCCGTCCAAGACGTTATAGCCCGCCTCCCCATCTTTGGCCCAGACGGTCTTGAAGCCCCAGGAGTCCAGCGCTGCCAGCAACTCCTTGACGTCATCTGAGTCCTTGGCCACGACCAAGGCTTGTGGTGTCAAGAGATCATCTGTCATATCCATAGTTGTCTCTTACGCTTTGGGAACAGGAACCCCAATGCCACGCCGCTGACAAACCCGCCGATGTGCGCCCACCACGCCACCCCCCCAGTCAAATAGGGGTCGTCAGTGATCGACACTGCCCCAGAGAGAAATTGCATCAGAAACCAAAACACGAGAAACAGCGAAGCCGGCAGTTCAACAATCTGAAAAAAGAAGAGAATTGGAATCAATGCCAGCACACGCGAATATGGAAAAAGAATCAAATATGCTCCCAACACCCCCGCCACAGCCCCACTCGCCCCCACCATAGGAATCCTTGAGGTGGGATAAACGTAGATTTGGGTAAGTGCCGCCACCAAACCGCATGCTGAATAGAACAACAGGAAGCGGACGTGGCCCAGCCGATCCTCGACATTATCGCCGAAAATCCACAGGTAGAGCATATTGCCCCCCAGGTGGAGCCAGCCACCGTGGAGGAACATGGAGGTAACTAAAGGGAGAAAACGCTTAACTGTCGACACGTCCTCCCTCTGCCACGCCCACATGAAGCGCAGCGGCACCGCCCCGTACTGGGTGATGAACATATCCAGCTCAGAACCGAGCGACAGCTCATACACAAATGTCAGCACATTCAGCGCGATTAACAGCACCGTCGCGGCGGGAAAGCTCTGGGCAGGGATAGCATCGCGCAACGGAATCATGCAAGCGCTCTCATGGCAAGTTGTCTAGGGTCAGCGGAAAGGTACATGCTTGCCCGTTGCGGCCAGGTATGCCCAGTGCAGCAACTCGATGGGATGGACGACCGCAGCGGTCAAGCCGTGCTGTCTCACCCCGATACCGATCTGGATCAGACATCCGGGGTTCCCTGTGGTGATGACATCGGGGTTCACTGCCGCAAGGTGTTTCATCTTGCGTTCCAAAATCTGGCGTGACAGGTCAGGATGCACAAGATTATAAATGCCTGCGCTGCCGCAACACCAATCCGACTCTGGCACCTCCAGCAACTCCAAGCCTGGGATGGAGCGCAACAGGCGACGCGGCTCCTCCTTCACCCGCTGCCCATGGAGCAGATGGCAGGGGTCGTCATAAGCCACGCGTAATCTGAGCTCACCCAGCGGACCACGGAACGGAAAACGATCAAAAAACTGGCTCACATCCAGCACGCGCTCGCTGAACTGCCGCGCGGCACCTCGCAGCAAGGGGTCACGGTGCAGTATCTCGTGATACTCTTTCAGCATGGCGCCGCAACCAGCGGCGTTGATGACGATCCAGTCGACGCGTGCCTGGGCGAAGGCTTCGAGATTCTGCCGTGCCAGCCGCCGTGCCTCTTCCCGCTCACCGGCATGCGCATGCAGCGCCCCACAGCAGCGTTGGGCGCGCGGGGTAATCACCTCAAAGCCGTTGGCGGCCATCAACCGCACAGTGGCGTCATTGACCTGGGCGAAGAAAATCGGCATCACACAACCGGAGACGAATCCCACTCGCCCACGTTGCTCTCCTTGTGCCGGCGTCACCTCTCGCAAGCGCGCGCGATAGGCCCGCTTCGGCAGCATGGGCAGGAGCTGATCCAACTCCGCTAGGCGCTCGGGCAGCCATCGCCTGACCGATGGATAATTCATCAATGCGCGCAGACCGGAGGCTTGGTACAGGAGTAGCAGGTTTCCCAGGGCGCGCAGGACCATCGGACGCGGTAAAATGCCCTGAAACGCCAGCGTGCGCAGCCACCTGGCGAGAGGCGGATAGTGGGGGGCGTCGGCTTGCTCGATCTGAGCGCGCGCTCCTTCGAGAAGCTGACCAAATTGCACTCCTGAAGGACAGGCGGTTTCGCAGGCCCGGCAACCCAGGCACTGGGAGATGTGCTGCTGATAGGAAGCGGAGAGCGACAGCTTGCCCTCGACGACCGCCCGCATGAGGTAGATCCGCCCACGCGGCGAGTCCATCTCCACCCCTAACTCAGCATAGGTCGGACAGGTTGGAAGGCACAGTCCACAATGGACACACTCCATCAGCTTCCGGTCATCGGGGGCATCAGTTGTCGCGGGGAGTTGCCATCCCGTCTCAGCCATGGGAGCCCTTCTTCTAGAGATGATGCACGAACCGCCCTGGATTAAGCACCCGCCGTGGATCGAAGGCATGCTTCAGGCCAGCCATGACCTCGACTTGCGGGCCCACATCTCCCCAGCAATCATACCACGCCTTGAACGAGGGGGGGGCGCTTTCGACGACCAGATACCCCCCCTTGGAGGCGAGAGCCCCGCGTATCTCCGTCAGCGTCTGGATCAAATCCGCTGGTTCCTCGCCAGCCTCATGCAGTGGAAAGCCCCCGTAGACGAGGCCATTGCCGAAACGGGCACAGAGTTCAGCGGGAGCGTTCAGGCGTGACCCCAACTCGGTGAGCTTGTCGAGGATCGCCCCGATGTCTGTGCGGACGGTACCGACCCGAAAGACCATGCGCTCCGTCCGCGCAGGACCATCCGGACGGAACCGACTCTGCAATGCCTGCCACAGGCGTCCGTCGTCTGAGCCTGTCCAGCTGGTGGTGGCTCCGCCAGCATGGCTGATGGTGTCGATCTCGCGACGTTGCCGGACGACGGCCGGCTCAGCACCATCGATGCCGACGATAAGCGACCACCCTTCACCCGCTTCCGGGCCCTCGAGCGTCTGGCGCAACCACGCCGTGACAGGCGGGTTAACCAACTCCACCGCGTTCGGCAGCAATCCGCAAGATAGCAGCTGTCGAGCCGTTTCTACGGCAGCCTCCCGACTGGCGAATGTCGACCAGACGAGTTCCTGGTTTGGAGGCACAGGACGAAGCTTGAGGGTGGCCTCGGCGATGACCGCAAGGGTGCCAAGAGAACCAATGTACAACTTCATCATATCATAGCCGGTGACGTTCTTGGTGACCTTCCCCCCAGCTTTCGAGATCCCGCCATCGGCGTGCACCACGGTGATGCCGATGAGCAGATCGCGCGCCGTGCCGTACAACAAGCGCTTGGGCCCACTGGCATTGGTCGCCAGCACTCCACCGATGGTTGCTGTCGCGGGTAAAGGCGGGTCGACGGGCCACCATTGCCGACGGCTTCCCAGTTGAGCCTGCAACGCAGCCATGGTGATGCCGGCCTGCACACTGGCGGTCAAGTCTGCTGGTTCGTGCTCCAGGACACGATTGAGCCGCGCTAACGACAGGACGAGATCGAGCCGCTCTGGCGGGTGACCCATGGCCATCGTCGTCCCCCCACCCCAGGGGACGACCGCCAGTTCTTCACGATGGGCCAACGCCAGCGCTGCCGCTACCTGATTGATGTCGCCGGGGATGACAACGGCCCAGGGCCCCCGCCCGTCGACGCGGTAGGCATCCAGTGAGGTCATCGCTTGGACGAACTCGATGCCAACGATAGCCTGTAGTTCTTCAATGACCTTGGAAGCGTCAACCATCGAGGCCGCCACCATCGTTCGCCATTACAGCTTAGCACATGACCGCATTTGCAGCCGGCCTAAAAGCGCTCGATCCGCACCCCGTTGATGACCTTTTCGGTGACCGGTGGGCCGAGTTCGACGCAGCGCCCGGGTGTCGGGAAGACCTTGCCGGGATTACAGAGATTCTGGGGGTTGAACACCGCCCGCACTTTCTGCATGGCGGCCAGATCCAGCTCAGTGAAGACCAGTGGCATATCTTCCCGCTTCTCGATGCCGATGCCATGCTCGCCACTGAGGCTCCCTCCCACAGCGGCGCAGACGCGGAGAATCTCTTCACTGGCCTGCAGCACTCGTTCGCGCTGGTCGGGGTCGCGTTCATCGAATAGGAGCAAGGGGTGCAGATTACCATCGCCGGCGTGGAACACGTTGGCGATACGTATGCCATAGCGTGCGGAGATGTCGCGGATGTGCCGTAGCACTTCCGGCAATCGTGTGCGCGGGATGACACCGTCCTGGACGTAGTAACTGGGGCTGATCCGCCCCATGGCGCCGAAGGCCCGTTTGCGACCAAGCCAGAGCAACTCGCGCTCGCGATCATCGCGAGCGACGCGCACTTCACGAGCGTGATGTTGACGAGCGATGTTTGCGATCTGGGCGGCGATTTCTTCCATACCATCACGCAGGCCATCGAGTTCGATCAGCAGCACCCCGCCAGCATCCGTAGGATACCCCGCGTGGATGTATGCCTCTACGGCCTGCAGCGCCAGTTGATCCATCATCTCGATGGCGGCGGGAACAATTCCCTGACCGATCACGTCTGATACAGTATTACTAGCGTCGTCCATGCTTTCGAATACGGCCATCAGGGTCTTGACTGCTTCGGTTTTGCGCATCAGGCGGACGATGATTTTGGTGACGATGCCGAGCGTGCCTTCCGAGCCGACCAGGGTGCCGGTGAGATCATAACCGGGATAATCTTCCGCCGGCCCGCCGGTGTCGATGATGTGCCCGTCGGGTAAGACGACCTCGAGGCCGAGTACATGATTGGTGGTAACTCCGTATTTGAGGGTATGAGGACCGCCGGAGTTCTCCGCCACATTGCCGCCGATCGTGCAGGCTTGTTGGCTGGAAGGATCAGGAGCGTAATAGTACCCCTGTGGCGACACAGCCTGGGTGATCCAGAGATTGACGACGCCCGGTTGGACGATCGCCCGCTGGTTGTCGAGATCGATTTCCAGGATGCGGTTGAGCTTCGTCAGGGCGATCATCATGCCGCCCTCGACCGCCAGTGCCCCACCGCTCAGGCCGGTCCCTCCACCACGGGCGACAAAAGGGATCTGGGCATGATTGGCCAGGCAGACAACCTCCGCCACCAGCGGCGTCGAGGTGGGAAAAACCACCACCTCCGGCGTGGCCTTGAACATGGTCAGTCCATCGCACTCATAGACGAGCGTTTCTTCCGGCTCGGTAAGGACATTGGCGGTCCCTACAAGGCGTTGCAGTGCTTCGATGATGTCTGGCTTCAGCATGGTTGCACCTGTCAGGCATGGAATGCGGCATCGGACATTGGCAGGACTATCATACGCGTCCCCTGGGAAGGTGTCAATCGCCCTATCTACTGGCGCTTTTGCCTTGTGCTACAGAGGTTTCGAGGGGCTCGGGAGGCACCGGTTTTGTGCTTGACATCGCCAGAAGCCCTTTCCATAATGGGCCTTATACTAGGAATTCCCGGCCCTTTAAGGAACAGGCCATGGCTGACCCACAAGACCCGCTGTTCACCAAGCTGCGAGGCATCATCGGCGGCTACTTGGTCGATTTGATCCTGGAGGAGGGCGGGGGAGGCGTCGCGCGCCTGGTTCGCGAAGGGCTGGAAGCTAAGGCGAGGCTGGAGCCCGAGGACGATGAGAAAGTGATGCGGCTCCTACGGCGGCTAGAGGAGGGCCAATGATCGTCTCTGCAGCCCGGTGGGAGGGAACGATGGCGCGCCCGATAAGGATAAGTCCCCATGAAATCGACACATCAACGCGTGATTTACACCTTTATCAAGCGTATGGCGCGGCGCTTGCGTGGTGCCACACTGCTCGAACGCGTCTTGGTGGTCCTGACCGTGTGGCTGACCGCGCTCCTGTTGGGCGCTGGCTTGCTGCCGTTGGCCTCGACGCAGCCGCTGCTCGTGACCTCCTTCATCGTGCTGTCCTGGGTTGCCACGGCAGTGGCACTCATCTGGCTAGGGAGCGCGTGCCTGCAGCGACGCTCCATCGAGTCCGCTGCACTCTATATTGAAGCCCGACATCCCGCACTGCATAATCATCTAATCAGTGCCCTGCAGCTTCCCGAATCCCTGCAGAAACACCCTGAAAGCGGTATCTCCTCCGATCTCGTCGAAGGCCTGCTGGAAGTGACTCATCAACAGATCGATGCTCTGAGCCGTCAGCCGTTGATCGACTGGAGTGGCGTGTGGCATCAGGTGCGAGTGGCAGCGCCTCTGCTGGTGGCCATGCTGGGAGTGGCCTGGCTCGCACCCCAAATGCTCACGGCCTCAGTGGTGCAGCTCCTGCATCCTTTCAGTCTCTTGGACACGCAACCAACAGGCCTCACCCTAAGCGATTATCCGCGTCATCTTCTCGTCGGTCAGCCCCTGAGCATACAGGCGCTGGCGAGCGGACAGATTCCCGCCACGGTCCATCTCCGCATCTGGCAGGCTGGCAAAGAACGCGAGGAGAAGATGGCCGCAGCGGGTCAGGACACATTTCGCCATACTGTCGCCAATCTGCGTGAACCGATGAAATTCCAGGCGATCGCCGGATCGGCCGCCTCAGATGTGGGGGAGGTCGAGGTCGTCGAGGCCCCAGCGGTGGGGAATTTCCACGTCCGTTATCAGTATCCGGATTACACCGGGCTCCCCGCCAAAACCGAGGAGGGGAGCGGGCACGTCGAGGCCCTGGCCGGCTCCGAAGTCCGCATCCAGATGGCCACCAATAAATCCATCGCGCGCGGGCAACTGGTGTTTGACGACAACACGCAACTGCCTCTGCTCGTGCGGTCTGACGGTCTTCTTCAAGCGACAGCGATCATCACCAAGCCTGGCGGGTATCGCGTCGAGGTGCAGGATGCTCTGGGCTTCACCAATCAGGATCAGCTCTCCTATCGCATCGATGTCATCCCCGACGCGGTGCCGCAGATTGACCTCCTGGCGCCCGAACCCGACATGGAGATCGAGGAGGGGCGGGTCATTATCTTGGAGTACGAGGCGCGCGACGATTTTGGCGTGAGGGAGCTCGCCTTGGTCTATCGCGCTGGGCCCCTTGGGGAGAAACGCGTCGTCATCGACCGGGTCGATGAAGCGGCGAGACGCTACCAAGGACGATATTTCTGGGATGTGACCGACCTCTTCGGCGCCGCGGGTGAATCCGTGACGTATTATGTCGAGGTCTGGGATAACGACACGGTGTCCGGCCCCAAACGCGGGGTGTCCGCGACCCACGTCCTGCGCATCAAGGGCCGGGAAGAGGAGCATCACCACCTCGATGAGATGCAGCAGCAGGTGGCCGAAAAGCTCGTCGATCTCCTGGCCGATCAGCTTGAGCTCAATGCGCGCACCGCTGATCTGGCACAAGAGCCCACGCCACGCGACTCCACTGCAGCCCAGGACCTGGCAGCCCGACAGGCCGAGCTGCAACAGCAGGCCCAGGATCTGGTATCACAGCTGGATCAGATGTTACAGTTGCTCGAACGGGACTATCTGAGCGATTACACACGCTACGAAGATACCCGGACATTACGCGAGCATCTGAACTTCACGCAGGATACTCTAATGGGGGATGCGCGACGTCAGCTCTCCCCGCCGTCAGGCCAGCCGCAGTCGCCAAACTCCTCGTCGCGCAGCCCGCAGCGGCCCGAGCGTCAGCCGCCCGAAACCAACGAGCCATCGGTCGACCGGGCGTTGGCCAAGCAGGAGGCGACCCAGTCGGAGCTTGAGCGCATGGCGCTGTTTGCCCAGGACATCGGCAAGCGTGCCAAGATGCGCGATGTGGAAAACCTGGCTCAGCGTATGGCACGCACGCAAAAAAACCTGCTGGATGCGTTGACTGATCTCGATAAGCTCGGCAAGGAGATGGATGCGGCGACGCGAGAGGCGTTAGAGCGTGAGCTCAATGAGCTGGAAAAAGCCATGCAAGCCTTGATGGAAGCCTTGTCGAAGCTGCCATCGGAACTCCCCGATGAGTTTCTCAATAGCGAAGCCCTGCAAAATCTCGAGCTGAGCGATATGATGCAAACGCTTCAGCAACTGCGCGAGCAATTGCAGCAGGGAAATCTGGCGGATGCCAAACGACTAGCGGAGGACTTGCTGCGCTCGTTGAACCAGATGCTGGCGGCGCTACAGAGCGCACAGCGGTTTGCCCAGTCCATGCCGTTTGGCCAACAGCAGAGCGGCATGGAACGCGCCCAAAGCGAACTCGACCAGATCATGCGCGAGCAATCCGAAATTCTGCGCGACACCACCGGCATCGATAAGAGCCTGCGTCAGCGGATCAATGAGCAACAGCGGCGCGACTTCGAGCCCCTGCAAGAACAGTTGCGTGAGGCGATCTACGAAGCGCAGCGCCAGATGCAGGAGGCTGGCCGTACACCGCAGACGGACAATCGCCGGTCGCGCAGCCATACCCCAGCGATGAATCGCCTGGATAGGGCTCTCGACCGCGTCACGCGACAATTGACGCCGGAGGACACGGGCGAGTTGCTCCGCACCCTGCAGGATGCGGTGCAGGAATTGTCCGCCATGCAACAACAGCCGTCGCCGGCATGGGAAGAATTCTTACGCCACCACCCGGAGCTGCAGGCGAAGCTCCAGGGCCTCCGCGAGATGTTGGCCCAGTCGCACCAGCGTCTCGCCGACCTCAATAGCCTGGATGGTCGGGAACTGTTGGACCCGCAGCAGGGCGAGGAGCTTGGACAGTTAGGCCATCGCCAGCACACCGTGCGCGAGCGTACCGAGGCCTTGAAACATCGTCTCGATCAGTTATCCCAGTTCAGCCCCTTTTTGAGCCCGGAGCTACGGCAGCAGATCGGTGAGGCGGGCGAATTCATGGGTGAGGCCCAGGGAGAGCTAAGCGAACGCCGGGCGCGCCAGGCCATTCCTCCTGAGGAAGAGGCTCTGCAGCGCCTGTCGCAAGGGCAGCAAGCCATGCAGCAGGCTATGCAGCAGATGGCCCAACGCGGCCAGATGGGACAGATTCCAGTGCCGATGGTGCTGCGTCGGCCGGGCGATCCCTTTACGTTCAATCCGCCACCATTCCCCGACCGCTCGCCGCAAAATCAGGGCCGCATGGGCAGCAACACACGGGATTTCAAAATCCCCGGCAAGGAAGAATACAAAGCGCCGAGGCAATTTCGTGAGGAGATCATGGAAGCCCTGAAGCGGGGCGCCCCATCTCAATTCAAGGGGCAGATCGAGCAGTACTTCAAGAATCTGACGGAGTGAAGCAAGGCCTGGGAGGTCACTAGAGGTCTGTGAGAAAGCGCATAGGTATCACCTTCATGATGCTCATGATGTTATTGATTGTGGCGGCTCCCACCTGGGCGCAGGATACGCTCTCCGACGCGGAAGCGGCCCTGGAGCGCTGGGATGGGGAGGAGGCCTATCGATTGGCCCAGCCTGTCCAGCGCCAGCGGCAACAAGATCCCAGGGTCCTCGCCCTTCTGACCAAGGCCTCGTTGTATCGTGGTGAGTACCTGGAAGCGACACGTTGGGCCGAGCAATGGCTGGCAGCCGAACCCACGAACGAGAATGCCAAAGGCTGGAAGGCCTTCAGCGAGCAAACCGCCTGGTCGGTCCAAGATTTCAAGACCTACACCAGCCCGCATTTCATGGTTCGATTGCAAGACGAGCGCGATGGCGTGCTGGCAGAATATGCGCTGGCTGCGCTTGAGAAGGCCTATGAGGTGCTTGGACGAGACCTGGGCCAGCGGCCGAGTACGCGGGTCCGCATCGAAATCTTTCCGGATCATGAACGATTTCATGCGGCTTCCTCCCTTTCGAAGCGCGACATCGAAGTCGCCGGGGCAGTGGGTATCTGCAAATTCGATAAGGTCATGGTGCTCTCCCCTCGTGTGCTATTGCGGGGGTACCGCTGGTTAGATGCCCTGGTGCATGAGTACGTGCACTACGTTATCGTCAAGCTTAGTGATGACAAAGCTCCGATCTGGATCCACGAAGGGGTGGCCAAACACGAAGAATCGCGCTGGCGTAGCGCCACCTCGCTCTATCTCAATCCGTTGAATCGCACCCTGTTGGCGGAGGCGCTGCAGACGGGAGACTTCGTCACTTTCGAGCAGATGGAACCGTCGCTGGTCCGTCTTGAAACGCCACAGCAGGTGCAGTTAGCCTATGCCGAGGCGGCTTCATCGGTGGAGTTCATGCTCAGTCGGGTGGGATATCCGGGATTACGGGAGATCTTCTTGGAGATGGCACGTACCGATAGCCGGGGCGCTAAAGGCCCCATTGAGCAGGTCCTGGGGATCTCCTTTACCGCCTTCGAGGACGAATGGAAACAGTTTTTACGCGCGAAACAGCTCACGCCGGTAGTAGGCGTGCAATTGACCCAGTTCCAGGTGGTCGAGAAGAACGAGCGCGATGAGGATCGGCTGGAACAAGAGGCTTTGCAATCAGCGGCAGTCGAGCGAGATCTGTCACTCGGCGATCTGATGCGTCAACGCGGCCGCTTCGATGGCGCCGTCTATTACTACGACCGGGCGCGCCAGGGGCGCCCCGATGCACCCTTCGTGCTCAATAAATTAGCTCGTGCCCTGCTCGCGGCCCAACGACCCCAAGAGGCGGTGCCACATCTGCTGCACGCCCTGGAGGTGTATCCCGATTACAGCAGCTCGCATACCACGCTAGGGGACACTTACAGCCGACTCGGCGAGCCGGGAAAGGCCAGTCAGTACTATGAGCACGCCATCCAAATCAACCCTTTCGATCCGCTGCCACATCAGTACTTGGCGGAACTGTATCGGCAGGCCGGCGATATCGCAGCCGCTCAGCGTGAGACGCATGTAGCCAGGTCGTTGGTGGGGAGGTGATGGACAGTCAATCAGGCCTTCCGTCTTGGGTAGAGTAGTTGCCCTAGGCTCAAAGATACAGAGGAACTGAAACCTACGAAAGGACGAGAATGACGGAAGTACAGACTGTATCTATGCACACCGAACACCCCCTGGGCCAGGATGATCGGCGCACGGCGGAGGAGATCGCGGCGGCGCGCGACGGCATCGTCGGCCAATTAGAAAAAGTCATTGTCGGCCAAAAGCCGGTGATCGAAGAGCTGCTCATCGCGTTGTTCTCGCGCGGCCATTGCCTGCTCGTCGGCGTGCCGGGGCTGGCGAAAACGCTGCTGATCAGTACCTTGGCCAGCGTGCTCGATCTCACCTTCAATCGCGTGCAGTTCACGCCGGACCTTATGCCGTCCGACATCACCGGCACCGATATCCTGGAAGAGGATGTGACGACCGGCCATCGCACGTTTGTCTTCCTGAAGGGCCCGATCTTCACCAATGTGCTGCTCGCTGATGAGATCAACCGCACCCCGCCCAAGACGCAGGCAGCTCTGCTACAAGCGATGCAGGAATACAAGGTCACGGCGGGCGGCCGAACCTATCCACTCGATCTGCCATTTTTTGTCCTGGCGACGCAGAACCCTATCGAACAAGAGGGTACGTATCCCCTGCCCGAAGCTCAGCTCGACCGCTTCATGTTCAACGTCGGCATCGAGTACCCTGACTTCGAGCAGGAGGTGCAGATCGTCGAAGCGACCACGTCGGCCTACCAAGCCCAGCTCGATAGGGTCCTTGACGCCGGGCGCATCCTCGTCTTACAGAACCTAGTGCGCCGCGTGCCAACCGCACGCTATGTGGTGGGTTATGCCGTCAAGCTGGTGCAGGCCACACGCCCATCGCATCCGCAGGCGCCAGCCTTCGTCAAGGAATGGGTCAACTGGGGGGCGGGGCCGCGCGCCTCGCAATATCTCATCCTGGGCGCCAAAGCCCGTGCTGTCCTGCATGGACGCTTTGCTGCCTCAGTTGAGGACGTCCAGGCCCTAGCGAAGTCGGTCCTGCGCCATCGGATCATTAGCAATTTCGCCGCCGAAGCGGAACGTATTACCTCTCTACAGATCATCGACCGCTTGCTGGCCGAGATCCAGCCCGAGCGTCCCTGATGGCCGACAAACCGAACTATTTCGATCCGCTCACGCTCTCCAAGGTTTCGAGCCTCCTGCTCCGCGCCCGGTATGTCGTGGAAGGGTTGATCTCCGGTCTTCACACCAGTCCCTACAAGGGGTTCAGCGTCGAGTTCTCCGAACATCGCCAGTACGCGCCTGGGGATGAGATTCGCCACATCGACTGGAAGGCCTACGCCAAGTTCGACCGCTATTACATCAAGGAGTACGAAGAAGAAACCAATCTCCGCTGTTACCTGTTGGTCGATGCCAGTGCCTCGATGAACTACCGCTCGAACGGCGTCAGCAAGTTTGATTATGCCTGTTATCTGGCGGCGGCGCTGGCCTATATCATGCTCAACCAGCAGGATCTCGTGGGGCTCGTAATCTTTTCTGACGGGATTCGACGACAGCTCCCACCACGCAGCAGCCCAGGTCATCTACGGGCCGTGATCGACAGCCTGGAGCAAACGGGGCCTAGCGGGGATACCGATCTTGGCCGCACCCTGCATCATATTGCCAGCCAGCTCAAGCGCCGTGGCCTGATCATCCTGCTGTCGGACCTCCTCGATGAGCCCCCAGAGGTCATGCAAGGCTTGCGGCATCTGCGTTATCAAAAACATGAGGTGCTGGTGTTCCACCTGCTGGATCATGATGAAATCGCCTTCCCCTTCACGCAGCTCACCCAGTTCGAAGATCTCGAAGACGAGACGCGCGTGATCACCGATCCACGGGCCATCGCTGCGGATTATCAGGAGCAGATCCAACAGTTCATCAAGGATTACGAGACGATGTGCCGGCGTCAGTCCATCGATTACACCCTCTTTAACACCCGGACGCCGCTGGACAAGGGTCTCCTCAAGTACCTGGCCTGGCGAGGTGCCTGATGGGTTGGTTAACCTTTCTCAATCCAACCTTTCTGTGGGGGGCGTTGGCGGCCAGCGTTCCGGTGATCATCCACCTGATTAATCGCCGCCGGGCGCGCGTGGTACAGTTTCCTACCGTCAAGTTCGTTCTCAGCTCCGAGCGCCGTGTCGCCCGCAAGTACCGGGTGAAACAGTGGCTGCTGCTGGCTCTGCGCACGCTCATCCTGTTCTTGCTGACCACAGCGCTGGCGGAACCCGTGCTACAGCCGAGCGTCGGAGAGCTGGCGGAGGTCGCTCAGGCACGCGCCGTGGTGCTGATCCTGGATAACACCATGAGCATGGCATACCAAACGGCCGGCATGACCTCCTGGGATCTCGCCAAGGAGGTCTCAGAACTCGTCCTCCAGGAGTTCCGACCGCAGGATCACGGGGTGATGTTGCCACTCGTCTCGACGGATGCACCGCCACAGGCGCTGAGTGGTGATCGTGCGGGGCTCATGCAACAGGTGAGAGATCTCGCCCCTACCTTCCAGCCCGGCGGTTTCGTCCTGCCCTTCCAACGTGCGTATGCGTTATTGAAGACGAGCGAGGCCCCGAAAAAAGAGATCATCGTCATCACCGATCATACCCGTACCCCCTGGGTGGGCTTTGAGCCAGCGACCCTCAAGGTGATCGATCCGCAGGTCCGGGTTACGGTGATCGCCGTTGGACCAACGGGTACGGCCAGCAACGCCACCGTCCGCGAGGTACGCCTGGACCAGCCGACTGCCGTCGCTGGCGTGCGTGACAAGCTCACCGCCAGCATCGTGAACTTCGGAGCGATCGATCGCAAACAAATGCCCGTTCGCCTCGTGGTCGACGGCAAAACCGTCGATCAGCGGCTGCTTGACCTGCCAAAGAAGAGCGCTACGGACGTCGCCTTCGATGTCAGTTTCGATCAGCCCGGTTACCGCGAAGGGACGATTACGCTCGCCAGCGATGGCCTGCCCGTTGACGATGTCTTCTACTTCAGCGTGCCCGTCAGAAAAGCGCTGCGGGTGTTGTTGATCGATGGTGACCCGCGGACAACGCTGGTGGCCAGCGAGACCTTTTATCTGATGAATGCGCTCAACCCCGATCGTGCCTATCGGCCGGGACCGATCCAGCCACGGGTGGTCCCGGTCGAGGAAGCGGAGCGGCTACGGCTCGGGGAGTTCGATGTCGTGATCTTGGCTAATGTGCGGAACCTCTCGACCAATCTGCGCGCGCGCCTGATGGACTTTGCAAACCAGGGCGGGGGGCTCTGGTGGTTCCTGGGACACCAGGTTGACCCAGCGGCCTACAACCGGACGCTCTTCGATACCCCCACGCGCTTGCTCCCGGCCCGCCTTGGCCCACCCCTTGATCGTCCAGAAGCCCATCCGGTGATGTTACAGAGCCTGGATGCCAGCCATCCCATGTTAAGGCCGATTGCTGAGCGCGGACAGGACGCCCTGACGGGGGTGCGCGTGCGACGCTTGTTCACCACGGATACCGCCTCGTTGCCCCCAACGACGCGAGTCCTACTGGCGCTCCCGGATGGCCGTCCTCTGCTCCTCGAAGGAACAGCGGGGCAGGGACGCGTGTTGCTGTTCACGTCGACGGGTGACGTGGACTGGAACGAACTGGCCGTGACTACCGGCTATTTGCCCCTCATTCAAATGGGAGTCACCTACCTGGCGCGTCGTGAAGCTCAAGAACGCCTCGCCACCGATACACGCCTGCCGCAGCCGATCATCGTCAAGGTGTCCGAGCAGCAGAGGGAGGCGCTTGTGACGAGCATCGATCCTCAAGGGAAAGAGACCCGCCTCTTTCCACAGGACCGGGGCGGGCAGATACAGGCCGAGTTTCTTGAGCCGCGGCTTCCAGGCTTTTACCGCCTACATGTGGGACCAGAAGTCGGGCTGGTGGCCGTCAATACACCGCTCGAAGAATCAGACATGACTGCCATTGAAGCCGACGAGGTGCGGGAAAAGTTTCCTGGGAGTCCCTTTGCGTTTGTGGAGTGGGAGCATGGGCAACCGCTCCGCCCCCCACAAGTCGAACCGATGTCGCTGGCAGGCTGGTTCCTGATCGGCCTGCTAGCCTTGATGCTGGTCGAGGGCGTGTTTGCCAATCGGCTGCGGTAGTATCGGAAGGAGGGTCGTTGGCATGATCACACGCAGGCAATTCGTCCGTCAGCTGGCCATAGCAGCAGGGGGGCTCCTGCCATGGACCCGAGCATGGGCGGGCATGCGCTTCGAGGTGGGAGGTGCTCGGACGGAGGAGCCGTCGGGTCCATTTATCTTCACGCAAGTCCAGTACCGAGGTGGGGATTGGGACCCTCATCCCTCGGCTTCAGTCGAACTGCTCAAGGAAGTAGACCGGCGTACCAGCATCGCCGTCTCGTTCCAGCGTCATACCCTGACGGTGACCGATCCGGACCTGTTCGCGTATCCGTTTTTGTATCTCACCGGTGCCCTCGACTTCACGCCCTTCACAGAAGAGGAAATCACCACGCTGCGGCGCTTCTTGAGCTTTGGCGGCTGCATGCTGGTCAACGATGCCAGCGGCTATCGCGGCAGCGCCTTCGAGCGCCGGATTCGTGAGGAGGTGCCACGGCTGTTCCCGGACCAGGCTCTCGAACGACTCCCCTTTGACCACGCGGTGTTCCGCTCCTACTACCTGGTGCGGATGGTCGCCGGTCGGCGCCTGGTGAGTCCATCCCTTGAAGGGGTGACGATCGACGAATGGACACCGCTGATCTATTGCCAGAACGATTTAGGTGGGGCCTGGGAGCGAGATCATCTGGGGAATTGGCGGCATGAGTGTTTACCCGGCGGCGAATCCCAGCGGTTTCAGAGTTTTATGCTGGGGGTCAACGTCGTGATGTATGCCATGACTGAGAACTACAAGAAAGATAAGATTCATATTCCTTTTATCAACCGGAAGTTGGGGTGACAGGACAGTGCTGAGTGCTGAGTCATGAGTCCTTGAGGTCTATTTAATTTTCAGCACTCAGCACTATTCTCCGCAATGCCTTGCTACCCGCTCTAGGAGTTGATCGCTTTGCCGGAGTTGACGACGCAGTTGCGATTCACCTTTGCCAATGGCCTGCCAGTGTGGCAGCTCGTGCTGATCGGGCTACTGCTGGCAGCCTATCTCGGGTACCAAATTTGGTATCTACACAGCAAGGCCCCGACGTGGGTCGCGCTCGCTGTGACTGGGCTGCGCTTGCTCGCATTTGCGCTCATCGTCGCCTTCCTGACCAATCCGACGGTTTTGTTGCAGACATTGCAGAAGATCGCTGTCCCGCTGGCGGTGTTGGTTGATAGTTCGGAAAGTATGAGCCTACCGGTGTCAGATATCAAGGAGAGTACCCGTCTACAACAAGGTAAAGACGTCTTGCTCCGGGGTAGTCGTCCGCTGCTGGATTCGCTGGCCCGGGATTTTGACCTGCGCTTGTATCGCTTCGACGAGCACGCGCGTGCCGTCAGCCGTGAGGAATTGGCCTCGCTTACTCCTGATGGACGTGCCACGGACATCATGCAAAGCGTGCTGGATGTGCAGCAGGAATACCGGGGCACGCCGCTGGCGGGGATGGTGGTGATGAGCGATGGGATCGTCACCGCTGGCAGCGCTGGAGTGGATGCCGCACGCCATGCGGGCATCCCGGTGGTCACCATTGGCCTGGGCGACCCCGAACGCTATCGCGATATCCAAATCGCCGCGGTCGAGGCGCCGAACTTCGCTTTTCTGCATAGCTCCGTCGATATCGAGGTCACCGTCAAGAGCTGGGGTTACAAAGGGCAGGTCATCCCCTTGGTGCTGAAGCAGGAGGGGCGCATTCTGTCGACCAGCAGCCTGGTACTCGATGCAGACCGCAGTGTGCGGCGGGCAACGTTTACCATAACCCCCAAGGAAGTAGGACGCTATCGCTTGTCCGTCGAAACACCGGTACAGGTGGGCGAAGTGCTCCGTACGAACAACCAGCGAGATTTTCAACTCCAGGTACGACGGGATAAAATTCGGGTGCTGGTGGTCTCGGGCCGACCGAGTTGGAATTATCGCTTCCTCCGGCGGGCCTTGAAGTCCGATCCGAGTGTCGATCTCATCTCCTTCATCATCCTACGCACTCCGACGGACATGGTAAATGTTCCCGATGACCAACTGAGTCTCATCCCATTTCCGACGAATCGCCTGTTTACGGAAGAGCTCGGAAATTTCGACCTGCTGATCTTTGACAATTTCTCCTATCTTCTGTATTTCCCGATGCTCTACCTCGAGAATATCCGCAAGTTCGTGGTCGACGGCGGGGCATTCATGATGTTTGGCGGCGACCAATCATTCGATTTGGGCGGGTTTGCAAATACACCGATTGAGGAAATTCTTCCCATCACGCTGGAACGGGCGGGGCAAGGCTATGTGCATGGACGGGTCAAAATGGAGCTCACCCCTGAGGGATTGCAGCATCCCATTACGAAACTGGCGCCCAGCGCCGAAGACACGCAGCGCATCTGGCAAGAGATGCCCCCGCTGCGCGGCTTTAACCAGGCGCGTCGTCCGAAACCAGAAGCCGTGACCCTCGGCGTGACCTCCGATGGCCAGTTCAATCGACTGCCGCTGATGTCGACCATGCAGTATGGTGAAGGGAGAACCCTGGCGTTCTTGAGCGACCAGCTGTGGCGCTGGAATTTCGAGATGGTCGGCGCCCACGGCGGGAATCATCATTACCTGAACATGGTGCACCAGATGGTGCGCTGGCTGGTCAAGGAGCCCGGCCTGCGCCCCGTGCAGCTGTTCTCTGATAAGGAAACCTATCAAGTCGGCGAATCGGTGTCCTTGCGCGTCAGGGTCCTTGACCATGATTTTTCGCCGGCATCTGGTGCCGTGCTGAATCTCGCCGTTCGCGATCCACACGGGCAGATGGTACGCGTCAATACCCTGCCAACAGATGAGCCTGGGGAATTCCAAGCCACCCTCAAAGCCGAGCAGCTCGGTGCCTTTCGTGTGGAGGTGGACGCGCGGCTGGCCGACAGGCACCTGGGGCAGGACGTGCTGATTTATGAAGTGACCTCCTCCACCACCGAGTCTCTGCATGGTGCGCCCGATCATGAGATGTTACAGCAGCTCGCAGGGGCCAGTGGTGGACGGTTTTTCGCTGCGTCAGAAGTTGATGCCGATTTTGGAGCAGTCCTGCGAGATATCTTGAAGCGTGACCTGCAATACAAAATCGTCGAGGAGCGCGCCCTCCATCTGCGCCACACGCCGAGCGCTTTTCTCGTCTTGGTGGGGCTCTTCGGCCTCGAATGGTTCGTGCGTCGCCGTGCTGGTCTGGCCTAGACCACTGTTTGTGGTCGCTCCGCCCGACCGGGGCTCGCTTTGATCCGTCGGTATAACCCACTCTAGAGCTGTTCCCCCCCTGATCTTGGCTAACTTCTGAGCGATTGTAAGGCACTCAACAGGGCGTTCAGCATACGTGCCCGATATTCGATAGCTGTGGTGACGTTGCGCTGGTGCACATCGAACAGTCCGGCATCCACCTCGAACCGGCCAGCCTCCGCCTCACGCAAGGGTAAGATAACCTTCGAGTCACCATCTAAGCTAACGATCGTCTGGGCAATTGGCCTGGCTTGACAGAAGTCTGTAGGGCCATCTGCACCGACCCGGACATATAACGTTTCAACCTTCATCTCGGCGACATCCTGGACGTAATGCGCGATCTTGTCGGCCGCGGTCCTCATTGCATTTTCTAATCCGTTGGCCATGGGAACCTCCGGTATGCGTTATGCTGGCTGAGCTGGCTCAGCAAGCACTTGATTGATGAACTTCCACGCTGCTGGCAAGGCCAGGATGATACCACCCGGCATGCTGAGCAGGAGGGACAACTTGACCGCAAACTGTGTGGCCAGCACAAGTGTCTGCAGCAACGTGTCGCGAGACTGTAGTGCAAGTGCCAGCGTGCGCTGATGCAACATCACCTCCTCGGGGCTAAGCCCTATGCGCCAAACAGTTTTCACATCGCCGGTCCAGCCAACGGCTGTCTGCCCCAGAAGTTCCTGCTGCACACGGGTCTCGACCCAGACGTAGTAAGCCGCAAGCCGCCCCAGTCTTTCTAAGACGGCTTGAAGCTGCTGCGCTGCCTGCTCCCACCCGCCGCCGATCCACTCGCCCACGCCGAAACTCACTGGGGGTCGTCCCTCGTGGACCTCACGTAGGAGGACTGCTAGCGCTTCCTCTGGTCGGGCCCGCGTCCCGTCTACCGATGGCAGACCAAAAGCCACCCCAGCTCGCTGCGCCTCAATGAACACACTGAGTCTGCGCGTGGCACCAGCCAACGCTTTCTGTGACGTATTGAGCCTTGTCTCAGCGTCGGCGAGGTGGTGTTTTGCGATATGCGGCTCGGCTGGGAGATCGGCGCGCCACAGCGGCGGCTGAGCCGTGGTCTCCAGAGTTGTGCCGAAGGCCAGGGCTTGGGGCGCTGGCGTGGGCACCATTGCCCACAGACCGAGCACGTCAGGAGTGATCTCAGCCAGCGTCGTATCGAAGAATTGGAAGATACCCTGAGGTTCCCTCTCCATACTCACAGCACTTTCAACGCCCCGAGCAGGCCGGTGGCTGCTGAGACCGCCGACTTAAGCAATTCTCCGCGATGAGCCTGGGCTCGTTGCACCATATCGATGTGGATAGTCCACAAAGCCTCATCGATCTCGCCTTCCTGCACAGGCACGCAAACCAGTGTATCGCCATCGAAGCTGATCCGCGTCAGAGCACGGAGCTTGGCGGTCCCTGTAAATTGGCCCGAGGCCGTATCATAGGTCACACCGGTCATATTGTCGCTGACATAAGTCGAGACCTCCAGACTGCTGGCGTCGTTGATGGCTTTCTTCAGGGACTCGCCGAGCTTGACCGCAAACTCCTGGAGGGCGTCGGTCAAGCGCGTCTGCGCCTGCTTCAGGGGATCCAATAAGCCGAAGTCTACATGCGCAACCTCCGAGTCGTGTGTGGCCGGTGGGGGCGACAGTCTGGCCTCCGAGGCGGTCGTCGAAACCCGCAAATCCAACCCGGTGGCAACGGGAGTTGGCTGCTCACTTGGAGCAACCGCCGCGGCGCCACCGGTGATTCCCTGCATACTCGTAGCGACCGTTCCGGTGTCTTGGGAAGGCGTTTGGACCGAGGCGATACTGGTGCTCGCCACTAGGATACTGGCAGTTGCCGAGTGTAGAGTGACGGTCCCGATGGTTGGGCGCTCAGCCTGGGCTGCCGTCCCAGTACCTACCGGCAGCCGCGCGGCTGGATCGCCGATGATCACGTAGCTGCGGGCATCGTTGTTGGCCGTCCACATGCCAGATAGCGCCAAGTCGTCGGAAATCTTTCCGAACTTGATTTCCTCCAATTCGACGCTGAGATGGGCGGAGAGCTCGGCGTACCGTTCATTGAAATACTCGACGGCCGAGCCAACCGGATGACCTTCCATCAGTCGCTTCAGAGTGCTTTCAAAAACTTGCAATTGCCTCCCCGCCCGCTCCCACATGAAGGAGTAGCCCCAGGCCCGCTCCACGTGGCCGACCACCGCCAGCGCACCTCCCTTGGGATGACTGAACAGTCGTTGCGGCAGATGCGCGACGAATCCATGTGGAGCGATGGCAGCGCGCGCGCCGAAGGCCTGATGCGCGAAATCGTCCAAGCGTGGCGTGCCCACGCCATAGCAGGCGAAGTGAAAGGCCAGCAGTCCCAGCAAGCGGGCGTTATCCCCTACATCATTGGCCGCCAGGTAGAAGTCCTGGGGAATGGCTTGACGCCACGACTGGGGTCCAGGCCAATCTTGACAGAGCAAAGCTCCCTGGTGTGGCAACTGACGAGCATTACCGTTCGGGAAGCCCATGCCATGGCTGGCTGTGAAGAGGAGTGCGGGGGTCTCCTGCCCACCCAGCAACTGGCTCAGGCGTGCTTTGGTGGCGTCATTGCCCAGCAGCGTCTGCATTGCCCAGCCGGGTTGATCCTTTGCTATGCGCTCGGCGAGTGGCTGCACCAGTTCTTTCGCACTGAGGGTCGTAGCAGGGTCATCGGGATTCTGCACGCCAAAGAAGGCAGCCCGCCGTGGCAGGAGGACCTTGCTGGTCTCTGCCTCGACCACACTGCGGGCATAGCGGGCATATTCCTCGAGTGTATCAAAGTGAATGCGACCCACTGCGTACTGCACATCAAGTTGATATTGAAAGCGATACGGAACGCTATCTGGGTCGCCGACGATGAGCAGGTAGTATGGAACCTTGTCCGGATCGGCAGGCCCTGGACCCGCACCGTGGCGGGCTAAAAATTCCAGTTTGGATTCACCGGGACGGTATGCTTTGACGCCAAAATATTCCTGGTAGCAGTGCGCATGTTTCTGCGTGGCCTGTTGTCGCCGGTGCTCCAACAATTCACCCAGCGCTTCGCGGATGGCGGGGTCGGCGTTATGGGCGAAGATAATCCCCCAACCTGTCTCAGCGATGTTCTTGGGGTCTATGCCTTCCTTGACACCGAGGTGAGCTTCGGTACGTTGCCGATGCCGCCATTTCAACTCGTTGAGATGGTTTTCATCCAGCTTTTCACCCTGTGCGATCTTGGCGATGTCCTGAGGTGTCATCGGGGGAAGCAAATAGTCGCCGCTAGCACGGTTGATGCCATTGAAGATCAGAAAATCTTCGCTCATGCCGTTTTTCCCCTTTCGTTGGGACCGCTTGTCGCACCGCCATGAGCCATGCACCAGCCCCAGATGGTTTTACCGAATACACATGGGTCTGTCGACATTTTGTATGCTGGCCCTCATAGAATTTCCTTTGACCTTTATGGGATATCCGCTTGGTCACCTGAGGCGGCTATCGACCCCTGCAGCCACGTGCGGGCGCGGTGGCGTTGACCGGCCCGCTGCTGGTCGTCGGGGCTGGCCGAGGCGCGTGCATAGCCCGTGGAATCCACGACCACCGGGCGAGAGCGAGGGGGGGCCATGTGCTGGAACAAGCGCACGGGCGCGGTCAGGATCCGCGCCAGCAAGCCCGGTTTGACCTGGTGGCGGCTGAACCACCACCGCATCGAATGATCAGGCACCGCGTGCCATCCAAGCGCCTCCCGGAGTGCTTGCGCGCTGGCCAGCAGGGCTTCAGGACTCCGGTAGTCCACAGGCCAATAGTCCTTCAGGCAAAGACATGCCAGTCACGCGGGTTGCGTACACCGCTTTGGGGCAAATGTGCTGGCATCGTCGGGCAACTGGGTGCGTGCAAGCTGTACAGCCAAGCGTGCCAAGCGGAGTCAATCATCACGTTGCATTGGGCATCACCTCCCTAGCCCTGAATATAGGCCGGGGAGCAGAGGTTTTCGACAGAGCAACCACGCCTCAATTAGGTAGAGGATGTCATACCCATCGCGCAGATGACCGCTCAGATTGTTGAAGGTGGCTTTGTCACTCGATGCCAGCTCCGTGGTGGCGATGCCGCCTAAGCCTTCCTTAGCCCTTGCCAGCTCCCCAGCGACGTCTAGCGCTGCCAACGGCCGTCCTCCCGGTTGGTAGTTGGCGACATCGGTCGGGCTGGCGACGACAACGAGGGCGCGCAGATCGGCCTTGGGGCGCAAGCGTACGGGCCGCCAGTCCATGCTACTCAGGTAGCGCGAAAATAGAAGGCGTTCACTGGTGAGAAACGCAGAGCCATCCTGAGGATCGCGTAGGGTCTCCCAGCGTAGGCTGTGCAGTTCTGTGGCGCTGGGGCCGATGAACAACCGCAGGCGCAGACACGCTTCCAGGGTCTGGGCCGTGCTGCGAGCCTGGGCGAAGGCGGTTTGGACTGCCGGATCACTGAAGAGACTCTGGCTCAGGAGTTGGCCATACTCGGCTTGGTCGAGGGGGAGCGCCCGCAGATGCTCCATATCGAACTGCACCAGCGCTGGATCACCGCGTACCAGTCGGATGTCAGCATCGCTCTCCGGTTGGCTGAAGCGCAGCTCAATCATATAGCTGCCGCTGTCTCAGCGATGTAAACCCATTTCGAGGTCGGCATAAGCCGTCATCAGTGCTTCTCCTGTCGATCGAAAACACGCGAGGGCCTGGAGGCATCTAAATCGTCGTGCAGCATTACCGCGCTGGGCAAAAACCGCTTGGCGTCAGACAGCGCTTTCCTGATGCCGCTGCCTGCCTATCAAAACGCCCTCACTCTGTCAAGGACTTTTTCAGCAGCAGTGGATTTGAACGGACGCTGCAACGATTACTTGTAGAACCTTCTTTGGGGGAGGGCTTTCGACCTGACACGTGCACCACTGTTTCGTGGTTTATGCTTGCTCGCCCAATACTTACCTCAACGCAAGCTTCATGCCCGACTGATCTCATCAGCGGACGCCTTTGAAATCATATGAAGTATTGGAAGTAGACCGTGTCAAAGCCTGGTAAGGCCTATGTGCAAGGCTAACCAGTGAGGAGCCTCAAATTACGGTGGAGCTGTGAAATGGTTTGAATTTTCATCAAATATCCGCCCTGTTCATCTTTGAATAGGCTAGTTACTTCTGAACAGGCCAATAGGCCTCTCAGGTAATGTGGCATAGCAGTCAACCATCGGGAACTATCTCTCAAGGACAATTTTTCCTCGCATCATCATCCCCGAGAGCGATGACATATGACACGTCTGACGGGCCACCTCATGAACGACTGGCTAGCAATGGGTCAACTTCGATCACGGGGTTGCACGTGGTGAAGCGCGTCCTATTCAGATGCCCCACCCGCCATCAATCAGCGAAGTTGACACCCTTGCATCCTTTCGGGATAATGGCCTAATGACAATTTTGCGGCGTTACGGGTGCACCTTTTTGCCGGCAGCCACGGAGGAGTGGTGGGTCAAGCTGCCGTGGGCGTATGCTGTGACATCGAGTCCCTCTCCCTCACCTCAACCTTCTCCCAGAGGGAGAGGGGCTTGATTGCTGTCCGGTAAGGGATCGCTATACTGCCACGCATACCCGGTCGGACTGAGGCGGTTGACACTGAAGCGGCCTTTCTATATCCTACAGCAGTGCGGCAGGGCACACGTGCAGCGCCATATCACATGACTCACGATCGTGAGACAAGGGGAAGTGCATGTTCACCTCGATTGAAGAAGTCCAGCGGCTGATGGAAGCGCAATCCTATATCGCTGACCGAGCCCTGGCCACCACGTTGTTTCTGGCGATCAAGCTGGAGAAGCCGATATTTCTCGAAGGCGAAGCCGGTGTCGGCAAGACCGAAGTCGCTAAGGTCCTGGCGCGTATCCTCCAATCGCGGCTCATCCGCTTGCAGTGTTATGAAGGCCTTGATGCCAATACCTCCCTCTACGAGTGGAACTACTCGAAGCAGATGCTGAAGATCAAGCTGGAGGAGGGAGGAGGGCGGTCGCGCGACGAGCTGGAACATATCATCTTCGGGGAGGAGTTTTTGCTCAAGCGCCCCCTGCTGGATGCCATCATGAGCGACGGTGCCGCGCCCCCCGTGTTGCTTATCGATGAGGTGGATCGCAGCGATGAAGAGTTCGAAGCGTTCCTGCTGGAGGTGCTGTCAGATTTTCAGATCACCATCCCGGAAATCGGCACCATCAAGGCCGAGCGGCGCCCCTTTGTCATTCTGACCTCGAACCGCACCCGTGAGATCCACGATGCTCTCAAACGCCGCTGCCTCTATCTCTGGCTCGATTACCCGACGTTCGAGAAAGAATATCAGATCGTGCGGGCTAAGATCCCCGGCATCCAACAGGCGCTTGCCGAACAAATCTGCAGCTTCATGCAAAAGCTGCGGCAGATCAATTTTTACAAACGCCCAGGCATCGCGGAGACCCTCGACTGGGCCCAGGCGTTGCTGCACCTCAATCAAGCTGGGCTGGTGCCTGAGACGATTCGGGACACGGTGGGCTGCATTTTGAAGTATCATGAGGATGTTGAAAAGTTTAAACGCGATGAGATGGAACGCGTCCTACTGGAATTCTAGGAGACTGCGCATGGCCACGCACGAGATGGCCGTTCAATCGGTTGCCATCAACGACTCCGACGGTACGCTCCAGGCCGAGGAACTAGTCAACCGCGTGCTGCTCTTCGGCAGGTACCTCAAGGCGCTCGGATTTCAGGTGACCCCCAGCCGCATGCTCGATGTCTGCCGTAGCCTCGACTACATGGATATCACGCGGCGCGACGATTTCTACGATGCCGCCCGAGTGAACCTGGTGTCACATCGTGACGAGTTGCCGCTGTTTGAGGAGGCGTTCAAGAACTTCTGGGAGCCTGAGAACCAAGCACCCGCTGATCTCTGCGGACTCGAAGAGCCCGCCCCCTTACCCGAAGAATCGCTCTATGAAGACCTGGACGTCGGCGAATCGGAAGCGGGCTTTGAAGAAGTCACCATGGAGCAATGGCAGCCGGGTAATACTCAGGACTTCCTGGCGGAGAGCTATGAACCGGGCTGGACCGATCAGGAGATTCTCACCAGCAAGGATTTTGCCCAGTGTGACGAACGGGAGCTGCTGTTGATTCGGCGCGTCATCGCGCAACTCGCCCCGAAGATCGCCAGCCAACTGAGCCGACGCAAGAAGAGCCACCGTCGCGGCCACCTCATCGACCACCGCCGAACCTTCCGGTCGAACCTCAAGTATGGCGGCGACGTGTTGCAGCTGTCGCACAAGACCCGTCGTATCCGCAAAACTCGTCTGGTCTTGCTATGCGATGTCAGCGGCTCTATGGACTACTACAGCCGGTTTCTCATTTATTTTCTCTACGGCTTGTCGCAGGAGCTGAAGGGGGTGGAGACGCTGGTCTTCAGCACGCGCCTGACGCGTATCACTGATCTGTTGCGCCGGAAGGGGCTAGAGCAGGGCTTGCAGGCCATCGCCCAGCGGGTGATGGATTGGTCCGGGGGCACGAAAATCGGCACCTCGCTGCAAACTTTCAACAAATATCTTGCCGATAAGATGCTAACCCGCAAATCGGTGGTCATCATCATGAGCGACGGCTGGGACCGGGGGGATGTGCAGGTCCTGGAACGGGAGATGCGCACGCTGAAGCATAAATCGTACAAGATTATTTGGCTGAATCCCCTCCTTGGCAGCCCGCACTACCAGCCTCTCTGTCAGGGCATTAAGGCAGTGTTGCCCTATTGTGATTACTTCCTGCCGGTGCATAACTTGGAGAGCCTGATCAGACTGGCGAGAACGTTGCAACCCCTATGGCGATAGGACAGTGATGAGTGCTGAGTGATGAGGACTGAGTAAGGGGATCTTACTATTTTATGCTCAGCACTCAGGACTCAGCACTTTCGACTGAAGGAGGGCGGCAGGTGAAGGAGTTTGAATACCTCGAACCACAAGCTATGCAGCAAGCGCTGGAGTGGCTCAATACGCATCGGGGGCGGGCGCGCGTCCTGGCGGGTGGAACCGATCTGTATCTGCGGCTGCGCAAGGGCATCTTCCTGCCTGATTATGTGATCGACCTCAAGCGGGTACCGAGGTTGGACTACATTACGCCTAATCGCGGCGGCGGAGTGCAGATTGGGCCGACCACATTGCAAGATGACGTCGCCCGCTCGTCTCTGATTCAGCAACTCTACCCGGCCTTGGCCGAGGCGGCATCCTGGGTGGGTGCGGTGCAAACGCGCAATCGAGCCACGGTCGTCGGCAATTTGTGCAATGCCTCCCCAGCTGCCGACACGGCGCCAGCGCTGCTCAGCTATGGGGCTCAGGTGAAAATTGCCAGCGCCCAGGGAGAGCGGACGATCGCGCTCGAGGAGTTTTTTGTGGGGCCTGGCAGGACGGCGCTGCAGGATAACGAACTGGTGGCGGAGCTCATCCTGCCTGCACCCCAGCCGCATACCGGGGTAGCATTTTTCCGGCGCACACGCACGGCGATGGATATCGCGGTGGTATGTGGCGCGACGATGCTCCAGTTGAGCAATGGCTCCTGCGAGAATGCAACGATTGCGCTCGGAGCGGTGGGTCCAATACCGCTGCGCGCGACACGGGCTGAAGCAGCGTTACGGGGGCAGACGCTCACCGACCAGGTTTTCGAAGAAGCGAGTCGGCTCGCGTCTGAAGAGGCTCGGCCGATCGACGACGTACGGAGTACAGCAGAATACCGTCGCGAGATGGTGCGAGTCCTGACCCGTCGGGGCCTGAGACAGGCGATGGAACGCGCCCGAGCCTGAACGGAAAAATATCCTGGTTCAGACATCTTGACGCGATTGTCCAATCGTGGTGCCGCTATCGATTCACGTAATGCTGGGAGGAGACGCAGCAGTGGCGAAACAGGTAATCTCAGTCACAGTCAACGGCGAGCCGTATGAGGTGTACATCGATTCGCGCACGACCCTCCTGCAACTGCTGCGTGAACATCTGGGGTTAACCGGCACGAAGGAGGGCTGCAGCGAGGGCGAGTGCGGTGCCTGCTCGGTGAATCTCAATGGCCGTTTGGTCGATTCCTGTTTGATTTTCGCCGTCGAGGCCAATGGCGGTCAGGTGCAGACCATCGAGGGGTTGGCTGTCAACGGTGAGCTGCATCCAGTTCAGAAGGCGTTCATCGAGTGCGGTGGGGTCCAATGCGGTTTCTGCACACCAGGGATGATCATGGCCAGCAAGACCCTACTGGACAGCATTCCCAACCCGACGGAGGACCAGATTCGGCAAGCGCTCGGCGGCAATCTCTGCCGCTGCACGGGCTACGCCAAGATTATCGATGCGGTACAGGCTGCCGCTGGCATAATGGCCGCGAAATGAGGATAATAGAGTAAGGATGTGGATGCCTTGGTAGACCAAACTCTGGCAGGGATCGTGCTGGCCGCTGGTGAATCGCGGCGGATGGGACAACCCAAGCAACTGCTCCCCTTTGGTGAGCGCACCATCCTAGAGCGCGTGGTCGATACGCTATTGACGGCAGGAGTCGGGGAAGTCGTCGTCGTCCTGGGACATCTGGCGGACCGTGTGCGCGCCGTGCTCGGCGATCGGCCTGTGAGAGCGGTCGTCAACGTCTTGTATCAGCAGGGCATGTTGTCCTCGGTGAAATGTGGGGTGCGCGCCGTCGGTGCAGGATATGACGCCGTATTAATCGCTTTAGGTGATCAACCTCATATCGAGGGCGCGGTGGTCAGCGAGGTCATGCGTGCCTACCGAGCTGGGGACGCAGGCATTGTCATCCCACGTTATGGGGACAAAAAAGGGCATCCGATCATCATCAATTTGCAAAAATACCGGGAGGCCATCACAAACCTTCCGGAGGATGCGGGCTTGAATGCGCTAATGCAAGAGCATGCCGACGATGTGCGCCTGATCGATGTGGCAACCGAAGATATCATTCGTGACATCGACGTGCCTGACGATTACACCCGAGAGCTCGCCAGGTTTACGGAGCGGAGGTCATCCCTATGAACGATGTATTTGCTGAAATTTTGCGGCTGAAACAGGAAGGGCAGCGAGGTGCCCTGTGTACGGTCATCTCCAGCAAGGGTTCCCTGCCCATGAGTGGCAAGGCCAAGATGCTCGTCGGCGAGGATGGCACCATGGTCGGCACCGTGGGCGGCGGCTGTCTGGAAGCTGACGTCTGGGCCGAAGCCCAACGTGTGGTGAAGCGGGATATCTCCAAAATTGCCTCCTTTATCCTCACCGAACAGCATGCCGGCGAGAGTGGCCTCAACTGCGGCGGGAAGGTCGAAATCTTCATCGAGCCCGTGGTCCCCGATCGTATGACCGCGGTCTTCGAGGAGATCGCCCGTATCCGCGCTGAAGGAGAGAAGGGGGCCATCGCCACGGTGATTTCGAGCCGCATTCCCGCAGCCATGAAGGAGAAATCTAAGCTGGTCTTGCGTGCCGATGGCACCATGCTGGGGGGCATCGGTGAGGGGGGATTCATCGAGGACTGCGTGCGGCAGAAGGGCGAAGAGGTCATGCGAGAGGACTACCTGGCGGTCCTGCAGTTTGAGATCAGCGATGAGGAGGCGCAGCGCTGGGGCCTCGAACCTGGCGACACACTCGATGTCTTCGTCGAGCCCATCATTGCCATCCCTACGCTGTATCTGTTCGGCGGTGGACATGTATCGTTGCAGATCGCCAAGATTGCCAAGATGGTCGGCTTCAAGATCGTGGTCATCGATGACCGGCCAGCCTTTGCCAACAAGGAACGCTTTCCGATGGCGGACGAGACCCGTGTGGAGGACCTCTACACAGTCTTCGAGCGCCTCAAGATCGATGATCAGTCGTACATCGTGGCGGTAACGCGTGGCCATCAGCATGACGAACCGGTGATCGAGCAAGCCATCCGGACGGAGGCGCGTTACATTGGCATGATCGGTAGCAAGCGCAAGATCTCGCGGATGTGGAAGAAACTGATCGAGCGCGGTGCCGACAAAGCTCGGCTGGCCCAGGTACACGCGCCGATTGGGCTGGAGATCGGGGCTGATACTCCGGAGGAGATCGCCGTCAGCATCGCAGCGCAGCTCATCCAAAGCCGGCGTGGACGCAAAGACCGCCGACGGCTGTCGAATTATGAACGCATCCCGGCGGCTGCCCACGTGACCTCTGCCTAGTACCATGCGGACTGACGAGTTACAGCGCGGGATCGAGCTCTTCAACAGTGGCGAATTTCTGCAATGCCATGATTACCTTGAAGATCTCATTCCCTTCGAGTCGGGGCTAGCCAGTGAATTTTTCCACGGCCTGATGGAGCTGTCAGCGGCTTGCTACCACCTCAAACAGGGCAACATCTTCGGCGCCCGTTATCTGCTCAGGTCTGCTGTCGATCTCCTGTCGCCCTGTCGTCCCTCCTATCAAGGTATCGATGTCGAGAGTTTAGTGGCACAAATTAACCAGTGCCGCGTTCTGAGCGATACGCTCGAAGACGACGAAGACATCGGGTTCGATGAATCATACCTACCACGCATTCATTGCCACTGATTGCCTCCGCAGCCATCGGTCATGGCAAGAACCCCATACCGCTATGCGGCAGGCTGGAACGCGGCAGCACCTATCCAGCTATGAGCCTCAGGCATGCCGGGGCAGGAGGAATGGAATACGCCCGTCCTGCCCGGAGATCACCCGCATCGTGGGCTCTCTCCGCTAGATTCGACTTTGCCGAGCGGCCTGTATAGCGAACACGAAGGTGAGGATGCTGAAGAGTGCGGTGACGAGGAGCGACGGCGCCAGGGCTGGGACCTCCCCCACCCCAGCCCGATAGCCCAGATAGAGGCAATGGCGCAGCGCCGCCATGCCATACGTCAGGGGATTCACCTGCATCACCCAACCGAGCCACGGCGACACGCCAGAAGCAGGGAAAAATGCCCCGGACAGCAGCCAGATGGGAAGAAGTATTAGGTTCATGATGGCGTGGAAGCCTTGGGTGGAGTCCATCCGCCAGGCGATCACCAACCCTAGGCTAGTCAGGCTGAAGGCCATCAGGAACATGACGCCGATCCCCGAGAGCACTGCTAGCACAGGTAGGGAGACGCCGACTGCTGGGGCGAAGAGGAGGAACAACATACCCTGGATTAACGCCAGGGCGGTTCCACCCAGGGCCTGTCCGAGAACAATAGTGGAGCGGCTGACTGGTGCCACGAGTACGCCTTGCAAGAAGCCTTCGCGGCGGTCCTCGACCACTGAAATGGTGGAGAAGATGGCGGTAAACAGAAGCACCAGGGCAATCGCTCCAGGGTAAAAATACTCCACATAGCTCATACCGTCAGGGACCCCCGGCGGCCGAAATGAGGCTTTCAGCCCTCCTCCAAGCAAGACCCAAAACACCAGAGGCTGGGCAAAGGCACCGGTCACGCGGCTGCGCTGGCGCACGAACCTGACGATTTCTCGCCAGCATAGGGTTACCGCTGGTAACAAAATCTGGGTCATTGGGTTCAGCTCTCTCGACGGGATGATAACAGGTTCGTGCAATCCCTGCCTGTGCTCCCCCTCCCTTTGGGAAAAGGCTGGGGTGAGGGAAGCCCAACCGCTCGATCATGCCCTGCCGCCCTCACCTTGACCCTCTCCTAGAGGGAAACGGAAGTGGCTACCGATACGACTGCAGCGTCAGATGAATAAACACATCCTCAAGCGTCGGTCTTCCAAAAGCAGCCGAGGTGATCTCCCCTGGGAACGCTTCTACCACATCGCGGATGAACTCGTGACCACGTGGCCGCTCCACCCGCAAGGTCCCATCCACCACTGTCGCTTCACAACCAAAGCGCTCGCGCAGCTTCTTTTGCAAGCCGTGAGGGTCTCGGGATTGGATCACCACGATGTCGCCGCCGATGCTCTGCTTGAGGGCGTCAGGGGCCCCAAGCGCTACAAGCTTCCCCTCGTGTAAGATGCCCACCCGGTTGCAGCGCTCGGCATCCTCCATAAAGTGGGTTGTGAGCAAAATGGTAACCCCGTCCTGCTCCCGCAGATGTTGGAGGTAATTCATGAAATCCCGGCGTGCAGCAGGATCGAGACCCGTATTCGGCTCATCGAGCACCAGGATGTCAGGCTTGTGCAGTAGACCCTTAGCGAGCTCGACGCGACGCTGAAGCCCCCCCGAGAGCGTTTCCACTAGGTCGTTGGCCCGATCGATCAAGCCGACTCGCGCTAACATCGCCTGCATCCGGCACTGTAAGTTGCTTCTCGTCAGTCCATAGAGGTGTCCGTGGTGCCGCAGGTTCTCTAGTACCGTGAGCTTGCGGTCGAGGCTCGGATGCTGGAAAACCACCCCCAGGCGCTGGCGAACCAGCAAGGGTTCGCGGCTGAGGTCAAGGCCCCACAGGCGTACGACACCTGAGGTTGGCCGTATGAGCGTTGAGAGAATCTTAAAGAGCGTGGTTTTCCCCCCGCCATTGGGGCCGAGCAGGGCGAACATCTCGCCGCGAGCGACAGAAAAACTCACCCCGCCGAGGGCCTCGCGCTCACCATAGACATGGCGCACATCTTCGACCTCGACAGCTGGCGAGGCTTCATCAGGGTTGATTCTGGGCGTACGCATCTCCACACTGGTTTCCTCAACTGGGCTGAAGAGGTAATCGAGGCAGAGCCAAAGACTCTTCGAGTAGCGGTAGAACAGCATCGGGAAGACCACGCCGAAGCTGCTCCACACGATGATTTGATAGGTCAGCGACAGATTGACGAAGTAATCCAAGGCGAAGAATCCGGCCAGCATGCACCCCACGGTCGCGGCGTAGTTGATGTAGATCGCGCCCAAAAAGTATCCTGGCTCGCGCTCAAATTTGAGCCCGCACATCGGACATTCGGGTTGCATCCTGAACAGTCCATGGAACATCTGCCCTTCTCCACATCGAAGGCAGCGCAGGCGTATGGCGCGATTCAGTAATTGCCTTATCCGTCGGAGATTGATCATCGATGGAGGATTCTCTCACCTATGACAGGTAGCCTTCGTTTACCAAGCCGCCTGCAGTGCAGCCAGCCTGGGGATTGCGTGGAGACGATCAGTCAAGGCTACCCCCAGACTGCAGGATTTTCAAGTGAAATATCTTCCCGACAGCAGTCTTTCAGTCACGGGTGGAATGGCCCGCCCAAGCGCGTCTTTTTCCTGTGGGAGAAAACCGCCCGTGGCGCCAAGCGCGCGACCTTCGACTCACATAGAACCCTCTTCAGCATAGCACAATCGGCAGAATGCTCCTGTATCTGCTGACCGCGCACTTGACGCCGGTTTGCACAGTTCGCGGTCGCCAGAGAGTCTCGCGCGCCGTCTCAGACCTTACTTCTGTATGCCTCCGGGAAGCTGGAGTAAGAGGCTGTTGTCGCCCCCGAGTAGATATTGTGGAAGCTGGCCGTTCCAGCGCATGAGATACTGCTGTTGGATGAGTGTCGGCGTCAGGGAGGCCGCAACTTTGGCATTATACGTCGCCTCGGCCTCACCCTTGGTCCGCAGGGCGTCGGCTTCCCCTTCCGCCTGCGCGCGGGCGGCGTCGCCCTTGCCTTTTCGCGGTTGCCGCAACGATCTCTGCCTGGCGCTGCGCCTGGGTCAACTCATAGAACTTCTGCTCGGCACGCTGCTCCTCGATTTGTTTGTCCTCGATGGCTTTCTCGTAGGCTTTATCGAAGCGGATATTCGCCAGAGCTGCCTCTTTCAGCTCCACGCCGTACTTGGCCAGCCACGTGGCAAGTGTCTCTTGGACATCCAGTTTGATCTTCGGCCGTTGCCGAAGAATCTCGTTGGCGACGTGCAGCGCGGTGTTCGCCTTCAACACCTCCTGCGCTGCCGGCAGGATAATAACATTGGCAAAATTGACGCCGATTTTCTGGTACACCTCGGGCGCCTTTTCTGGCAGGAGACGGTAATTCAGCACCATTTCCACAAGCACTGCCTGAAGATCCTTGGTCACGGCCTCGTACTTCTCCTGGTACTTCTGGACCTGGGTCGACATGGGCGTGACGGCCAGCAGCGGATTGACGATGTTCAGCCCCTCATACAAGGGGCGCGGCTGGACGCTGCCGAAGAGCGAGGCCACCCCGACATGCCCGGCGGGAATCACCACGAACGTCGAAAACAGGACGAGCAGCCCTACGAGCACGAGGCCCACCGCCAGTGTGACATTCGCCGCCATGCCGAGCATGTTGGCCCGACCTTGGTCCCGCTCGCCACTGAAGCGCCCCGACACTGTACGGAGGTGGTGTTCCACCTATGTTGTTTTGGTAATGTTTCAAATATGTTGTT
>Ga0137403_10000530_pt1 | contig 49295 bp, 45 predicted proteins | sample CZOMad2_1_16fung_FD_122057 | JGI IMG/M metagenome (GOLD analysis project Ga0137403, IMG submission 122057) | Vadose zone soil fungal communities from Angelo Coast Range Reserve, California, USA - CZOMad2_1_16fungal (Hybrid Assembly) | ecosystem: Environmental > Terrestrial > Soil > Vadose zone... | reverse complement strand
ACGCTCGCAAACCGAAATACAGGCCCACGCCCCGATTGAGGCGTGTAGCCTAACTCAACTCAAAACGGTCACGCTCAACCGCCATGACGAAGGTCCTGACTCTCTGGAGGCCACGATTCGTACCCTGAACGAACCGTCAAGCCTCCCGGTATTCACAATTGCCGATCCGGAGTTGGTCTTCGTCAGTCGGAACTACGCTGAACGTGTGGCGGTTCAAGTGTTAGAGTATCTCCTGGATCTCAACAACTTTCGCGGAGTGGGACGTCTGTTTGTCCCGTGAATCGTCCGGGCAATACTGCATTGAGAGTCGCAAGCAGGACGGTGGACCGCTCAAATACTCCTACCGTGAGGTCGCTTGAGTATTTTGACCATACGAGCACCTGGAGCCCCGTCTGGTCACGGTCCCGTACGGCTGGGGCAACGGCACCGTGTATCCATAGGCACAAGGGTGCGGTCAGGCCCACGAGGGGGGCCGCGCGGCCCCCTATGGTCGGCTGCCGTGAACATGTCGGGCGCGGTGGCCACTCTCCTTCAGGATGCACGACCGAAGGGGGTGAGCTCCAGGCAGTTCATCGAGACTGCGGCCCGATTCCTGACGCCAGATGGGTCCCCGGTTGGCGTCCACGGGTTGACGCCGGATCGCGCGTGGGAGGGTGACGATGTGGGCAGCCTCATGGCTCTGTGCACGGATACCTCATCTACCGGGCCGTAAGGACGGCACGCGAAAGTCGCGTGGGGGAAGAGGACGGAATGTGTCATCAGCCTTTCCCCGGTGCAGACCGCGTTGGTGAAGAAGTCTATCGCCATGAGCAGGCTCACGTGTGCACAGGAGAAGACTCCTGCGTAGCGTCTCCGGTCTGCACCCCGCTCAATGGGCATGCGTGTGTGCCGCTGTCCCATGCTCGTGAATGTGCTCGGCCGTCTCAGGGGAACCATCCATCCGCCTCTGCCGCCTCCAGCGCCGCGAGGATCGCGTCTGCCAGCTTCCGCGTCGACGCCGGTAGGAGCTCCACCGAGACCCTTTGTTTGTTGACAAAATCGGCGAAGAAATTGTCGCAGGGTATCTATAGAACTCATACGTCTTGAGGTACTTCTTCTTCAATTCTCGGCAGGGGTGTATAATCCTCGGACTGGAAGCAGCTATCTGAGCCCGTGTCAGTAATGGATTCCAACGAGGACGATGGCAGGCAAACATAATTACGGCTGGGTTATTTTCAGCCTAAGCTTTACCAACCTTCTGGTTGAAGGTGGAATTAAGAACACGGTTCCCGTCGTGTACGTGGCCCTCAGAGACAGCTTCCGCTGGAGTGCTGCCGTGACCTCCGGTGTCTTCTCCCTGGGGGGGTTGACGGGCGCCCTGTGTGCGCCGCTACTGGGCCGCCTCCTGGACCGCATAGGTCCTCGCGCTCTTTTTCCCCTGGGCGGGTTGTTGATCCTGATGGGCTACCTCACCAGCAGCTGTGCCAACGAGCTCTGGCAACTGTATCTTCTCTATAGTATCCTGGCGACGGTGGGTGAGAACGCCATTTCCTCCTTCACCACCGCCGCCATCCTGTCTCCCTGGTTCCCACGTAACCGCGGCCGCATGCTAGGCCTGGCCGATACCGGTAATTCTTTGGGGCAGGTGGTCTTCCTGCCACTGGCCCAGTGGCTCATCTCCACTATCAGCTGGCGGGACACCTTCCGCATCTTTGGCGTACTGTTCTTTCTGCTGGTGGGGCCGGCCAACTTTCTCCTGCAACGGCGTCCTCCGATACAGCAGGTCATAGCCAGAGGGGGCAGGCCATTAGAGACGGAGGCTTCGTCTCCCTTGGTCGAGGAAGGTCGGGACCTGGATGAAGCCTCCTCCAGTCAGATAAGCGTCACCGACACTCGCAGGATGCAGCAGATACTCCGCCACCCACCAGTGTGGTTCCTGGTAATGGCCCGGCTGCTGGCAACTATGGGAAACCACCTCACCCATGTGCATTTCGTGGCCTTTTTCATTACCGCGGGCTATAATCCGCTGCTGGCAGCGTCAGCGATAGGAGCGGTTGGCCTGGTAGGCATGGCCGGGCGGCCCCTTAGCGGCGCCCTGTCCGACGTCCTGGGACGAGAGGTGGTGTACACCGTGGGGTCAGGAATGCAGATCGGCGGCCTCGGGGTCCTGCTTGCCCTCGGGGATGGACAGCGCCTGTGGCCCATGATCCTGTTTGTGGCGCTGAACGGCCTCAGCGATGGCATCGGCGGGCTGGTAGTGGGAGCCAAAGCTGCCGACCTGGTTCCCAGCAGTGCCCTGGGGTCTGTGATGGGACTGGTGCAGATGGGCCGCGGCCTGGGAATTATGATGGGGCCACTGATTGGCGGACTGCTGTTTGACCTCGAGGGTAACTACGTTGTGGCCTTTATTCTGGCGGTGGCATTAATGTTCGTCGCCATCGGCTGTATGTGGAGGGCAAGCCTAACTGGCAGCTCGCGTCGTACTTTCCCAGAAGGAATGCTCATGTGACAGTGCCCCCCCGCACACTCTCCATCACCGTCGCCCGTCGCTTCATCCTGGGCAAGCAAGGCCTATGGCCCGGTCGCCGCTGGACAGGCCAAGTCGGCACCGAACACGCCATGCGTGCGATCGAACACCTGCAACTCGATCCCCTGGTCATCATTGCACGCAGCCATGACCTGATGTTGCACAGCCGCGTGATCGATTACCAACCCGATTTATGGGCAGAGCTGGCCTATCACCATCGTAAGTTCTTCGATTGGGGTGGCTGGTTGGCGGTGAGGCCTATGGATGAGTTGCCGCATTGGCGCGTACTGATGCGCCGCGAGCGCGACGACGCTCCAGTGTGGCGCCAATTCGCCTGCGACCATGCCGGCGTGATCGATGAGATGCGGGCGGTGCTTCGTGAGCGCGCGTTGGTGAGTAATCGCGACTTCGCGATGAGCACACGCATACGCGTCAACAGTTATCGCGGCCGCAAAGACAGCGCCATTGCCTTGCACTATCTGTGGCGAATGGGTGAAGCGATGACGCATCATCGCGAACGCTTCGAGCGCGTGTATGCCCGCACCGAATACATTGCGCCAGCCCACCTCATCTGTGAATCGAGCGACGAAGAGGCTGACCATTTCTTCATCAAAAAACTAGTGGCGTTCAATGGTTTAAGCCCGTTGAAATCGCTCAGCGGTTGGCTGAAACGTCGGATGAGCGCAGCGGAGTTGAAGCGCCGACGTGAGGCCATGCTGGTGAATGGCGAGATCGTGAAAATTCACATAGAAGGATGGAAAGAGCCACATTATGCCCTGGCAGCAGATGCGCCGCTCCTCGACACGCTCATGGCAGGCGGTGTGCCAAAAGCCTGGGCGCCACAAGACACCACGACCCATGACGAAGTGACCTTTTTGGCCCCGCTTGATCCGGTCAGCGCACGTGGCCGGGCCAGGCTGGTTTTCGATTTCGACTATGTGTGGGAGGTCTATAAGCCAGCACATCAGCGCAAGTGGGGGTACTACACTCTGCCAGTTTTGTGGGGCGACCAGCTGGTGGCTCGTATCGATCTCAGATTTGAGCGTCGGATGCACACATTGGTCGTGTGTGGCTTTTGGTTGGAGGACACCAGGACAGGTCAGGATGCAGGGTTTGCGGCAGCACTGATGAAAGGCATCGAACGGCTGATGAAGTTCCTGGGAGCCGAGCGATTTGATGCACAGAAGCTTGAGCCGTCACGCCTACGCCAGCGCCTACAAGCCATGAAGCCACGCCGGTGATCGTGCCCATACGCGTACGAGCGGTGTGGTGTATTGATGGCGCACAGTATTAAGTTGCGCGCCATGCGTTTCGTTCACGCCAGTCTCATGCGCCATCGCGTATTCCAGGAGGTATAGAGTATGACGCTTTCAATAGCAACCCTCAAGGCGATGATTCATGAATATCACGGATTTATCCTTTCCGATGAAGAGCTCGAGCGGATTCGACCTGAACTGGAAAGCTATCTCGCGGAGGCTGAGCGCTTGCGCGAGTTGGACCTCGCCAATGTGATGTCGGCTCGGCTGCTACACGTCGACGAAGGAGGGCAATCCTGATGTCAGCTATCGAGCTTCTTAAACTCTCGATCTCAGAGCTGTCGGTACAGATCAAGGCGCGCAAGGTCTCGCCCGTGGAGCTTACCGAAGCAGCCCTAACCCAGGCCGACCGCCTGCAACCTACCCTGTGCTCGTTTATCACCATCTTGCACGACCAAGCCATGCGCCAGGCCAAGGAGCAGGAGGCAGCGCTGGCTCGCGGCGAGTACCGGGGGCCGCTGCAGGGCATCCCCATCGGCATTAAGGACAATCTCGCCACCGCCGGCATCCGTACCACTGTGGGTTCTAAAGTGCTAGCCGATTACATCCCCGCGGAGGATGCCCACGTGGTACGACTGTGCCAAGCGGCCGGCGCCATCATGCTGGGGAAAGAGAATCTGGAGGAGTTCGCGGCCGGGGCCACGTCGAACAATCCGCACTACGGTGCGGTGCACAACCCCTGGGCCCTCGAGCATATCCCCGGTGGCTCCAGCGGCGGGGGTGGGGCGAACGTCGCCGCTTGCCTGACCTTTGCATCGCTGGGGACCGATCTCGGCGGGTCGGTGCGATTGCCGGGCACATTCTGTGGCGTCGTCGGACTCAAACAGACCTTCGGCAGGGTCAGCCAGCGCGGGCTGTTGGTCACCAGCTTTAACGGCGATCACATCGGCCCCATGACCAGGTCGGTCCGGGACAGCGCCCTGATGCTCCAGGTCATCGCTGGCTACGATGCGCTGGATCCCAGCACCGTCCCAGTCCCGGTCCCGGACTATACAGCCGCTCTCGGCCACGAGGTGCGTGGGCTGCGAATGGGAATTCCCACCAATTACTACTTCGACTTGCTCGACCCTGAGGTGGATGCAGCCGTGCGGCGAGCCATCGAGGACTTGGAGGCGTTGGGGGTTTCAACCAAAGCGATCTCGCTTCCCAGCATGCGGTATGTCGGGGCGTTGCGCATTGCCTCCTTAGCCGATAGCGTGGTGACTCACGAGCCGTACCTGGCGACGCACCGCCAGGACTATGGGCCCGATGTGCTGTACCGCACGTTGGCAGGGCAATTTGTCCTGGGCCGGGATTACTCCAAGGCCCTGAAGGTCCAGCGGCTGATCAAAGAAGAGCATGCCCGTGTCCTGCAAGAGGTCGATTTTCTGGTAACCCCCACCGCCCCAATCGCTGCTCCCCGCATCGATACCCCAACCTTCAGGCTGGGAGAAACGGAGTATCGCGTGCGAGGCCCGGGATCGGGCGTTGTGTCCAGATACACCAGTCCTAGCAACGCCACGGGGCTGCCAGCCATCACTATACCCTGTGGGTTCACCCGAGCCGGGCTGCCCATCGGGATTCAGTTCATCGGTCGTCCATTCGACGAGGCGCGCCTGTTGCAGGTGGCCGACGCCTACGAGAGTGTGTCCCCGAGCCGAGGTCGCAGGCCTGCCCTGGTCGATGCAGGATAGCAGCGGCTCATCACGCAGCCGCCTATACCCCAGCAGAGCCCCAGTGTGGGCGCCAGGCGAGCAGTTATCAGTAGCCATGGCGCCACACTTGGTCTATGATGGGGGCCTCTACAAGTCCCTGCGGGAAAGTTCGCTGGAGAGAGGAGGAACAGTCATGGCACAAGATTTCACGCTTTGTATCGGGACCGTTGGGGGAGGCCTGTCATGCAGCCCAGATGGCGGTGAGACGTGGAACCGTATCCGCCATCCCCTTCCGTCGGAGTGCAACGTCAGAGCCCTGACGGTCTATCCTGACAACCCTCACCGCATCTTGGCCGGCAGCGATGTGGGGCTCTATCGCAGTGAAAATGCTGGGGCCACCTGGGAGAAGATTGAGTCCCCCATGGAGGGGATCCAGATCTGGTCGGTGACGGTCGATCCCACGGACTCTGACACCATCTTCGTCGGCACCAGGCCGGATGCCTTCCGCTCGCGCGACGGTGGCAAGACGTGGGACGCCTTGGCCTTAGGGGTGACCATACCTTGCCCAGTGGGTATCCCACGGACCACCAACATGATCGTCGACCCGCGGGACCACCGCACCATTTGGGCGGGAATCGAGGTCGATGGCGTCTACAAGAGTCTGGATGGCGGCGACACCTGGCGTCATCTGCCAGCCCTCGGCCCAGACCCCTTCCAGGGCGATATTCACGGCCTGGCGTTGCGCGTAAGTTCTCCGTCAGCCGTCTACGCCACCACTCCCTTTGGTATCGCCACTAGCACGGACGAGGGGGAGAGTTGGAAGTATCATAATTTCCCTAAGTTCCATGAGTCCGACAACCGGTCATACTGCCGGGGGGTGATGCTGAAGGCCGATGACCCGAACGTCATCTTCGTCGGCAACGGGGACGCCATCCCAGGCGTCACCGGCACGATCCAACATTCCACCGATGGCGGCCAGTCGTGGGAGGCCCTCAACCTGCCGGTGGAGCCGAACTCGGTCGTGTACTGGTTTGCCACTCATCCGGCTCAACCACACGTGGTCGCTGCAGCCAGTCTCTACGGCTACGTGTATGTGAGTACCGATGGCGGTGAATCCTGGCAGAAACTGCGCAAGGAGTTTGGGGAAATCCGTACCCTGGCCCTGATGCCGAACTAAAAGCCACTGGACCAGCCACGCAGCCGCAGGCCGTCTCTAATAGACGGCCTGCGATCCGCTCTTCAACACAGGGGTGCGGCAACCAGAATCGTCGATGTCATAAGAAGTCGGCTGCCCATCGCGGTCGAGTGACGAGACGATTTCAACTTGGCCCGAGTGATGGAATTACCTGTTGAACTCGTTGACCGCATCGAGGCAGATCGCCGCGTTTATGGGTCGCGGCTTCGGGCATTAGATCGTCGCGCGGTGCTCAGACGCCATGCACATGTGCTAAGGTTGCGCGCGTCTGAATTCGCCTCCACCCTCCTCCTTCTCAATGAAATCGAGCAACGCCGCCGCATAAAATGTGGCCTTCATGGCGTAGCGGTTCGTGGCAGCAATCCCTGGAAAGGTGTGATCGTGCTGCCCGATGACATCCCACTCCTCGTGCGTCCAGGCGGACGGTCGTAGCTCGGCGTGGGGGGCCAAGCGGTGCACGGCTTCCGCTGCCGACTGATGATGGACCTCATCAGGTGTGTTGCCGGCGAATATCACCATGGGACATGTGATGGTCTTGAGCTGTTCTTCGGTGAGGTCACTGACCGGGTTAGGGGCGGCAAAGGCTGCGGCCCAACGCCGCATCACCGCGCAAAATTCCTGTACATCCATGGCCAGCAACCGCTCGCGATTCGAAGGATTGTCTTGAATACGCTGAGCAAAGAACTCCGTTTCCGTTACCGCGGCCATCCCACCGCGCTCCGCCGCGTCGATGTATTGCCCATAATAGCCGGGGGCCATCAACTCCCCACTCCGTGGTCCGCCGCTGACCTCCCAGATAAAAACGCCCTTGACCACCTCAGGATGCCGCACAGCCAGGGCCAACGAGGTTCTGGAACCAGCGGAACCACCGGCGACATAGGCTGGGACGGCGCCGATCTGCGCCAGCAGGCCCGCCATCTCCTCAGCCCACAGATGCTGTTCCGAAAGCTCCCCGCCGATGACCACGTCAGAGCGCCCGCAATTGCGACGGTCGTGGAGGATGACCCGGCACCTCGGCGACAGCAGCGCGGCGATGGGACGCAACCCATTGCGGTCTACCCGCCCACCAGGGGTCAGGATGACCGCTGGGCCTTTGCCGTATTCCTCATAGTACAGGTTTACACCGTGAACGTTGGCGTATGGCATGTGATGTTCCTTTGCGCAATGGAGAAGCTAGCGTTGTGATAGTTGGAAGCTCTGATGGCCATCGGTGAGAGCCCGTCGATACGGTGGGTCCGATGACCCCCTGGTGATTCTCCACCAGCATCCGATTGGTCCACAACTGTAGCATCTTCTGCGGCATCGCGAAAGATGCGTTTGCGACCGCCTGTAACCCCCATGATGACACGAGCCGTCTCCCCAGAGGCCTGATCTAGACTGACCCAGTCAATAGCGAAAGTACTCGTCGGCAAGGCACGGTGAAACAGCGGCCATGCCATCTTTGGACTTGACGCTCAGTACTTAGACGCGTATGGTCTCCGGTATGCGCATCGGTATTGTCTCAGACACGCATCTCCCGAACCTGATTCGTCAGCTCGACGAACTGGGCCCCGAACCCGCCAGGTTTTTCTCCACCGTGGACCTCATTCTCCACAGCGGTGATTTGACCTCGCCGATGGTCCTGGATTGGCTTGAACACTTCGCCCCTGTAGTCTGCACCACCGGCAACAATGATCCCATCGTGGATTCACGCTGCCTGGACGTGCATGTGATGGAGGTGTATGGCTGGCGCCTCGGCATGGTCCATAGTCTCCGGCGCGGCTTCCGGCCCATGGCTGAGCTGCAACAGCTCTTCCCTATGCCGGTGGATATCATGGTGGCGGGTGACACGCACCAGGAACGGCTGGAATACCGTGATGGCGTGGTGGTACTCAATAGCGGCAGCCCTACCTTTCCCCAGCATAAGGACCTGCGCCTCGGCACTGTGGGCCTCCTGGAACTGGCCCCCAACCGTCTTCGTGCCGAAATCATCCTCCTCGGTCAAACGCCGGGGAGACCGAATCCCGGACAGCCGCGTACCTTGGAAATTCTGGACGGGCAAGTCGTCTCTGCTACCCCCTCCGAAACGCCTTGACCTCAGACTCTCGCTTGATCTCCCCTCTTGCCTCCCCACCGCGTGAGTCCGATTGACCCCGAAAAGTTGGAACGCTAGGCATCTGGCGTGGGAATGGTTGCTCGGAGCATGTGTAAGAGCCTAAGCGAACAGTCCACTGCGTCCAAACCAAGCATCAGCTTGTCGCCTGTCGCAGCAGAGAGCATGATCGCCGAGGGGCAGCTTCTATCAGGGTTGTCCGGGTGCACAGCCATGGGCGGGTCTGGCAGCTCGGGGTGCGGCCGTCGGCTAAAGTCTGATCGGACTTGACTTTATACGCATACTCCAGTAGTTTCGTTTCGTCGCTGCGAAGGACGCTTTAGCGGTGCATCTCCTGATTCTCATGGCCCGATCAATACGGCCCTGCGCCCCTCAACCGAGGGCTCGAAGCTTGAAGAGGGAAAAAGTCCGTGAGGCGCCGATGATGGTCCCTGACTATGTGGGCTGCCAAGAACTCGCACGCAACGAGTGGTTCCTCCTGTGTCGCGGTCGCCACCGGGAGAACGGTAGATCTGTGCTCCTCAAAACGCCCTGCCATGACCCTGCGTCTCCGTTTGCGCTCAGGCTGCTCGAACATGAATACGCCATGCTGCAGAAGCTGTCGGTGCCTGGGGTGATTCGTGTCCACGAGCTGCTGCGCTACGACCGAGGCTATTGCCTGGTGCTAGAGGATGCGGGAGGGATACCGCTACAAGCACTGCTCCCATGGCGCCCGCGCGACCTTGACGCCTTGTTCAAGCTGGCCATCCAGCTCGCGACGATCCTGTCAGAATTGCATCGGCACGGGGTCGCTCACAAACACCTCAACCCCTGGAGCATCCTGCTTCACCCCACGACGCATGAGGTCTACCTCGCCGACTTCAGCATGGCGTCATGGACGGTCAGTGAAACACCAACGTCGCTTCCCCTCTCGCTCATGCCTAGCACACTCGCATATCTGTCACCAGAGCAGACCGGCAGGATGAACCGGGTGGTGGATTACCGCACGGACTTTTATTCCCTTGGGGTTACCTTCTACGAATTGCTGACCGGTGGCCCTCCCTTTCGTTCCGATGACCCCCTTGAGCTCATCCACAGCCATATCGCCAAGCATCCGATGCCCCCCAGCGAGATTAGGGCCTCGATTCCTGAGCCACTGTCGCGGATCGTCATGAAGCTGCTGGCCAAGACCGCCGAAGAACGCTACCAAAGTGCCCTCGGACTGCGGGCAGACTTCGAACACTGTGCACGACAGTGGACAGATCGAGGGGAAATCACCCCATTTCCGCTGGGCCAGCAGGATATGTCTGACCACTTCGTCGTCCCACAGTATCTCTATGGACGAGAACAACAGCTCGATGCTCTCCTCGGCGCCTTTGAGCAGACCTGTCAGGGCCGATCGGCATGCATGCTGGTGGCAGGCTATGCGGGGATTGGCAAGACGACGCTGATTCAAGAGCTCTACAAGCCCCTGGTGCGGCAGCGGGGTTACTTCATTGCCGGGAAGTTCGACCAACTGGCGCGAAACATTCCCTATCACGCCCTCATACAGGCTTTCCAGCAACTCGTGCAACGGCTTCTCGCTGAGGGTGAGGAGCGCCTGCGCGTCTGGCGCGCGCAACTCACCGGGGCGTTGGGAGTCAATAGCGGCGTCCTGGCTGAGGTGTTGCCCGAGATAGAGCTGATTCTGGGCATACAGCCGGCGGTTCCAGCCCTGGGACCCACTGAGGCGCAGAATCGCTTCATCACGGTGTTACAAAACTTTTTGTCGGTATTGGCGACGCCCGAGCATCCGCTGGTCGTTTTTCTCGATGACCTGCAATGGGTGGATGCTGCCACCTTGTCGCTGTTGCCGCCGCTGTTGACCAATCCGGACCTTCGCTGTTTGTGCTTGATCGGTGCCTACCGCGACAATGAAGTCAGTGCCGACCATCCGTTGTGCAAAGCCCAGGCCGCGCTTGCGGAAGCAGGGGCGCAACTGTATCACATCAGTCTGCCTCCCCTGGGGCTTGAGGACCTTACCAACATGGTGCAGGAAGCGCTGCACGACGACCTCGCCGAGGCACGACCGCTCGCCGAGCTCCTCAAGCGTAAGACGGATGGGAATCCCTTCTTCGTCATACAGTTCCTGAAAACGCTCCATCAGGAAGGGTTCATTACGTTCGATTATGACCGTCGGCGCTGGACATACGACATGGCCGCGATCGCTCAAGCGGCGATCACTGATAACGTCGTCGATCTGATAAGCCGCAAGATCCAACGCCTCGAACCGCACACGCAACGCGCTGTCACCCTGGCTGCGTGCGTGGGTAACCGTTTTGATCTCCATACCTTGGCGGTCGTCAGTGCGCAGGCGCCAGAGGAGACGGCCACGGACCTGCAACAGGCCATCGTTGAGGGATTGCTTCTGCCCAACGGCGATGCGGCTGCAAGAGGTAAGGAGGCAACGTATACCTTTCTCCACGATAGGGTACAGCAGGCTGCCTATGGGCAGATTGCCGATGCGTACAAGCCACCGGTGCACTTACAGGTGGGCCGCCTGTTGCTGGCGCAATGGGACCGCGCCGGAGCGCCTGAGCAAGTGTTCGACATCGTCCGCCACCTGAATTTCGCCAGCGAGCTCATCACCGATGAAGCAGAACGCTTGGCCCTGGCCCAGCTCAATCTGACCGCCGGTCGACGAGCCAAATCCTCGACGGCCTATCAGGCGGCGTTGACGTACTTCCAGGTGGGCATCGGTCTGCTTACCGAGGCACATTGGGACTGTGACTATGGGTTGTTGTTCGCGCTGCACCAAGAGGCGGCAGAATGCGACTATCTCGGTGGCCATTTTGTTGAGGCCGAAGGCGCCTTTGATTGGCTGCTCGGAAGGGCACGGACGCGCTTGGACAAGGCCAAGATTTACGCGCTGAAGGTCCTGCAGTATGAGCACATGTCACGCTATACCGAGGCGATTCGTACCGGCAGGGAAGGCCTTGCCCTCTTTGGACTCTGCTTCCCCGATTTGCCAGAGGAGAAACAGGCGGCTCTGGACGCCGAGCTCACAGCTATCCGGAGCCTTCAGGGGGCGCGCGCCGTTGATGCGTTGATCGAGCTCCCCACCATGCAGGATGCCGAGATGCGCGCCGCCATGACGCTCCTCAGCACCATACATACGTCGTGCTTCTTATCAGGCGACAAACCCCTCACACTGCTCAACATCGCCACTATGGTACGCTTGTCCCTCACCCATGGGAACGTCGAGGAGTCCGCCTACGCTTACGTCCTCCATGCCGCCATGCTGCTCGGCCCAGTCAAGGAGGATTATCGCTCCGCCTACGAGTTTGGCCTCCTGGCCCTACGCCTCAACGAGCGGCTCTACAATCCAGCGGTGCGGGCCAAGGTGTGCATGATGTTTGCTTGGGCGGTCAGTTTGTGGCGGATGCCGCTGGAGGCCTCTTTTCCCTATACGGATGAGGCGTTTCGCCTTGGTCACGACACGGGCCTCTTCGTCGATGCGTCCTGGGCGCTGTTCAACGAAATCTGGTTTGCCCTTTTGACCAGCCGTGATCTGGTGGCATTTGACCAGACCTATACGCCACACGTGGACTATAGCGAGCGCATCAAGATGCACCATATCGCCGATGCTAAGCGCGTCCTGCTGCAATGGGGACGGACGCTGCAAGGCCTGACCAAGCACCCGCTGTCGTTCACCGACACGACCTTTGATGAAGCGGCATACTGCCGCACCTATCAGGGGCAACGGCTGTTTGAGATGTTCTATATCGTGGCCAAGCTCGCCGTCCTGTATACCTTTGAGGCTTACCAGGAAGCTCGCGAAACCGCCCAGCGAGCGGAAGCCATCATTCGGCAGGACTTCAGCGGTACGATCTGGGACGAGCTCCGAACCTTCTACCAGGCCCTCATCCTCTCGGCGCGGTATACGGACGCGACCTCGGATGAGCGCCAGGGGATCGCGGGACAATTAGCAACCTTGCACCGGCGGTTGCGGTGGTGGGCAGAGAACTCGCCGCAGAATTTTCAGGCGCAGCATTTGATGGTCTCCGCCGAGATTGCCCGGATACACGGGCGAAGTGCCGACGCCACGACGCTCTACGAGGCCGCCATCACGGCAGCCACGACCTACGAGCGCACCAGAGAACGAGCTTTGGCAAACGAACTGTACGCGCGGTTCTGGCTCGAAAGGGGACAGCAAAAGGTCGCTGCGGTGTTCATGGCTGAAGCCCGGTCGGGCTATGCCCGATGGGGAGCGTCGGCCAAGGTCACAGCTCTGGAGCGCAAGTACCAGCACCTACTAGACTCCATGCCTGGCACCGGGGTACTCAGGCCAACGGCAGCGCCGACGCCCGCTCTCGACGTCTCTACGGTGCTTAAAGCGGCTCGCGCCATCACTTCAGAGCTGGTGCTGGAGGATTTCCTGCGTGAGTTGGTGCGGATTGCCATGGAGAACGCTGGCGCCCAGCGAGGGGTTTTCCTTCAGGAGCAGGGCGGCCAGCTCAGCAATTCCCGCTGATGACCTGCGAGTCCTATATGACTATGGCATCAGACAGCTCTCTCAGCATTTCGACCATCCGTTTTCTGTCTTTTGAAGAGACTTCCGCGATCAGACATCACAGGATATCTTGTTGCAAGCCGACTCATCTCGTGATTGCGGCATAGATTCCCCACTATGTGGGGGATCGCCTGATTCGATGGAACGCGGTCGCAGAAGGAATCGATGGCGAGCCTAAGAGGAATCCAACGCAAAGCTGGGTTGGGGCTTCTCCAAGCCGTAAAACAAGGCTGCGAGCAGTTGCCGCATGGACTCAAGAGCATAGTCGTAGAACAACGCTCTCATCCGCTCCCACAGCAGGCGTTTACTGCCCAGTTTGGCCCATACCGTTTGAAACAAGGCACAACAGAGCTGCTGGGTCTGATCCACCAAAAACGCCAGCATCATCAGCATGGCAAACACGACTGAGAGATTTTGTTGGCCATGACCGTAATTGTGCTCGAAGTGGTAGCCTTGATTTTTCAGGGTATTAAACGTCTCATTTTCAATCTTCCAGCGGGCTCGTCCGCCCCGCATGAGACGAAAGACGTTGCGCTGGTTCACTCGCACGTCCGTCACCCAGCTAAAGTGTTGGACCTTGTCCTTGCCACTCTCCCAGTACTCAATGAAATTGACCCGCACGCCCGCATTCGATTCATTGAGCGGCACGTCATTGACAAAGCGAAAGCGATGCACAAGCCCCGCGGTGCGGTCATGGCGTGTATAATAGGTGACGCGCCCGGCTTGCTCAGCCACCTGCACCTGATGGAACAGAAAGGCATGATCGCCTTCTTTGACCCCGAGAATATAGTGAAGGTGGTGGGCTTGTAGGGTCTCGATATGAGGGGCATTGGCACTCAGGCTATCTTCAGTGACGATAAATTTGAGGTGCGGGTGGTCCTGACGCAACTTGGTCATGAACCGTTTGGCGGCATTGCGCTCACAATCATTTTTGTCCGTTCCATCTTGTTTCACGATGGGTTCAGGCATCAAGGGAATCACTTCACGGACATCCGGATGGACAATTGCCGCGCCCAACATCTGGTGATAATACGTCACGCTACCGTTACGGTGGGTCTTTTGCAGACATGACGCGCAGTGAATCATCTTGGAGGAAAAATAACCCGTACCATCGAGGGACAGCAAGTAGTGGTCATCAAGGAACACCATCGGTTCAAGCGCCTTGCCTCGCTGGAGTTGCCGAAAGACACTCTTGAATAATGGGTGTAGGGACTCCGGGGACACCGGATCGAGTATCTCCCGCATCTGCGTGTCGCAAGGAACGCGCTCGATGCCGTAGATCGTCCTCAAATTGCCCTCTGCCCGTTGCTTGTCAAAGGCGAGCAGCGAAGGCGATTTGAGAGAAAACATGGCGAACGCCGACATCAGCACATCGGTGAAGGAAAGCTCCGCCTCGCCACCGCGCTGATCCGGCAGGTTGGCGAAGCCAGTGCGAACCAAGCGAAAGAGCGCATCGGCGGAGAGATGCTTGCGTCCTTGAGGGGCAACGATGGCCATGGCAAACCCCGTCTTGAGAACCTCAAATCGTTCCAGTGAGAGGGGTATTGTCGCATTGATGTTTACGAAAAGGCAACCGGGATATCGCGGTGGTTACTGGAGTTTGTCGCTCTCCGGGAATTGCTGCGGCCAGCTCATGGTTGCGGCCGAAGGATCGGTCGAGGCCGGAGCCGTGAACGTCATTGGGCTGAAGCCTGTGGTGTCCGACACTCCTCTGTCCTTGGCCGTGATCAACTACGTGCGCGAGACGGGCGAGAGTCTCGTGGTGGGCAACGGGTGCGCCGACGAGCGGTTTGCCAATGACCCCTACATTGTCTCGACCAAGCCACGCTCGCTGATGTGCGTGCCGATCATCCAGCACGGTATGCTGGGCGGGATTCTCTACCTGGAGAACAATCTTGTCCCCGATGCCTTTACCGCTGACCGGGTGGAAATGCTGCGTGTACTCTCGGTTCAGGCCGCCATCTCCCTGGAAAACGCCAAGCTGTATGCCGATGTGAAGCAGGAGGTGGTCGAACGGCAACGGGCCGAGGAGGTGCTACGCGCCGTGACGGAAGGCACGGCCTCCGTAACCGGGGACGACTTTTTTTATTCACTAGTGCGTCATTTGGCCTCTGCTCTCCAAGTTCGCTATGCCTTCGTCGCGAAGTGTATCGATGCCAGAAAGGCCAGAGTGCGGACCCTGGCGTTTTGGCAGGGAGACCACATTGGCGACAACATCGAATACGATGTCGCCGCAACCCCGTGCCTGGAAGTCCTGGACGGGGCGGTGTGCCACTACGCCGACAACGTATGTGCCCTCTTTCCGAATGATCGCGACCTGTTCGAATTGAACGCAGAGAGCTACATGGGGCTCCCCGTCCTCAATGCGGCTGGTCAGGTCATCGGTCACCTCGCCGTCCTGGATGACAAACCAATGCCGGAGGACGCGCGGGGCCTAGCGGTGTTGAAAATCTTCGCGGCCCGTGCCGGTGCCGAATTTGAGCGCCTGCAAGCTGAACAGGAGCTGCACCGGGCGCTGGCAGAGGTAGAGACCCTCAAAGACCGTCTGCAGGAGGAGAACGTCTACCTGCAGGAGGAGATCCGCCGGGAGCACAACTTCGAGGAGATGGTCGGTCGCAGCCGTGCGTTGCTGGAGATGCTGCAAAAGGTCGAGTTAGTCGCTCCCACGGACTCCACTGTGCTTCTCTACGGCGAGACGGGCACCGGCAAGGAGCTCGTCGCCCGTGCCCTCCACGACCGCAGCGCCCGCAAAGAGCGGCCACTGGTCAAAGTGAACTGTGGGGCGATCTCCGCCGGCCTGGTGGAGAGTGAGCTGTTCGGCCATATGAAAGGGGCGTTCACCGGCGCTCTGGAACGCCGTATCGGCCGCTTTGAGCTAGCTCACGGCGGCACCATTTTCCTGGATGAGATCGGCGAGCTGCCGCTGGAGACCCAAGTGAAGCTGTTGCGTGTCCTCCAAGAGCAGGAGTTCGAGCCGGTGGGCAGTAGCCGCACGGTGCGTGTGGATGTGCGGGTCATCGCCGCAACCAACCGCGACTTGGAAGAAGCCGTTCGGACAGGTCGCTTCCGCTCGGATCTGTTTTATCGCTTGAATGTGTTTCCCATCCAGGTGCCGCCGTTGCGGGTGCGGCGCTCGGATATTCCGCTGCTCGTGATGTTCTTCCTGTCGCGTTTCGCCAAGAAGCTGGGGAAGAAAGTTGAGGCGGTGCCACAAGGGATCATGGACCTGCTCACCGCGTATGATTGGCCTGGGAATATTCGTGAATTACAAAACCTCATCGAGCGTGCGGTGGTGCTGTCACAAGGTCCAGTCCTTAGGCTGGATCGCGCCCTGCTGCCGGCGGTCGCCTTGGACGCCGTCACGACGCCCCCTGAGTCTGTGGGTGATGCCCCTGGCAAGCCTGGCCGAGACCGTGCAGGCAGGATTCCATCTACGAGCTCGGTGCCTGGAGATGCTCTGACCCTCGAAGAGGTCGAAAGGCACCATATTCTCAGAGTGCTGCAACAGACACGAGGGGTCATCGAAGGGCCGAAAGGCGCCGCCAAAATCCTCAACCTGCATCCTAATACTCTGCGTAGTCGGATCAAGAAACTAGGGATCAAGCATTCCGACTACGACATATCGTAGCGCATCCACGACATATCGTAGTACTGCCAATATACCGCTCCCCAGCTCTACACTCAGCAGCGCTCGCAGGTCGACCGCTCGCATGTTCCCTCAGATCGAAATACCTGTATGTTCAAATGGATGGCTAAGCACACGCTCGATCACGATGAAGGGCATGATAGTTGCTCCAGTCTGGTTAGCGAGATGTCACACATCGCATCTCTCGCACAGCGTTTGGCTAACTTTCAGATGTCCATTACGGTTTATACCGACGAACGAGGAACTCGAAAGTGCTCAGGATTTCATTAGTCGAAGCACTGGATCAGGCTGTCACGATACGGTTGGAGGGGCAGGTACGAGGTCCCTGGGTGGATGAACTGCGCCAATCGTGCGAACAGTGGCTGGCGAAGGGGAGCGCGCTACACCTCGATCTGAGCGATGTATCATTCATTGACATGGATGGCGTGGCGCTGTGCCGTGGGCTTAGAGATCGCAAGGTGAGGATTCTACACTGCTCGCCCTTTGTGGCAGAACAATTGAAAAGCTAGGGGTGATGCTTCGAGTCGAGGGTGTGTGATGGTAGACACGGTGAAAGCAGGCTCTGCTACAGCACGATTTGAGTCATACCTGACGCCGATCCTGACGGTTGCCTACGGGACTGCCCTGCATATGACGCGCAACGGCGATGACGCTGCGGACCTTGTGCAAGAGGCAGCGTTGCAGGCATTTCGCGCCTTCGATAGTTTTCAGGAGGGCACGAATTTCAAGGCGTGGTTCTTTCGCATCCTCACGAACCTGTTCATCAATGCCTACCGCAGGCGGCAGCGCGAGCCGGGGATCGATACCCTGTCCGATCTCGAAGATGCCCCGGCGCTGTATCTCTTTAGGCAGACCCGGGAGATGGGCATACATGCTTGGAATGCCGATCCGGCGGCGCTGATACTCGAGAAATTCGAGACGGAACAGGTTTGCCAAGCCATCGCCGCGTTGCCCGAGGACTACCGCATCGTCTCGGCACTCTATTTTATGGAGGAGTTTTCGTATCAGGAGATCGCGGCAATAGTGGGTTGCCCAGTCGGAACCGTGCGGTCGCGCCTCCATCGTGGCAGAAGAATGCTGCAAAAGGCCCTATGGCATATTGCCGAACAGCAGGGCATCATCGCCAACCTCCGCGCTAGCGGGGAATAGGCTGGCGAACAGGGCGATGGCGTTGCATATGCGATACACTTTGTCCTGGACATCTGGCGGGTTCAGCTCTATAAAAGGAGGCGATTATTGCTCAGGCAGATTGGTGAGGTATCATGCAGACCCAGACTAGTCTCTCAGCGCAGCTCACGGCCCGTGAGCGGGGGATCACCACCGCCTTATTGGGCCTGGGGCTCATCATCTTTGCCATTGATGCCTCCAACACCACGCTGATCCTCCCCCAAATCATGACCAGCCTGCGCGTCGAGGTGTACCAGATCCACTGGGTCCTGACCGCTCCTGGCATTGTCCGCACGGTGGTCACTGCTGCCACCGGATGGCTGAGCGGCAGGTTTGGCCCGCGCACACTCTACTTGCTGTGTATCGGGAGCATGACCGTTGGGTCGCTGGGCAGTATGCTCGCCTGGGACTGGGCCCTCCCTGATCTTCTTTCGCATGCTGTCTGGGGCGGGTGGAGGGCTGATCCCGCAGATCTCCCAGGCCATTTTCTACCAAATTTTCCCCCCCGGCCAGCGTGGCATGGCACTAGGATTCGCCTTGATGGGGTGGTCGATTGGCCCAGCGTTTGGCCCCTTCATGGGGGGCAATTTGCTCGCGTTCGCGTCCTGGCGAGTGGTATACGGCATCACCCTGCCCCTCTGTGGCTTAGGATTCATCCTCGCCTGGTGGTGGTTCCCATACCTCCAGCGTCCCGAGCGACGGCGTCTCGATTACTACGGTGCGTTGACCATCACCGTCGTGATCTCCACGCTGCTTATAGCCCTGAGCCAGGGCAATCGCGAGGGCTGGGGCTCGCAGTATATCCTCACCCTCTTTGCCATCGCTGGCGTGGCGGCTGTGGTCTGGGTGGCGGTGGAGCTGTGTCATCCGCAACCACTGGTGGAGTTGCGGCTGTTTAGCTCCGTGCCGTTCATCATGGCGATGATCGTCATGTTCCTGACCACCATGACGTTTCGCGGTACGGGCCCCATGGTGTCAGTCCTACTGCAGCGGCTCATGGGGTTGGAGCCCATGCTGGTGGCCTACGTTCAGATGGCACCCAACCTGGTTTATGGTGCGGCGGTGCTCATTGTCGGGCGCCTCTCCGACCGTGTGCCGGCCTATGTGCTGGTGTTGTCTGGGCTCATCATGTATGCGGCAGGGTTTTTGGGCTATGCCGGGGTCAGCGAGGTGACGACTCTAGCCATGATCACGAGTTTCTTGATGATTCGCTTTATCGCCGAGGCGTTGGTTGTCTCGCCCAATAACCTGGCAACCCTGGAGGCTCTCCCGGAACACAAGGTATATATGGCTACGGCGCTGTCCGGCTTGCTCCGCAGCATCGCCAACGCGGTGGGCACAGCCGTGGCGGCGGTCGTGTGGGACCAGCGCTACAACTACCACCTGCAGCAATATGCCGAGGAGACCCCACTGGATTCTTTCGGCTTCACTGGGGTGCTCAGTAGTTTGCACCACACGCTGCAATGGTCGGGGGAGATCGCAGCGCTGATCCCAACCAAGACCATGGCCCTGATCAGGGATCGTCTTTTCGCTGAAGCCAGCACGGCTGCCTGGCAGGACTTTTTTTGGTTCAATGCGATGGTGGCGATCTTCTGCCTCTTTCCAGCCTTGCCGTTTTGGCGGCGCCGGAAGTATCAGGCCCCGTCCACACTTCCGACAGCAGCCGGATCAGGCCAGAGTGCCGGGGCGAGCAAAGGTGACCCCAAGTCCTAAGGGTCACGTCGCGACCATCCCGACCCATACCATTCCTAGAGGGTGGGGGAGCGAGGCCACTGGAGCGGACTTCGCTGTAAATGGGCAAGCTGCAGCGGCCAACTCTCGGTCTCAGAGTTGATTCCGCTCCTGACTGGCAAGGGGCTGCTGAAGGCGTCTAGAGAGGCAGGGTAGTGATGCCAAGCGGCTGACCCGATCCCTGGCTTGCCAATATTGCACGCCTGGAAGTGACTGGCCGGCGGCTAGCCGCGGCTAGCCAATGACGATGAGGGAGGATAGCATGGCGCGGATACCACTGGCAATGCGTGACAGCGTTCCCGAGAAGCAACGAGCTGTCTTTGATGCACTCGTCCAACAACGTGGCAATGTTCCCAATGCCGGTCCGCTTGCCATCATGATCCACGTCCCTGAGCTGATGCAGCGGGGCGAGGATTTTCGGGCTTATCTGCGGGGCGACGACTCCTGTCTGCCGCTGAAGATCCGGGAGTTAGCGATGATTCTCACGGCACGGGAGCTGGACTGCCAGTTCATCTGGAACGCTCATGCCGCTTTAGCCCGTCAGGCAGGAGTCCGGGATGCCATTGTTGACCATTTGCGTGACAAGAAAGAGGTCACAGGTCTAACCCCCGATGAGGCAGCCGTGGTGAACTATGGGCGAGACTTCTTCCGCACGCACCGAGTCAGCCAGGCCACCTTCGATGCGGCCCTCGCACAATTTGGCGTCCGGGGCTTAATTGAGCTCACCAATCTCATGGGGTATTATGCGCTCCTGGCCTTTAACGTCAATGCCTTCGGGGTCGAACTTCCGGTAGAGATCGGCGAAGCTCCGCTGCCGGTCTAGAATAGAAAGGCACACACATGCCCGTCGCACAGCTCCCTGGCGATTTACAGATGTATTACGAAGATGATGATTTTACCGATCCGTGGACTACGCCGGAGACGGTCATCCTCCATCATGGGAATGCCAAGAATTCTCGACTGTGGTATGCCTGGGTCCCCTTATTAGCGCGAGATTACCGCGTGATTCGGGTGGATGCACGGGGGTTCGGCCGATCGTCGATCCCCGCACCGGGGTACCACTGGTCGTTAGAGGGGTTCGCTACGGATCTGATCCATCTCATGGATCAGCTGGGCATTGACAAAGCGCATGTGGTGGGGGAAACTATTGGCGGTACCATTGCCCTGCAGTTTGCCTATCAATTTCCCAACCGCCTGTATACGTTTACCACAGCTACGTCGCCTTACAAATTTCGCGGCGTCCAGTCCTATCTGGATTACCACAATCTGGTAAAGGAACAGGGCGTCGAGGCCTGGGTGCGGCAAACGGCAGACCGGCGTTTAGAACCGGGCAAATCGGACCCTCAGCATAGTGCGTGGTATGTTCAACAAATGAGCCAGACGGCACAGCATGTGGTGCTGGAAACCCTGGCATATTTGGCGACCGTCGATTTAACGCCGATCCTGCCGCAGATCACCACGCCAGCGCTCGTGCTGGTGGGGGAGGGCAGCACCATGAACACGTCGGATCGGACCCGCAGCCTGGCCGAGCTGTTGCCAAAAGGGCGGTTGGTCGAGGTGCCAGGGGCAAGTGGGTATGTGCAACATTCGGCCCCAGCCCAATGCGTGGCCATCTGGCGAGACTTCGTGAAGACGGTCGGGTAAATACCGTCAAACCATTGACCCATCTGTGTCACCGTCGGTCAACAGAGCACATTCAGGGACCATCGCGAACGAGACAGGACTTTTATCTCTGACAGCCCTATGGCTACCTTGAAGCGCATCACAATCTATACAGATGGCGCTTGTCTCGGGAATCCTGGTCCGGGCGGGTATGGGGTCGTGTTGCTGTACGGGGATCACCGCAAAGAGTTGTCGGGAGGGTACCGGCTGACCACGAATAATCGGATGGAGCTGACCGCGGCCATCAAAGGCTTGGCGGCGTTAAAGAAGCCTTGCGAAGTAGAGCTCTTGAGCGATTCAGAGTACGTGGTGAACGCGGTCGAGAAGGGTTGGGCGCGTCGCTGGCGAGCGAACGGTTGGTATCGCTCGAACAAGCAATTGGCTGAAAATCGGGATCTCTGGGAAGAACTTCTCAGACTCTGTGAGAGACACCGAGTGCGTTTCAAGTGGATCAAAGGGCATGCGGGTCATGCAGAGAACGAGCGCTGCGATCGGCTCGCGTTCCAGGCCGCGCAGCTGCCGAACTTGCCCGCAGATAAAGGATATGAAGGTTCCTCTGCGGCTTCGCAGTAGGCTAGGCTATCGAGCACCGCTGTAGGGCCTGTGGAAGTCCCGGTGAACCGTATGCCAGCCCTCGCTCTTGCCTCCTGTCGTTGGAGGCAGAGCATACCATAAACCGCAATAAACTCTATTCGTGAGTCAGCGATGATGGCATATGCCGCCATCATCGCGTACCAGTCCTGCCCAGACGCGGTGCCACGATATCAGTCAACAAAGCCCCACATCAGCTCTGACGGTATTGCCGCACGAAGTCCTCATTGAAGCTAATCCCAAGACCGGGCCGTTCACTAAGAACGTGTTCAGGCAATTTGAAGGATGGCCAGCGGCTTCTCATCAGTTTTCGCCAACAACTTCCCATGTCCGGGGTGGCTATTAGCAGACACCCCCCTGGCCGCAATCGCTCCAATAATGCGCTTACGAAATCCTGACGGTGATAGACGTGCTCAATGACATGGGTGGCAATTGCACAGTCGAACCGTTCAGGTTCCCTGATCGCTTCAATTCCGCCCCAATACACCTGATCAGCACGCGATCGAGCCTGTTCAACAGCTCTCGCGGAAAAATCGGTTCCAATCCTGCGCTTGAAATAAGGGCGCGCTTCATCGAGCAGATAACCATAGCCACAGCCAATTTCCAGCAAGTCCTCGCCCGTTTTGCCACGTGCGGCCAGGGTCTGGAGCAATCTCCTGAACGTCGCTCGCAGCGCCGGCTCTTGTGCCGCATAGTTATTGTACCCCTGTTCCACTCCTGAGAAATAATTATCCTGCAGGTAAGGCGACAGCATGGCTTGTTCGATCGGAGGTGGTGATAGAAAACACATGCCGCAGCGACAACACGATTTAACGCCATAGGGTGCGAAACGCTTACCTTCGTATATCACGCGGTCATCAACACTCCCGTATAATGGACAGACGGGGAATTCGAGATCAACAGAGTTCATCGGTTCTGCTCCATTGTTTTACTATATCTCACTATGGGACTTGCAACATAGAAATACAGCTCGCGTGAATCGTTAGGTGCGTTCACCTTAGCGATATCCGTATGGAAATTCAGCACGACTGTTGATTCACCATCTACATCGAAATTTAGTCGATAGCGCGAGGGACGGGTTTCAGAGCTCAGCGACCACTGGGCACTACCAGCGGCGACATCTATCGTGCCAGAGGCTTCCGATGCAATATCAAACTCGAATTCACCGCTTCGCTTATGATTGGAGAAGTTCTTGATTATTATCTCACTATTATTTGTTGACCACCTGAAAGGCACGCCTTGAGGATTTATCTCTGCCCCATAAAAGCCCCGTCCCCAGGACAAAGCAATACCATTTATCCAGGCATCAACGTGACCGCGAAATTCTTCAGGTGACTCGTTAGATTTAACGTTTTCCATCTCCTCGTGCAGATCGACAATTACGTGGCGATTATCTGACAGCACGACCCTTCCACCAGCGGCCAACAATCCCGCTATCAATTTAGCACCACGATCCTTATACCCAAACCGGTCAATCCAAATGGCCAAAAAACCAGAGTAAATAGCCGCCTTCACCAAAGCATCCCCCTCAAGTTTTGATATCCGATCTTGCCATGCACGATGACGTTGCGAAAAGGATGGCCAACTCCAGCGCATGCGGCTATCGGACCAGAGAAATGGGCGCAAATGGTCATAAGATTCCATATTCTCATGAATGCTATTGATTGGAAAGCCGGTTATGGGCAACTGAATCGTAGACACGCCATTCGGGTAAAGACGTTTGAATCGATCAAGGAGTGCTTTTTCAGCGTGATACCTCGCAATATCGTTATTCTGAGAGAGTAGCAAGACCGAACGATCGAGCAGCTGATCGTATAAGCTAAAGCAAGCCACCAGAGACATGGGGAGCAACAACTTCCAATTGGCGCGCCCGGAAAACGTGCACCGATACCTTTCGATGAACAACCCCAACCCGGCAAGTGAAAAGAAAGAAACAAAGACTGTGAAGCGATTATAAGCCCTTATGTCCGGAGCAACCGCAAGGTTAAATATGGCACCAAACCCACCAACTGTGATCATTAGCAGAGCAAAAAACGTCAACGCTGCCAATGAATGCAGCGTTCCTGCGTGGGCGCCGGCGGCGTCCACTTTAACAAGTTGCAATGAGATCAAAAGCAGCAAGATAAAACCAGCCGTCCCCACCAGACCTAAGCGAGCCGTCACGTTCTCATTTTCACCAGGATAGCCTGCCAGCGCGTCGGCCTTTCCCCAATCACCAATAATCGGGACCGGATTGTCCTTATGGGGCACGATCATTCGTCTAATTTTCGCGCCGTATCCTTCCGCCTCCAACGGATACTTATAATCCATCTCAGGCGGCTTCCTATACTTATACCAACTATAAAAGGTTGGCGATAAATTTATCGCCGTCGCGCCGATGATCAACACAATTGCTACCGCCGCAACGTTTACTGTCTTACTGGAACGATGATTCACATAACCATATATTGCGGCAAAACCGAACAACAGCACGGAGAAAAAACTGAAATAGATATAGTTGAAGCCTTGCGCGAGGCATGCCGCATACGTTACGCGGCGTATCCATTGTCCATTGCCGATCCGCAGGCCAGAGGCTATATAAACCGCCAACAGAGAAAGGAAGGGAACAAGGTAATAGACAAGATTCAGATGATTAACATTCCTCAGTAAGGCGAATGGTAAAAAGGCATACAGAACGCCAGCGCCTAGGGAAATGATCAAATGGATTCCGAAGAGTCTCAGAGCTACTGCTGCCGACCAAGCGGAAAGCACCAGGGTAAACAACCAGAAAAGATTAAGCACCAGACCCGGCTCTGAGGTGAAAAGCGAGATGCCTTTCATGATGAGCCAGTCGAAACTGGTCATTAATGGGAATGCCACAGCGCTCATTCCGTACGGGGCCGACAGCTGCGGAATATCCCACGACCAACCGTTGAGAAGAATTCCTTTGATGAACATCAATATAATTACAGTGTCACCGCCATAGTGAAACGGAATGCGCAAATCATAATGACCTAGACGAAATGCAATAAAGGCAACACCAAGAACAAATACCGCCTGCAGTGCATACAAAACTCCTTCCCTATATTTCCAATTCTTAGTCAGTTTGTTCCAGCCACAAAATTGCATAAATCTCCCCGGCTCATGCGTAGTCACCGTGCAACATGCGGTGATCATCACATGATCGACTTCCCCATTACCTACTTGCTGGACGATAACAGCTGCACCATCTGCCTGGAGCGCCACCTCCACCCGGATGGCTTGAAATGACCGCACTGCGGGAGCACGGATCGACGGCTATTCCGCGCACAAGGCCACTTTCCGGCCTACCGCTGTCGGGTCTGCGATGGCTACTATACCCTGCTGACCGATACCGTCTTCGAGAAGACCCGTCAGCATCCGGCTACCCTGGTGCCGTTGCTGCGCGGGATTGCGAAGGGCGAGCCCACGGCCCGCCTGGCACGCGAGTTGAGGCTGTCACGCAAACAGCTTCATACCTGCGGCAGCGCATCCAAGCCAACCTGAACAATACCGCGCCGACTGATGTCATGCCGGGCACCGCCTTTGAGGCAGACGAGCTGTACCAGAACGCGGGGAAAAAAAGCACGCCACATCTTGACCCTGAGGATCCGCCCCGTCGGCGTGCCAATAAACGGAGAGGGCATGGGACGTACGCGAACGACCGTCCGCCCATCATCAGTATCATCTCTCGGGACACGGGCGAGCAGCGCTTCTGGGTCTGCAACCACGCGACGAAACAGACCTGCCACGACCTGCTCGCGGAGAACATCCCGGCCGGCGGCACCATGCTGTACACCGATGAATGGCAGGGCTATCACGGCAGCCACGCCGCCCACGCTACCGTGGGCCATCGCACCCATGAATGGGCACGGGATGATGATGGGGATGGCCGACGCCAGGTCCACTGCTATACTTGCGAAGGGGCCGGCGCGTCCTTCCGGACCTATCTGCGCGCCTTCCGGGGCGTCCGTAAACAGTACCTGCACCTCTACGTGGCAACGTATGAAGCCATGGTCAATACGAGGTGGGTCACACCCGATCTCATCCAACGGATGTGCGTCGCTAACCGGTCATTGCACTCTGACTACACATGAGCCAAAAACGACAGGTCTCCGATATGATCATGCGACTTTACACTCCTGGAGGCGTTTGCGCATGCATTGCACGATCGAACGCTTCATCTGAGCTTGTGCGGTTTGCCACATGATTTTGCGTTTGAGGGTAAACACACCAACCCGGGCCAACACAGACTCTGCTGGTTCAGTCGCAGTGGCCAATCTCCAGCGCCACGGGAGTGCGTGTCACCAGCGGCATGGACGCAGTCTCTCTGGCGTTCGAACGTTGTATGTAAGCCCACTTCTCCGCCCGTTTTTGAGCTAACCAACCGAGTCAATATAGGGAAACCGCTAGGGGGCCTGTGGATTTCGAGAGCCTGGCCCATCATCCCTTCACACATCATCTAGAGGTATTCGGAGTGTCTCGTCCGGCCGCAGGTGCGCTCTCTCGATCTGCGCCGACACTGCCTGTTGTAACTCCCTAAGGGTGGTAGTCTGCTGCTGGTGCAACTTCCCAATATGGCTCGTGACTGCCTTGCGTATTGCCTCAAGGGTTGCAGCTTGCTGCTCTATACTCTGTTGCTGGCGGAATCCTCCCGCCTGGTCCCACATATACGAGACCATACGGGGCGTTGGCAGACCACTCCAACCATGCATGGCTGTGCCCACCCGTATTGCCAGCTCATACGCTGCAGCCTGTGGGCTGAAACGCTGCGCATCAGCGACGAAGTCTATAAGAGCTTCGGCGTACATCTCAGGTCGATGGTGTTCTTCGAGAAAGCGGCGGCCCTCATCCCCCATCTCCGAAAAGCGGTCTGGATCAGCGATAAATGCATTGAGATGTCTTTGAATATCCAGAACCTCATGCTCACTGCGCACGAACGCCACAGCGTTTTCAGGGAGTTTGGCATACCAGGCTACCTGGCTCACCAGCGTGGGGAGAGCATGATCCCAGATTTGGAGTTGGCTGAACGAGGATTCCCCCATTGTGGGATTGCGCAAGTTGACAGCCAGATGCGCAGCCGCCAGGGCTGAATCAAGTTCTTCTGCCGGCACAAAGCCATGCAGTTTCACGACTCCCTGGAGGCCGAGCGTTTGAATCTGAGTGCGAACGTACTCACGATCCCAGACCTGCCCATAAATATCCAAGCGAAACAAATCACCATCAGGGAGCGTGTTTAAGGCCTGTAGTAAGGAGTCGAGTCGGCGATTCACATTGAGATACCCAAAGATGATGATACGATAGGGTGGCCCTCCAGTCTGGCCTCCCCCAAATTTTGGGCGACTGCTGTGCGAACGCGGTGAGGGAGCATACGGCAAGGGCACATACGCTACTGGGCAAGCATTCTCCTGCCTTTGACCAACCAAGCCTTCCTGCGTATGGACGAGCACACCTAAAGCCCCTTGCACCGCTAAAGCGGTGAGAGGATAGTGCTCGCTCATGTACATGGTGGAGAGCTTGCCATTCCAGAAGGCCTCGGCGGCCAGGCGTCCCTCCCAATCATAGTGCCTTTCCATATGAGCCAGATATTCGTCACGAGCATGCCAATGACCCCAAAACAGTCCAGCGAAGAGGTGCTGCAAACTCAGGTCATGGAGGACAACTATACCCTGATGGCTGCGGCTGACTTGCCATATAGCACCATGCGCCAAGGGGTTGTTGCCGATATGATAGATACTCATATCGCTGCGATTGAGCTCTGCCCAGGGCATGTGTTCGGGTTGGTAATACCGCACCGTTGCATACTTCTCCAGCATTGGGTCCCATTCGGTTTGGTCCGTCCATAAAATGATCTCAGCCCGCCCTGCCAGAGCGGGAAGCAACCCCATCGTGTACTGGGCAATACCTGTTCTGGCCGGTGGCAACGGGGAAAACCAATTCAATTTCATGATAGTAGCCTCTTGACCACGTCGGTCCAGGAGATGTTCAGAGCGAGATAACGCGCCCGTCCGGCTTCCCCCAGCTCCTTAGCCCATTGACGGTCGCTCCAGAGCGCGTCCATCGCACTAGCTAACCCTTCCGGGGTCGGTTTGGCAATCAAACCGGTCTGCTCGTCACGTATGAACTCCAACGGCCCGCCAGAGTCCTCACAGGTAATGACTGGCTTGGATGCGAGCATGGCCTCCAGGGTTACATACCCGTAATCCTCGTCGAGCGATGGGAAAATGATACCTCGCGCATGTGCGTAGCACCGGCACTTCTCCTCCTCGGTCACGTGTCCCAGCCATTCCACACGGTGCTCTACGTTGAGCTTCAATGCGAGCAACCTCAGTTCGTCTGCATAGAGCGGAGAGTCAGCGGTGCCCGCCAAGCGCAGTCGGATGGGGTGACGTGTTTGGGCCATGGCTTCGAGCACCAAGGACTGACGCTTGACCGGGGCAAGTCGACTGGGAAAAAACAAATAGTCCTCAGCCTCAGCGCAATAGAATTGTTCGGCGTGCTGCGGCGGGTGGTAGAGGGGGACAGATTCGATCCCGCAATATTTCTTGAGCCGATCAGAGACAGTTGCAGCAATGGTGAAGATTCTTTGGGCTTCGGGGATGCATTGCCGATCCGCTTGATGAATCGCGCTACGGATTTTCGAACTATTAGGAAACTGACTCAGGTCGTTCAAGGGATGATCCCAGAGTTCATAAGCCGCCTTATGCTGATGCAAAATCCAGAGAATTTTATGGGTATGCGGAATGAGGTAGGCCGGAAATTTCAGTCCAATGACTCGATCGACAGCCCCTCCGCTACTTTCCGTGAGGTCGAGTAGACGACAAATCAACATATGGTCCAGAATCCGTTCCGGGGGATACCATTTAAATGGTATGGTGACAATCTCTGCCTCATGGCCCTGCGCCTGCAAGACTTCTCGTAGCCCCTCAGCCAGTATTTCCGCCCCTCCACGCACAAACGGTACTTGCACCGTGGCAATGACAATCCTCAAGGCTTACACCCTCCGACCCACGATGGCATAATCCATCGGACCATAAAAATACTCATTAAAGCGCTGGGCAACCTCCGTGCTCTCCCTAACGGGACTGATCTCTGGCGGGTGCAGATATAAGATTTCGACGCGACATAAGCCCCTGGCTTCGGCGAGAAATTGCACCGTTAGGCTAGGGAGGGGATTACGATGGGTTGGGTCAAAATAAAAATTACAGCTTCCCATCAGGACATTCTGTGGATTTGGCGTCTCAAAAACTGCCAATCCACCTGGCTTTAGTACACGAACGGTTTCATCGAGCGCGTTAATTAGGATGTTGAACGGCAAATGCTCGATAATGTGGAAACCTGTGACCCCCCCCATAGACGCGTCTGGTAAGGTGCGGAGGTAGGCGATAATATCGCCTTCTAGGACTGCAAGCTCACGTTTCCTGCATTCCTCAACCAAAAGAGGGTTGATATCTAAACCTCGAGCCCGCAGCCCCTCCTCCTGGAGGAGCTCCAACCATTCGCCACGTCCGCATCCTAGGTCTAGAATGGGCATCTCATCAGTGCCAAGGCCTGCTTCCTTTATGAGAGGGAGATATACCCTACACCGCTCCTTGATATCTTCACGAGTACCACGGAAGTGATCCTCAAGAGATACGTAGAGCGCTTCCAGGGGACGATCTTCCTCAGCCATCATCACTTGTAATTGTTCTTGACTAAATGGTTCAGGCAGACGTTTTCTCGCTTCTTCAAGAAGGAGAGTGATCCGGCGCTCTTGCAGAATGAGCTGCGTTTTCTGTTGCACAAGGCGTGCATCCCGCTCTCCTAAGGCATCGTGCAATTGCTGTCCTAGCCGCTCGACCTGTCCTACGACCATGTCGCGCAAGGCCTGTATGGCTGTGTCCTGCTGCTGCCCTAGCCCCTCGACCTGTCCCACCACTGTTTCCCGAAACGCCTGAAAGGCCGACGCCCGCTGCTGCCCTACCTTTTCAATCTGCTCGGCCATCTCCGTTCGCAGCTTCTGTAGCGTCTGGCATGCGGCCTCCTGCTGCGCCGCCATCTCCGTCCGCAGCGTCTGGCACGTGGCCTCCTGCTGCCCGGCCATCTCCGTCCGCAGCGCCTGTAATACGGCTTCCTTCTGCCCGGCCATCTCCATCCGCAGCGTCTGGCACGTGGCCTCCTGCTGCCCGGCCATCTCCGCCCGCAGCGCCTGTAGCGTCTGGTAGGCGGCCTCCTGCTGCTGGTCTATCACCTTACCATGCTCCCAGAGGGCCGAAACAACATGGGTATTTGCGGTATTGTATATTACTTGTCGCTCTAAAATGGGTGTGAGCAACCTTCGAAGGAGCCTTTTGGCAAAGATGATGGGCCACCCAAGAATTTTACGATGAGAAGTGAAGTGAATATTGTAGATGTCATAGCAACTATGGAGGGAGGCGAGGTCGACGGCCCCCTGGCCATTTGGGGGGGTACTAGCGATCTCTTCGAGGGATAATTCCTTTCCACGTTTCCAGATCGTCTCTCGGAAGAGCTCTACGATCCCTTCTACGTCAATCTGCGGCCCACTATCCATAACATCTCCTCGATTTTCCGGCCATGCTTTCCCGGCTGACGTCTCAATTCTGGAGACTCCCAGCGGCTCGCGTGTCTTCAAATTGATTAATGAATGGGCAAGAATAATACCATACATTTGGGTAAATTCAGAGATACAGCTCGTCTTCCTCCTGAGGTTCGGATATAAGCGTAGCCATGAGCGGCAAGTCTAAACTTCACTGACATTCCCTGCTGTATTCCGAAGCTTAGTACTATGTTGAAAATACAGCATTATGCAGCTGGTACCGGTTCGAGGCGAGCACTCTCGGCGTATAGATCGGGCCAGAGCGGATCGCGATCGGGGTTGTGGAACGATTCCACCGTCAGGCCGTTGGGGGGGAGGCTGCCACCAGGTGGCCGTGAATCTGGGGATCATGGTGCGGTGCGATGTCGACGTGGTACATGCTGCACATGCCGGCGATCTTGCGCCATTCAGTGATTCCCCCGTTCTTCGTACCGTCGAACTGCAGGATATCGACGGCGCGCTGCTCAATGAGCTCGCGCGCCTCGAAGCGCGTATGGGCGCTTTCGCCGCTGGCCAGGGGGAGATGGGTATTCTGCTTCAGGATGGTCAGCGCCCGAATATCGTCATACCACTGGATGGGTTCTTCAATCCACCGGGGCTGGCAGTCGGCAAAACGCCGCGCGGCATCGATGGCGGTCTTCACATCCCAGGCACGATTGGCGTCCAGCATGAGGTTGATGTCGTCCCCCAGCGCCTGGCGTAGCGCTTTGACCCGCGCCACGTCTTCATCCAGCGTCGTCCCGCCGACCTTGATCTTGATGGCGCGATAGCCGGCTTCGACATACCCTTGACACTCGGCGACCAGCTCGGGAATGCCTCGGCCCTCAGTGTAATAGCCGCCGGTGACATAGGCGGGAACCTGATTCGTGTAACCGCCCAGGATACGGAATAATGGCAACCCCGCCTGTTTGCCGACGAGGTCCCATAGGGCAATGTCGATCGCGGCGAGGGCGACTTCGAGCTGCTCGCGACTGATGCCCCACACCTCCCAGGCGGAGCGCCGGGTGTGGGTGATAGAGAAGAGCTTTTGCCAGAGGTATTCGGGTCGCAACGGGTCTTCGCCGATCAGCAGCGCTTGCAACTCGGTCTGGATAAGCTTGGCAGCGGCTAGCGGCGGTCCTCCGTGCCCATCGCCGAGGCCAACCAGTCCGTCATCGGTATGCACCTTGACGATTAACTCGCTCACGGCCTTGCCACCCCCCATCGCTTGCAACGAGGTCCAGAAGCTTGCTTTCACAGGCACGGAGATGGCCGTCGCTTCAATCCCGGTGATTTTCATTGTTCCCTCTCTTTTTTCTAGGCGCAGCTGCCATGAGGCGGCCGGCTACGACTTGTCCTTGTCCCCGCCTGGGATACAGAAGCTCGCGACAGCGGCAGCGACGAACACTAACGCAAACACGACAAAGCAGTCCTGAAAGGCCACGACAAGCGATTCCTGGCTCAGATAGCGACTCAGCACCGCCTCGGCTTTGATCTGTAGGAGCCTCCCGACGTCTCCGCCGCGTTGCAGTATCGCTTCCAGCGTGTGCTGTATCTCATCCACGCCAGCTGCGGATGCGGCGAGATGCTCGGCTCCTGTGAGGTGGTGCACATAATGCCAGCGTTCGAGCAGCACCCCAGCCAGGGCAATGCCGCCCATCCCGGAGATTTGCCGGGTGATATTCAGCAAACCTGAAGCCGCGCTGATCTCCTCGCGGGCCAGCGTGTATAATCCCAACATGATGAGGGGTGGGAAGACAAAGCCGAGGCCGGCACGCACGATCAATGACCACACGAGGGTCATCTCCTCGGTCTGGAGACCCATCCAGGCAAACCAATACGTCGACGCTGCCGCCAGGAGGAAGCCGAGCACCAAGAAGAGGCGGGGATTGAGCTGGTCGCACAATGGTGGTATCGAGAGCGAACAAGAACCCACCGAGCATATTCGTCCATGTCACCCACCATTTATAGGACGGCCGCGGGGCGAATGTATGATAGCCGGTTGCCGATGGGCGTGGTGTGGTTCGCACCGCCTTTTCCACAGGTTTTCCCTTTGCGAAGAATCTGGAACCAATCCTACCATAATTGTCGCATGCTGCCGCTGATTTTTCGCCCAGCCCGGACAGAGAGGATTTGGTGGAGTCTTGGCTGGTACAGAACGCTTGTCGCGAAGGACTGGAAAAGCATCGCGATTAAGAATATAGTTGCCAAGGAGGATGTCAGTGTGTAATGTCACACCTTAAGACATTGCGATATGCCTGGATGGACCTCATCCACGAAGGGCGTGATGACGAGTTGCAGTGGTGTCTGACGTATAGACCACATGGCCAGCGACGCTGGGTTGGCAGCAGGGGAGGAGACAAACCATGTATCGACGCGTGCAATATGCTGACGAGATCGAACCTCTGGTGCAGTTTATTGAGGAAACCGCTCCAAGCGAAATTATCGAGCAAACGTTGGGGAAGCTCCGCGCTGGCGTGCCTATCAAAGCCATGCTCACCGCGTCGGCTCTGGCGGTGACACGCTCATCAGACCTACCCCCAGGTCATCACGGCGGCCCCTTGCATCCGCTCGTGGGCATTCATGCCATCCGGCACATCGCCGAGCGACTGTCAGGAGAGGACCGTTTTCTGCCCATCCTGCAACATGTCGCTCTCTCGAACAAGCACATTCAGCATCCCGGCATGGGACCATACATGCTGCCGGACTTTGAGCCCATCGACGCAGGCGGGGTCGAAGCCACCAAACGCGCCTTTCTCGGGGCGGTCGACCGTGGGGTGTACAACCAGGCCGATCACTCTTTTCTGTGGCTCTGGGACAATATTCCGGCGGTCGAGGCGCTGGATTTGTTGTTGACGGTCGCCATTCCCAAGAATGTGCAGGATGATCATTATTTCATCTTTCCGTCCTTCACCTGGAGGGCGGTCGAATGGTTGGGGCGTGAATATCTTCCCATCCTCATGCGGCCTGCCGTGCGCTACGTGACGCGTTTGCCGACGCCGCCGGCCATCCCTGAGTTCGAGGGGCTTCTTGACGAATATCAGCTCCTGACACGAGCGCTGCGGCAGCGCACTGGGAGCGATGAAACACCGGCCATCGGTCACCTCGGTGAGAGCATCGGACAGTGCAACACCTATGCGGAGATCCCGGCGATGCTCGCCAAAGCTCTTGCCGATGGGCTCTCGTTGGAAGGCGCTGGCGAGGCCCTATCGATCGGGGCGGCAAGCTTGTTTTTGCGCTCGCTGACCGGCAATCCAATGGACGTGCACCTGCACACCGGGGTGAATCTCCGTCGCTACCTCGTGCAACTGGACGGCCTGAGCTTGCGCAATAGGCTGCTGGCACTGCTGATGTGGCATACAGGGCCGGAGGTGCGGTCGACGCAGAGGCGTATGGAGCCATCGCCGCAGCCTGATGCAGCGGCTGTGGCGGCCCTTCCTTATCGCACGCAGGACGAACTGCTAGATGCCATGACCGAGAGCGTCTATCACCAGCCACCGACCGACTGGTCAACAGTGGCCAATCTTGGGCAATTGCGGGCAATACCGGAAGTCAAAATCACGGTGAACCTCGCCCAGCAATATGTCAACTTCGGCTACGACGCAACCGCCTTCATTACGCGCTTGGCCGAGATTGCGTGCCACGATAACTTCACTGAGATGCATGCCTTCAAGCACCATCAAGCGGTCGTCGAGGAGTTCTATGCGACCCGTGAGCCGTGGCGCTGGCGCCACCTCGTCGCGGGGGCCCAAGCGGCAGCGATTTCCTTCGGCAAAAATATGGAAATCTACGAGGAAGCGATCGAACTCCTCCACGCCTAGCCTGTCACCTTCCTGCCTGCCGGGAGCTGCAGCATTGATGCTGCGGCTCCTGGGTTCTGTCCGCGAGAAGCGGTTTCCTCACCATACTGATGATTAATCGTCACCCCATCGCAGGGTCGGGGTCTGCGCTCGGGCCAAAAGCCGGCCGTGGACTCTGTTGAGCCACAGTCACGAGGCGATGCAACCGCGTCCATCCCTGTTGCGCCTGACAGCCACTTGCTCTGCTAGGAGCCGCACTCTGCGTCACAGCATGGTCACTGAGTCACGAAGCGCTCCTGCCTCGAACGAGCGCACAGGTGAACGCCTCCTGTCACCATCCCCAGACACGGTTCAGCGTGCCACATCCGCATCAAGGCGACACATGCCGCATCTTATAAAATACGTCTTGCGATATAACCGCGTACGGCCTGGGCCATTTCCCTCATACCACTCATCTCGACCCGATCCTGACAGGACACCATACAAGATCTTGACTGATCCGGAGTGTGATTCCAAGAAAACATTCAATTCCGTCTCATTTTTGAGACTGATCTGATTACTTGTCATAGATGGATAATCGACTATACCTTCATGCACGGAATGTCATGCATCGGTGAAGGTCGCTCGGAGAAAAATATCTCTTTACATATAATTCTGTTGCAAACACCTTTTCATGTGTTATAGTGGACAAGCAGAATGACACTTGCAGAGACAGCGAGGGTGCACATTGGTAGTAGAGGGAGGTGGAGAACATGGACGACCGGAAGATGGCGATAGAGTTTGAAGACATTCCCTTAGAGGAGGCTCGCAAAATGGGGCGTGGACCGCGGATGGATCCCATCCTCTATAACGCCCTCAAGAGCAAAATTTCCTCACTTTCGAATAACGCGGCGCGTATGAACTTGCCACCTGGTGTGAGCCCTGTCACGATGAAGAACCGCATTCTGCGTGTTGCCGGTGAACAGCGTGTACCAGTAACGGTCCGACGCGTACCAGGAGGATTACTATTCTGGCGTTCAACTGATGAAGACATTAAGCAAGCGAAAGAAGTTGCAGCACGTCTACAAGCGGCACAGCAACGACGCCCTGGGTCACGGCCTGGTCGGAGACCGCGGCGTTAAATGAGGCGTTGACAGCGCACGACTTCTCCGGGCAAGCATGATGTTCTCCTCTGGCAGAGTCTGAGCGATCAGCGTAAAGAATGGACTGAGTGGAAGACATGGTCGAGGAGAGCACCAGGGGTGATGGAACACCTAACAAGCTTGGCATTGCAGATTAAAAGAGATCTCTTCCCCCCAGTTTCACTTTCCTCAGACGCCTGACATCACGCAAACGCCCCCCTGTCCGCGAGAGCTGATTGCGGGGCGTCTTGGTTGTTATAAATAAGATGAACATTGGAGGGGCCGCCTGCTTGAAGTTTGAATGATAAATTTAATGAAATTTGAATATTATTAGTATATATTGGAGAGACTAGTGGGGTCCTTGTTCCGCTGGCGAGCGTTACGAAAAGCATTCTGAACGCTAAGGGACACTTTTTGAATGGACTGGTACAGGCAGTTCTTTACCTGCCGTTTCCTGCAGGTGCTTCCTTCCTCGATTGCGCTTTCTTCTTCCCTAGTTTTACAGAGCACCAAATCTCCAAGGCTCCTCTCCCTGAGTGGCGAAGCAGCACGCGCCTTCGTTCTCCCGTCGAATACCCATCTGGAAAGCAGTGAGACCCCGACTTCGCGCCGTCTAACGTGTGAAGGTGTGTCTCTCGTGGGCGGGAGGTATGGTGACCCACCTACCGCCCACGAGAGTGTGAAGTATCCATGAAAGTAGACTTATAGGAGGAGTACTGTATGATCAATCGCATGCTGCTAAGCCTTCTCGCCATGATGGCGCTGCCGCTTGGCTACATAGATGTAGTCTGGGCTGAGGAAAGCAGTGTGTCGATGATTGTCGTGTTTCGTGCGCAGGCGACATTTGACAATTTTCGCGACGAGTATCAAGCTGATGAGCGAGAAGTTCGGCACCCTGAAGCATGGATCTACCTCAATCGCGACGTCTTGGGAGCTGTCCAAGCCCTTGAAAAGGCGCTGGGATTTCGCGCTGATCATGTCTATAGCGCTGCGCTGCGTGGGTTTGCTGCCCGCCTGACCGACCAGCAGATTGACCTACTCAAGAAACATCCATGGGTAGCCTACGTCGAACCTGACGGCATCTTGCGGGCGAAAGCGCAGGAGATTCCTTGGGGCATCGATCGCATCGAAGCCGATCTCAGCTCCACTCTTGCAGGAGATGGTCAGGGCGCCATTACTAACGTCGCGGTCTATATCATCGATAGCGGCATCGACTCTGGACAAGGCGATCTCAACGTGGCGGCCCACGTCAAGCTGCTGCCATTTCCGGACTTCCTCAATACGGACTGCCATGGTCACGGTACCCATGTTGCCGGTACAGCCTCTGCCATGGATAACGACCTCGACGTGGTGGGAGTTGCGCCTGGAGCGGCACTGGCTGGTATTAAAGTGCTTTCCTGTCTGGGTACGGGGCCGACCTCTGCTGTGATCAAAGGGGTGGACTTGGTAACGGCCAACGGCCCTAAACCGGGCGTGGTCAATATGAGTCTGGGGGGAGCGGCCAGCCAAGCGCTGGACGCAGCAGTGACCAATTCGGTGAACGCTGGCTTCTTCTATGCGGTGGCGGCCGGAAATGAAAGTACTGACGCGTGCAATGGCTCACCATCGCGCCTTGGACCCATCGATGGGCTGATGACGGTTGCCGCCACAGATACCAATGAGCAGGAGCCGGGCTTTAGCAACTACGGTAACTGTGTGGACATCTGGGCTCCAGGGGTCAACATTCTCTCCACCAAGTTGGGAGGTGGAACGCAAGTCCTCTCCGGTACCTCAATGGCCTCCCCACATGTGGCTGGAGCAGCAGCCCTGTTCTTGTCCTTGAATCCAACAGCTACCCCCGCCCAGGTTGAGAAGGTCATTAAAGACAATGCTGTGAACACTGGCACCCAAAGTAAGGACGGGCGGGCGATTATCCGTCTCAATGTGGGTGGCTTTTAACATCGTGGTCCTTGCGGCCCAAGGCGTGTAAGGTCGTCGTCAGTGCAGCACGAGAAAAATGTTAGCCCTGTGTACTACGGCAAGATGGATAGCTTGTGCAAGTTGGGAGGGCTGATGTTGAGCGTCGTCCTCTTCGTAGGTTGGCTATGGCCATTCAGCCGCCTGGATTCTGGGGTCGAGATGCGTTCCGAAAGGTCGGATCTTATCCTGCTCCTGACAGCTAATAAGGCGGTCTACGCGGAGGGTGAACCAGTGGAACTCACCCTGCAGGTGGTGAACCGCGGTCCCCGACCTGCAACCCTGCAATTTCGTAACTCCCAGCGCTATGACTTCCTGATCCAGAACGCACAGGGGCAGGAGGTCTGGCGTTGGTCAGCCAACCAGATGTTTGCGCAAATACTCAGCCAGGAAACACTGTCATCTGACGGCGGGAAACTCACGTATCGCGTCGTAGCGCGGGCAACGCTGATGCGAGGATCATATACCGTCACGGGGGTGGTGCCGGCGATTGACGCGCAGATGTCGGCACGCCTGGAAGTGACTATTCAGTGAAGCCTGGCGAAGGGCTGGGAGGCGAGGCCGCACGCCGAAGGCGGTCCATCACGGCCACTCCCAGGCCCTGCTCTTGAACCCCTTCCACGACAATCACATCAAGTCCCAATCCATCCAGGCCACGAAGTGCCGCAAATAGCCCCTGAGCATAGTCTGCCATTGATCCGCTGATGTGTATCACCTCGACGAGGGGGGGGAGGTGGTGAGGTTCAAGCCGATGTAGGAGGCAGCCGACGCGCTTACTGTGCTGCAGAGCTTTGGCTACCGTCGCCTGCAGCGTCTCCGCCTGGGCGTCTTCCACGAGCCACACACGCGCTCTGGGACTGTAATGGCGGTAGCGCGTCCCTGGAGACCGCTGCCGCTGGGCCATATTCATAACTTCCTGTAAATCGCCGACCACGGCTTCGATAGCTTCGCGGGCGATGCCGCCGGGGCGCAGGATGATCGGCGGGATACAGGTCACATCGAGCACTGTCGATTCGAGTCCAATGCGGGTTGGCCCTGCATCCAGGATCAGGGGGATGCGCCTACGAAGATCGTCAAAAGCATGTTGGGCGGTGGTAGGGCTGGGTAGGCCTGAGCGATTGGCGCTCGGAGCCGCGAGAGGTGTTTTGGCAGCATTGATGAGGGCGAGTGCAACGGGATGGGCAGGCATCCGGACGGCCACCGTGGTCAGCCCGGCGGTGGCGAGGTCGGGTACGCAGGAAGTCTTCGGTAGGATGAGGGTCAGAGGCCCTGGCCAGAACGCCTGCACCAGGCGCTGGGCAATCGCGGGGACGTCCGCCGCCACGAGGGGGAGCTGGTCTCGGCTAGCGAGATGGAGAATGAGAGGATTGTCGGGTGGTCGGCCTTTCACCGTATAGATGCGACGGAGGGCGATAGGGTTCAATCCATCGGCCCCGAGGCCATACACCGTTTCAGTGGGAAAGGCCACCAGCTGCCCCGCCCGGATGATCGAGGCTGCCTCGGCAATGGTGGTGCGATCAGGCGCGGCCGGATCGATAGCCACCACGCGGGTGATGAATTCGCCCATCGCCTCACACACCCTGAGGCCATGTGCCGACAAGCAAGTGGTAGGCCTCGACATAGCGTTGACGGGTTTTCTCGATGATATCATCCGGCAGCCCAGGTCCGGGAGGCTGCCGATTCCACCCCAGGCTGGTGGTATAATCGCGCACGAATTGCTTATCGAAGCTTGGTTGTGAGCGTCCGGGTTGATAACCGGCACGTGGCCAATAGCGCGATGAATCCGGAGTGAAGAGCTCATCGATGAGGATAACTTCACCCTTGTAGAGGCCGAACTCAAACTTGGTATCGGCAAGGATGAGACCGCAGGCTTCGGCGAACTGGCGGCCATGAGTATATATCGCCAGGCTGAGGTCGCGCAGACGCTCAGCGATGGGAGAGCCCACCAGTTCCTGCATGGTTGCAAAGGACATCGGTTCATCATGCATGCCCTCTGGCGCCTTGGTCGTCGGCGTGAATAGCGGTACCTCGAGGTGCTCCGCCTCCCGCAGGCCGGCGGGGACAGCGAGATCGCATATCCGCCCGGTGCGGCGATAATCTTCCCAGGCTGATCCCGCCAGATAGCCTCGCACCACACACTCAACCGGCAACGGTTCAGCCTTCTGCACGAGCATGCTGCGACCGGCCAACACGTCGCGATATGCCTGGCATGCCTCTGGATAGTACTGTGGGTCGACAGCCACCAGATGATTTCGAACGAGCCCCTGTGTGCGCTCGAACCAAAAGCAAGAGAGTTGGGTGAGAATTTTCCCTTTGCCTGGGATGCCAGTTGGCAAAACGACGTCGAAGACCGAGATGCGATCGGTCGCCACGATCAGCAAGGTTTGTCCAAAATCGTAGATATCCCGAACCTTCCCACGGCGGGGCGGCGGCAAGGTGGGGAAGTCAGTGTGCAGGAGCGCCGCATCGCTGGTGTCAGTATGTGGAGACATCGGTGCCCTCCAAGACTCTCCCAAAATATTCTTCGTTCATTGTGCAGTGAAATTGCCTCTTCCCAGCGCGGGACCGCCATGCTCCTTAAGTTCCTGAGGGACCACGAAACGAGGCTGAGGGCTCCAGGGCATGACCCGGTTAGGGACTTCCCCAGCACTTGTGCTTTTGGGGACCGAACAATTAGGCCTCTCCCGCGATGATGCGGATATTATCAATCAACCTCGTGTGGCCGATCCGCACCGCGAGGCAAATGACTGCTCCCTCGGCAGCTAATGTCACCACTGGCTGTAGCGTGTGCGGGTGCACGACCGCCACATAATCGGTGCGGATCAGTGGCTCCTTGTCGAGCATATGTTGCACTTCGGCCTGCAGCCTGGAACCATCCCGCACGCCATCCTTGAAGAGATGCATGGCCTGCGACAATGCCTGCGACAGAGCAACCGCTGCCTGACGCTCAGCTGGACCCAGATATACATTGCGCGAGCTCATGGCCAACCCATCGGGCTCGCGGATAGTCGGGCAACCGACCACCATGACGGGCATCCGGAGGTCGTGGACCATGCGCTGGATGACCTGCAGCTGTTGATAGTCTTTCTCCCCGAAATAGGCGCGATCCGGGTGTACCAGATGAAACAGCTTGCAGACGATCGTCGCCACTCCACGAAAATGCCCAGGCCGCGACGCACCTTCGAGGATGCTGCTCAGGGCCTCTACTTCCACCATCGTTGACGCCCCGGTCGGGTACATCTCGTCGACCTCAGGTGTGAAGACTGCATCGACCTGCTCGGTGTCAAGCAGACCAAGGTCACGCTTCAGGTCACGGGGATACCGCTGGAAGTCCTCGTGCGGGCCAAATTGGGTGGGATTCACAAATATACTCACGACCACGTTGCTGTTCTCAGATCGAGCCCGTTGAACCAACGACAGGTGCCCGTCATGCAGATACCCCATGGTCGGCACAAAGCCAACAGGGGGTGTCGCACCCACACGCCAGCGGGAAAGCTCGGCAATCGTCGTGAGCACCTGCATAGCCGCCTTCCCTCGTCGAGTCGCCCCTTACCCTGCCTGCGTCCAAAGGGGTGAACGATGCCCGCCACCTCTCTCTCACGGCGAACCAGTGGGCGGGTGCACAGGTCCGTCCAGCCTGGGTCTCTACATCTCAAGCTAGGGCCGATCATCCCGTTTGTCAACGACATTCTCGACCCCTGGGGGAGTATGCTCATTGACATCCGTTGGCCCTCTGACTATAGTGCGGTGATATCGGAATTACCTCACCTTCCTCGAATATGCCGCTTCGGCTACGAGCGATGGCACGCAAACCGAGGGCCACAAAGAGGGAGCCCGCATCTTTGTCGAAAAGCGCGCCTCGCAATGCAAAGGTTACTCATGTTACCGATTACCCCTTTCGCAGCTCCCATCGACACCGCCGTGTCCGTTCCCGGCTCGAAGTCGCTGACCAATCGCGCCCTGGTGGTGGCAAGCTTGGCAGAGGGCAAGAGCCGCCTCAGCAACGTCCTCCATAGCGATGACACGCGCTATATGATGTCGCACCTACGCACGCTAGGGATATCGCTCCAGGCCTCTGATGATGAGGTTGAGATCGACGGCCTGGGCGGTAACTTCCAGCCGGTGCAGGCGTCGTTGTTTTGCGGTAATGCCGGCACCACGGTGCGCTTTCTGAGCGCGTTTTGCGCCTTGGTGCCTGGGGCGCAAGTCATCACCGGCGACCAGCGCATGCAGGCACGCCCAATTCGCGACCTCGTGGACGCCCTGACGGGACTCGGAGTCGACATCGCGTGCGCCAACGGCTGCCCTCCTGTGACCGTACGATCCGCTGTCCTGCCTGGTGGTCGTGTGCAGGTGCAGGCAAATCTCAGCAGCCAGTACCTATCCGCTATTCTCATGGTTGCACCCTATGCACAGCAACCGATCAGTCTCGAGGCGGCGGGCGAGATGGTGTCCGAGACCTATGTCGAATTGACCCTTGAGGTGATGGCGGCCTTTGGCGTCGCTATTGATCGCCCAGATCGACGACGATTCCATATTCCCCAGCAGTGCTACCAGGGGCGCAACTTCGCCATCGAAGGAGATGCGACATCGGCCGGTTATTGGTGGGCGCTGGCAGCGTCGACCGCAGGTCGGGTCACGGTGAACAATATCCAGCCCTCCTCGCATCAGGGGGACATGGAGCTGTTGCCCATCCTGGAGCGCATGGGATGTACGATCACGCGACAACCGGGGGTGACGGTGCAGGGACCAGGCAGGCTGAAAAGCCCTGGAGTCGTGGATATGAATCGACTCCCCGATGGGGTCATGACCCTGGCAGTGCTGGCCGCGCTGGCGCAGGGTGAGACACGCATCGTCAACGTGGCCAATTTGCGGATTAAGGAGAGCGACCGCCTGACGGCGTTGGTGACCGAACTGCGTCGCATCGGCATTGAGGCAGCAGAGCTCCCAGATGGCATCCGCATTCGAGGGGGCGAGCCCCATAGCGCTGATATCGAGACCTACGCGGATCATCGCATGGCGATGAGCTTTGCCATTCTGGGAACCCGTGTGCCCGGCATCCGCATCGGCACCCCAGAGTGCGTGTCGAAAAGTTACCCGACGTTTTTTGAGGAGTTACAGGCGCTGTACCCTTCACATCGCGGGTGCTGAGGCTGCATGGCATGATTGCTCTGCCGTGTTTTCGCTCCTCTCACCCCGACCCTCTCACGCAAGGAGAGGGCGACCGATGCTATGAACCTTATCCTGACTGGTTTACGCGGTACCGGCAAGAGCAGCATTGGGCGGCGCCTGGCCATAGCGCTGCGGCGCCCGTTTTTCGATACCGACCTGCTCATTGAGCAACAGATCGGCGAGCCGATCCCCCAATACGTGGGCCGGCTGGGCTGGGACGCGTTCCGCGACCTTGAACACCAGGTGATTTGCCAGGTGGCCCACCAGCGAGTGGCAGTGATCAGCTCAGGGGGCGGGGTGTTGACTTTTGCCCGCAATGTCGAGGTGCTGAAGCCCGGCAGCATCATCGTCCTGCTGGCCGCTGATCCGACCAAGCTCGCCAAACGTCTGGAACGCAGCTATGCTCGCCCACCGCTGACTGACCAGCCAAACCTCGAAGCTGAGATGTGTGCCCTGTGGACGCAGCGCGAACCGCTTTACCGCAAGGTCTGCGACGTCGTGCTTGACGTCGATGCCGAGACCGCTGATGAAGAGGCCGATCTGCAAGACAAGGTGTCAACCTTACTGACGATGCTGCGCCCATATCTCGACGACACGTAGGAGACCGAAGCGATGAAAGCCACGGCGAAACTGCGTCAACTCCTTCGCGAGCCAGGGATCATCGTCGCCCCCGGGGGCTATGATTGTTTGACAGCCAAACTCATCGAGCGCCAAGGATTTCCGGCGGTGTATATGACTGGGGCGGGCACGGCGCTGACGCGGCTCGGCCAGCCTGATTTGGGATTGGCCACGCTGAGCGAAATGATGGCAAACGCGGCGACCATCGCTGCAACGGTGTCGATTCCGCTGATCGCCGACGCTGATACCGGCTACGGTGGGGCGCTCAACGTCCACCGTACTGTGCGGGAATATGAGAGGGCTGGCGTGGCGGCCCTGCACCTCGAAGACCAGGTCTTTCCCAAGCGTTGTGGGCACCTGGACGGCAAGCAGGTGATCTCTACCGAGGAGATGGTCATCAAGCTCCGCGCCGCCGTGGAAGCACGTGTCGATGAGGACTTTGTGTTGATTGCGCGCACCGACGCTCTGGCCGTGACCGGCCTCGACGACACCCTGCGACGCTGTCACGCCTATGCCGAGTCCGGCGCGGATGTGTTGTTCGTCGAGGCTGTGCGCACTCGCGAAGAAATCGAACGTGTGGTCCGTGAAGTGGATGTGCCGCTCCTCTACAACTTCGTCGAGCACGGTAAGTCACCCCTATTGCCCGTCGCTGAGCTCCAAAGCCTGGGATTCAAGATGGTGATTTTCCCTGGCAGCATCATGCTGGCCGTATTGCCCTTGGTGCATGAGATATTGGGGGCGATCAAGCAGCATGGCACCACCGAGGCGCTTCTCGATCGCATGACCGACGTGGTGGAACTCTTCGAGACCATGGGTCTGTCTGAGATGCTGGCCTTAGACGCACGCCTTGCCGGCGGTGCGGCGGTGCCAAGCGTCACGGACGCCCAGTCATGATGCGCCCCGAGTACGATCGGCTCTTGACCCCGGCGTTTCGGGTGGGTATCGATCGTCAGACTGATCCCGATCTGCTCGAAGAGGAACTCCATGCCCTACGTCGTAGTCTCCGGGCAGCCAAGGGTACCTTCGACCGTCAGGTGTTGGTCACGAAAATGCAGTACATTCATGATCGTCTGGCCAAATTGGCGGCTGAGGAGCAAGAGAACGATGGATGAGACGCACACACGGCGGGGATCTCGCATTGACAATGCAGCGATGTCTCTCGTAAGATGCGAGCATGCAGATCTGCGAGGTGCGCTCTCGATCGCGACGACCGATCGAGCCCATAGGTTCTGACACACGAGCGTACAAACTATACTCTGAACCTGCGAGGAGAGGACATGAAGGTCTTGCGGATCGTACCGGAGAAATGTACCGGGTGTATGCGGTGCGAACTCGCCTGTTCCTATATGCAAGCCGGCAGCTTTCAGCCCTCCAAGTCGGTGATCCGAGTCTCACCCCTGGAGGCCAATACGAGCTTTTCACCCTACACTTGTACGCAATGTGATGAGGGGTGGTGCATGACGGCGTGCCCTGTTGAGGCGATCACCATCTCGCCGGCAGGAGCCAAAATCGTGCTGGAAGATCAGTGCGTGGGGTGTAAGCTCTGCACCATTGCCTGCCCGTATGGCACCATCTTTTACAATCCAGAGAGTCATAAAGCAGTCAAATGTAATCTCTGCCATGGCGAGCCCGCCTGTGCAGATGCCTGTCCCACGGCAGCTATTGAATATGTTGAGGTGGAGACGGCAGATTGGCTGGGCGATTTCGCAGCATTGCGTGCCCAAACCGACCTGGTTGGACTTGGCGCAGGGCGATAGGGGGTTGTATGGCGTCGAAACGACATATTATTGTGGGAGGGGGTACCGCTGGGCTGAACGCCATCACGACCATCCGAGAGATCGATCACGGCGCCTCGGAGATCGTGCTGGTGTCGGCGGAACGGCCATACTCACGGATGGTACTGCCTTACTATCTGGCGCGCGACATCACGGAATCGCACGTGTATACAGCCAATCCCTCGCGGCTGGCGCAGTTGAAAGTGACACCTCAGCTGGGCCGTCGCGCGGCGAGCCTCGACACCCAGGCGCAGCAGTTGACCCTGGACAACGGGACGGTCACGGAGTACGACGACCTGCTCATTGCCACCGGTTCCTCGGCTGTGCGAGCTCCCGTGTCCGGAGCCGATAGCGCGGGAGTCCATAGCTTCTGGACGCTGGATCAGGCGCGTGCCGTCCTCAGCGGCATCACCGCAGGAACACAGGTGGTGATGGTGGGAGCTGGGTTCATCGCCTTCACCATTCTCAACAGCATTCTAAAGTTAGGGGCGAAACTGAGCATCGTCGAGATTGCGCCGCAGATCCTGCCGCGCATGATCGATCGCACCGGAGCGGAGATCGTTGAGGGCTGGTTGCAGCGCCATGGCGTTGAGGTCCGAACAGGTGCGCATTTACAGGCCATTGAGGATGTGAGCGGCCGCAAACGCCTACGCTTCCAGGAGTCCGGCGAGTTGGAGGCCGACCTGGTGATCATGGCCACGGGGATTCGTACGAATCTCGACTGGCTGGCGGGCGCTGGAATTGAGGTCAATCGCGGCGTGGTCGTTGATGATCATCTCCGATCTAGTGTCCCCAATGTCTATGCCGCGGGGGATGTCGCCGAAGGACGCGATTTCGTCACTGGAGAACGGGCCGTCCACGCCATCGAGCCCACTGCCATGGAGCACGGCAGGATCGTCGGCGCCAACATGGCCGGGCAACCGCTGGCCTATCGCGGCAGCTTGCTGATGAACATCGTCGATGTGGCAGACCTGGAGATCGCCAGTTTCGGGGCCTGGGATCGTGCGACCGCCGAAGTGTCGAGCGCGGTGAAACCCGACCAGCCGGCGTATCGCAAGCTCTTGTGGCAAGGAGATCGCCTCATCGGAGCGATTATCCTCGGTGTCTCCACGGCTATCTGGACCACCAACGACGTCGGTATGCTGAAGGGGCTGGTGCAATCCGGCTCAGGCCTGGGACCGTGGAAAGAATACCTGCGCCGTAATCCATTTGACATCAAGAAGGCATTCCTCGCCTCGCGCACCACAGCGCAGCTTCTGCCGCAGAAGATCCTGGCTCGTCCGTCAATCCCGTCGGGGCGTGTCTCGGCTTGAGGGGGCTATACACAGGGAGGAAGAATCCGTGGAAACCAGTGTACCCGGCGGCTATGCCGGCCAGATTTTGCGCGTTGATTTGACCAATGAACGGATCTGGACCCAGCCCCTGAGCCCTCAGGACTATCGTCAGTATCTCGGGGGTGTCGGCATTGGGGCCAAGATCTTGTACGAAGAAGTACCGCCTGACGTCCAGTGGGATCACCCGGAGAATCGCCTGATTCTGGCCACTGGGCCGCTCGCCGGCTTGCCGGTGTGGGGCACCGGCGGGCTGACCGTGGTAACTCGTGGTGCCATGACTAATGGGGCGACCTCCACCCAGGCGAACGGTTTCTTTGGGGCGAATCTCAAATATTCAGGCTACGACGCCATCGTCTTCCAGGGGCAGGCCAACCGCTGGGTGTACCTCTACATTAAGGATGATACTGTCGAGCTGCGCGATGCCGCGCAGCTGCTGGGCAAGGACACCTGGGAGATGCAGGATACGCTCAATGCCGAACATGGACTGAGCGGTCATCAGATGAGTGTATATGGCATCGGGCCGGCCGGAGAAAATCTGATACGCTTCGCCGTGATCGCTGGCGATTATGGCCATGTCGCCAGCAAAAACGGCTGCGGGGCGGTGATGGGCAAGAAGCAGGTCAAGGCCGTATGTATCGTCCGTGGCTCGCGCGGGTTGCGCGCGGCGGATGCACGCGGCCTATACCAGGCCGCGGATGACATCGCCTATGACCTGAAGACCGATCCATCGACGCGCTCATTGTACGAATATGGCACCCTGCCGGGCGTGGTCAACCTGCTCGGCTTGGGCGCGCTGCCCATCAAAAACTACACCACCAATGAGAAGCCCGAAGGGACCGACATGTCGCTTTGGGAGGCCCCGGCCCTGCGCAACGGCTTCGATCATCGTGGACATCAGTGCAGCGCCTGCGGCATGCACCACTGCCATATGCAGGTGCTCCCCTCCGGTCCTCACCAGGGCAAGATCGTCGACGAGCCAGAGTATGAGGGCTGGTCAGGCGCCGGCTGGGCCATCGGTCTGACCGATCGGGTGGCTACATCCTGGTTGAATACGCAGATCGATCGGGCCGGGGTGGACGTTAATGAATTTGGCTGGCTGATCGGCTGGGTCATGGAGTGTGTGGAGAAGGGGTATATCACCAAAGAGCAGTTGGGCGGGCTGGAGGTGCGTTGGGGTGATGCAGAGGCAGCCGACCAATTGTTGCAACTGATTGCCCAACGGCAACACCTGGGCGACCTCCTGGCTGAGGGGGTCAAACGGGCGTCGGAGCGTCTGGGGGGGCCAGCGGCCGACTGTGCCATCTACACGATGAAGGGGTCAACGCCACGCGGCCATGACCATCGCGCGCGCTGGGAGGAGATGCTCGACACCTGTACCGGCAGCACTGGCACATTGGAGTCTGGTGCCGCAGTGAAGCCGCAAGAGATGGGGCTGCCGGCGCGCATCAATCCCTTCGACCCTGACGCCGTCGCCAAACTGGTCGGGTCGTTACAGGGGCGTCGCCATTTTGAGGATTCGCTGGGGGCCTGTATCTTTACCACGCGTACGACCATCGAGAATCTGTGCTGTGCGCTCAACGCGGCCACCGGATGGGATTACACGTTGGGGGAGGCGCTGCGCTTTGGCCGGCGCACGTCAGCATTGCTGCGAGCGTTTAATATACGCTGCGGCATCGGCCCCGAGCTTGAAAAGCCCTCGAAGCGCTATGGCTCGGTGCCGGTGAACGGTCCGGCGGCGGGGATTGCCATTGAGCCCCACTGGGAGCACATGTTGGATGTCTGGTACGAGACAGTACGGTACGACCGCAAGACCGGACTGCCCAAGCCCGACCTGCTACGCGAGTTAGGGCTGGAGCATTTGATCCCCGAGCTATGGGCGGAAGAGGTGCCAAGCCGTGCCGTCTGAGATCGATCGAGATTCAGCGTTGGTGCAAGAAGAAGCGCTTGTCCAGATTGACACGGTGGCCTGGGTGACGCGTTACGTCGGGGGCAGCGGCAGCGATCGGATTGGCTTTGGTTTGGCCCTAGCCCCTGGCGACACCGTCCGCACTGTGCTTCGCCGTTTGAGCCAACGCTTTCCTCAACTCCAGCGTGCGCTCTGGGATCCAACGTCCGGCGAGCTAGGGGAGCATATCGAGGTCGTGGTCAATGGCGCCATCCTGGGCGTCCGCCACGGGTTGGATAGCGAGATCAAGGACGGCGATCGTATTCTGTTGTTTGGCCAGTATATGGGGGGATAGCAGAGTCACCACCTGTATCCTCCCCCCTGGCGGGGAGGATACAGGTGGGGGAAGGCAGCCCAGTTTATCACCCCCTCCCTGGCCCTCCCCCATCAAGGGGGAGGGAACCAGAAGGAGAGGGGATAGCAGGCGTGATCACCTTCCAAAAATGGCCACAGAACAGGTGAACGAGCCCGGTCTTCCGCCGATGTTATGCGGCAGGCCGAGGGTGGGGTTCTGGCGTTGGCGCGGACCGGCCTTTCCTTGCATCTGTTTGTACACCTCCTCATAGATCATCCGCAGCCCGCTCCCACCGATCGGGTGGCCGAAGCACTTCAGGCCACCGTCGGGGTTCACGGCTAACTCACCGTTCAATTCAAACGTCCCGGCATCGACGCGCTCGCGGGCGCGGCCGCGTGGGGCAAAGCCGAGATCCTCGTAAATCAGCAACTCCGTCACGCTCGCGGAATAAGGCGGTCGCTGACGGTGTTGGCATCGGCGGGGCGTCGCACCCCGGGGTCTGGCTGATGGAGACCCCGCCACTTGAGGTATTGCTCATAATTGGGTAAGAGTGATGGCAGGTAGCTCCACAGTTAACCGTGGAGCGGGTTGAATTGTGAAGAAAAAAGGGGTCCAGAGATGATCCTCCATGGCTGC